>Ga0194126_10006991_pt1 | contig 15843 bp, 10 predicted proteins | sample TA2KigC150mmetaG_FD_148641 | JGI IMG/M metagenome (GOLD analysis project Ga0194126, IMG submission 148641) | Freshwater microbial communities from Lake Tanganyika, Tanzania - TA2015035 Kigoma Deep Cast 150m | ecosystem: Environmental > Aquatic > Freshwater > Lake | place: Tanzania: Lake... | reverse complement strand
TCCTCTACGCCTACAGCATGCCCATCATCGGCCTCGTGCTGGCATTCATCGGCATGGCGGCCGGGCTTTCGGTGGAACGTCAGCGCAGCGAAATCGCCGTCTTTCGCAGTCGCGGGGCCACTGCGACGCAGGTGCTCGGCATCAGCTTCCTTGAGGGTCTTCTCCTCGGCATCGTGGCGTTGGCGGCCGGCATCGTCCTCGGACAGTGGCTGGCGAGTGTGATTGGCCGAACGCGTGCTTTTCTCGATTTCAGCGGCCAGGTCAACCTGCGGATCGTTCTCACCCGATCTGCATGGCAGTTCGGCTTGGGGCTGCTGGGCCTGGCCGTCCTGGCCCAGGTGGCGCCAGCGATCAGCGCGGCGCGCCATACGGTCGTCACCTACAAACAAGAACGGGCGCGCTTGTTGCGGCCGGCCTGGTGGCAACGCGCCTGGCTCGACATCTTGCTGCTGATCCCAGCCGGATATGGCGCGTATGTGCTCCGCCGGCAGGGCAGCATCGCGCCGACCATCGTCAGCCCGGCTCTGACAGCGCAGGCGAACAAGATCATTAGCAGCGCGTTGCCCGCGGATCCCTTCCAGAATCCTCTCCTCTTGCTGGCGCCGGCGCTGGCGGTCTTGGCGCTGACGTTGGTGATGCTGCGCTTGTTGCGGCCGATCATGGCCGCGCTCGCCTGGCTGAGCAGCCACACCGCAAGCGTAGGGTTATTGCTCACCGCCCGTCACCTGGCCCGCAGTCACGGCTATTACGCCGCGCCCCTGGCGCTGCTGATCTTTACCCTGAGCCTGTCAGCGTACACCGCGTCGCTGGCCCAAACCCTGGATGGCCACGCCTTCGATCAGGCGCACTACGAGGTAGGAAGCGACATGCGGCTCGTGGAAGGCGGGCAGTCGGCGGTTGCGGGCGGGTTGCTGCTCTCAGGACTGCCGGGTATGGGGGATGCCCCATCGGCAAGCGGGTCACAAGCTGGCGCAACCGAAACGCGTAGCTGGGAATTTCTGCCGGTCGCTGAGCATCTCAAAGCGCCCGACGTGCTGGGCGCTGCGCGAGTGGGGCGCTACCGCGCGTCCGCACGCCTGGGCGCGGGTCAACAGCCCGGCGTCTTCCTGGGCGTGGATCGCGTCGAGTTCGCGGCCGTCGCCTTCTGGCGCCATGACTTCGCGCCCGCCAGCCTGGGCGCGCTCATGAACGCACTGGCCGCTGACCGCAACGGGGTGTTGCTGCCGCGCGAAGCCCTGGCGCAATATGCCTTGGCGACGGGCGACCGCTTGCGCGTGACCGTCGACGCGCCCGGCGGAAAGGCGGACATGGACTTGCAGATCGTCGGCGCATTCGATCTGTTCCCATCCTGGTATCCTCAAGATGGCGTGCTTTTTGTCGGCAACCTCGACTACCTCTTCGAGCGCCTCGGCGGACAGTCGCCCTATGATGTATGGCTGAAGACAGACCCGGCGATCCCAGGAAGCCAGATCGTGTCCGATCTCCGTGCGCTGGGTTTCGATATCTCCTCGGCCGACGATGCGATGTCGCTGGTGCGCCACGAACTGCACCGTCCCGAGCGCCAGGGGCTGTTCGGTCTGCTGTCGGTAGGCTTCGCCGCGGCAGCTTTCTTGACCGTCTTCGGGTTCTTGCTCTATGCCCTGTTTTCTTTTCGTCGCCGGTTCATCGAGTTGGGGATGCTGCGCGCCATCGGCCTCTCGGCCAGTCAGATGACCTGGCTGCTGGCGTCAGAGCTCGGCTTCTTGATTCTGATGGGGCTGATTGCAGGGACAGGACTGGGCGCCTGGATCAGCGAGTTGTTCATCCCCTATCTCCAGGTGGGCGCCACCCCGGCGGACCGCATCCCACCCTACCTTGTGACGATCGGCTGGCCGATCATCGTGCGCATCTACCTGCTGCAAGGGGTGTTGTTCCTGGCCACCCTGGCGCTCCTGGCCACCCTGTTGCTGCGCATGCGCATCTTCCAGGCCGTCAAGCTAGGCGAAACTGCCTGAGAAGACTGCGTCGTCACCCTCCCCCCACATGCTTGTTACAGCCCACGCAAGGACGATTTTGGCGGGCGGGGCGTTTCGTGATACACTAGGACCGCTTTACCCATTATGCTCCGAAGGTGTCTGCCATGAAGAGAAGACCGGTACAGGCCATTGTCCTGCTCGTCGTCGCCCTCTGGATGGTCGGTTGCACTATGTTCACGGCCGACCGCTCGCGGCGGCTCGCATCCGACGAACCGACCCCCACACCCATCCCCACCGCCATTGTGCCCTCCAACCCGATCTACAAGGTGCAGCGCGGGGAGGTGATCAAAGAACTCCAGTTCACCGGCCGCGTCTCGCCGGTGACGGAAAAGGAGCTCTTCTTCCGGGTGAATGGTCGCGTGCGCAAAGTGCTGGCCGAGCGCGATCAGATGGTCAAGGCGGGACAACTGATCGCAGATCTCGAGATTGATGCGCTCGAACGCGATCTGGCCTCCTCCAGGCTCAACCTGGAGCGCGCCAAATCCAGGCTGGAAACCGCCCAACGCAACCTCGATTCGCAGATCAAACGCGCCCAGATCAACCTCGAGATCGCCGAGCTCAACCTGAATTCGGCCAAAGCCCAGGATTTGACCCCGCGGAAGACGCTGGCCGCCATTGACCTTGAAAAGGCTGACCTGGCGCGGAAGCGCGCCCAGGCCGACTACGACGCGATCGCCTGGCGCAACGACCGCGCCGCCACCATCCAGGCAGCCAATTTGCACGCGGCCACGCTGGCCTACGAGCAGGCCCTGGCCAACCACGAACTGGCGCTCCAGTCGCTCAACAACCAGCGCTTCACCATCGGCGTCCAGGAGCGGCAAGTGCAGTTGGCGCAGCTCGCCCTCGACGATCTGAAGACGGCCGGGCTGGACCCGGTGCTCACCAACGATGTGTCACAGGCTGAGCAGGCGGTCAAGAAGCTCGAAGCGGCTGTCTCGGACGCCCAAATCGTCGCGCCGTTCGATGGTCGCATCCTCTCCATCTCGGTGACAGAAGGCCGGGCGGCCACTGCGTTCCAGCCGGTCGTCGTCGTGGGCGACCTGACCAAGCTGGACATCCGCGCCGATCTATCCACCCAGGACGTCGCCAAGCTTGAGGTAGACATGCCGGCGCGCCTGGTGCTGATGGGCCGGCCCGGCGATGAGATGGCCGGTTTCATACGCCGCTTGCCCTTCACCTCCTCGCTCAGCGGCTCCACGACCAAGGCCGAAGACAACGACAAGTCCACCCGCGTGGCACTGAAAGATGCTGCGCTGGCCGCCAAGCTGGAACTGGGCGACCTGGTGCGCGTGACGGTGCTGCTGGAGAACAAGAAGGATGTCGTGTGGCTGCCGCCTGCCGCGATCCGCTCGTTCGAAGGCCGGCGCTTCGTGGTCGTGCAAGAGGGCGCGGCGCAACGCCGCGTAGACGTGAAGGTCGGCATCGAGAGCCCCGACCGCGTCGAGATCGTCGAAGGCGTGCAAGAGGGCCAGACCATCGTCGGGCAATAGGGGCAGACGTGCGACCGATACTTCGTTGGTGGGCCATGCTCGTCGTGGCCCTCAAGCGGCTGTTCGCGCAGCGTGGGCTGGCGCTGGCAGTGACCGTCGGCCTGATTGCGACCGCGGCGCTGGCTGCCAGCTTGCCGATGTATGCCGATGCGGTGAACTACCGCGTGCTCCAGACTGAGCTGAGCGCCGGCGCAGGCAGCGAAACGGGTCTGCCCGTGCGCTCGCCTTTTGCCTTCATGTTTCGCTACATCGGCAGTTGGCACGGCCCGCTGGAAACCACCGAGATCGAGCCGATAGACAGCTATCTGAGCGGCGCGGCAGGCGCAGAACTCGGGCTGCCGCGCAAGCTGTTCGTCCGGCACTTCGCCACCGACAAGCTCCAACTGTTTCCCGCGGCCGACATCGCAGCCTGGAGCAGCCGCAAACCCCTGGAGTGGCTCAGCCTGGGCTCCATCAGCGACATCGAGACGCGCATCAAGGTGGTAGACGGCCGCTTCCCGGCTGTGTCGGCCGTCGGCGCCGAAGACCCCATCGAGGCGATGATCGCCGAGCCGCTGGCCGCCAAGCTCGGCCTGCAGGTGGGCGAAACCTATGTGCTGCTCGAACCGGTACGGGGCCAGAGCGATCGCACCACAACCCAGGCGCTCATCCGCGTCGCGGGCATCTGGCAAGCCGTTGACCCCAATGACGACTTCTGGTTCTACCGGCCGCAAGGTCTCGAAGACCTGGTCCTGATACCAGAGGCCACCTTCCTCGGTCGCATCAGCAGCTCGCTGCGCAACGAGATCTACCTGGCGGTCTGGTATCTGGTGATGGACGGCTCCAGCCTGAACGCGGGCAACGCCGACGCCTTCTTGAGCCGCATCATCACGGTGCAACAACGGGCCGCCGGCTTTCTGGCCAGGCTCAGCCTCGACATCTCGCCTACCGACGCGCTGATCAAGTACCAGCGCAAGACCTTGATCCTCTCGATCTTGCTCTATGCCTTCAGCGTGCCGATCATCGGCCTGATGCTGACCTTCATCGGGCTGGTGGCGGGGCTGGCGGTGGAACGCCAACGCAACGAGATCGCGGTGTTTCGCTCGCGGGGGGCCACGCTGCTGCAGGTGTTGGGTATCACCCTCGTCGAGGGATTGCTGCTGTCTGCCATCGGTCTCGGCCTCGGCATCCTGGCCGCCAGGGAGCTGGCCGGACTGATCGGCCGGACGCGCACCTTCCTGGACTTCAGTCTGGAGGGTGATCTGCGCGTCATGGTCACCGATGCCGCGCTGCGCCTGGGCCTGGTCGTGCTCGGCCTGACGCTGTTGGCCCAACTGGCGCCGGCCCTCAGCGCCGCCCGGCACACGATCGTGACCTACAAGCAAGAGCGGGCGCGGGCGCTGCGGCCGCCCTGGTGGCAGCGCGCCTATCTGGACTTCCTGTTGCTGATCCCCGCAGCCTACGGCGCGTATGTGCTGCGCAAACAAGGCGCGTTGGTTCTGCCGGTCGTCAGCGCCACGCTGAGCGGCGCGGCAAGCGCCAAAGACTTCCTGCCGAACGATCCGTTCCAGAACCCGCTGCTCTTCCTGGTGCCCGCACTCGGCCTCTTCGCCATGACCCTGGTGGTGCTGCGGCTGCTGCCGCCGATCATGGCGGGCATCAGTTGGCTGATCGGCCACACAAAGAGCGTGGGCGCGCTGCTCACCGCGCGCCATCTCGCGCGCACTCAGAGCGCCTATGCAGCGCCGCTGGCGCTTCTCATCATGACGATCGGACTGTCGGCGTACACAGCATCGCTGGCGCAGACGCTCGATGATCATACCTTCGACCATGCCTACTACAGCACCGGCGCCGACATGCACATGGTCGAGATGGGCCAGTCCAAATCATCGGGGCTGTTCGAGTTCGGCAGTGGAGGCGCCGCGAGCACAGCGGCCGCCGCAGAAGACGCCGGACCAGAGTGGACATTCCTCCCCGTATCCGAGCACTTGAGAGTGCCGGGGGTCCGGGCCGCAGCGCGTGTCGCGCGCTACATCGCCGCCGCGCCGCTCAGCGGACGTAGCCAGAAGGCCATCTTCATCGGTGTGGATCGCGTGGATTTCTCGCGCGTGGCTTTCTGGCGCCGCGACTTTGCGCCCGCCAACCTCGGCGCGCTGATGAACGCGCTTGCCACCAGTCGTAACGCCATCCTGGTCTCGGCCAACCTGCTGTCCGAACACGCGCTCAGCGTCGGCGACCGGCTGCGCCTGACGATCCAGACTCCGCTGCGCCAGGTCGAGGTAGACATGAAGATCGCCGGCTACTTCGATCTGTTCCCCACCTGGTATCCCGCGGATGGGCCGTTGTTCGTCGGCAACCTGGACTATCTGTTCGAGATGGCCGGCGGGCAGATTCCCTACGACGTGTGGCTGAGCACCGACCCGGCGCAGGCGCCCTGGCGCATCGAAGAAGGAGTGCGCGATGCTGGCTTCCGGGTGATCACCTGGGAATCATCCTCGGGGCTGGTGCGCAAAGAGGAACGCCGGCCAGAGCGCCAGGGGCTGTTCGGCCTGCTGTCGGTCGGCTTTGCGGCCGCGGCCGTGCTGACCGTGCTGGGCTTCATGCTGTACGCGCTCTTCTCGTTCCGCCGCCGCTTCATCGAGCTGGGCGTGCTGCGCGCCATCGGTCTTTCGAGCAGCCAGATGACCGTGCTCCTGGCTTCCGAGCTGGCGTTCTTGATCCTGACCGGGCTGGTGATGGGGACGGTGTTGGGATCATGGGCCAGCAACCTGTTCATCCCGTATATGCAAGTGGGCGGCGGCGCGACGGCTAACGTGCCGCCGTATGTCGTGATGATGCCCTGGCCTACGCTGGTGCGCATCTATCTGCTGATGGGCGTGCTCTTCCTGACGACCCTCAGCCTGCTCGCAGCGATGTTGCTGCGTATGCGTATCTTTCAGGCGGTCAAGCTGGGGGAGACCGCGTAGAGCAGAGATATGGCCGAAGACCCTTTCATCCTGTGCGAGAACCTGGTCAAGATCTACAAGGTCGCCAACCTCGAAGTGGTGGCCTTGCAAGGGCTTGATCTGTCTGTGCGTCGCGGCGAATTGCTGGGCATCGTCGGCGCCAGCGGCAGCGGCAAGTCCACGCTCATGAACATCCTGGGCGGACTGGACCGGCCCTCCGCAGGCCGCGTGCTCGTCGGCGGACGCGACCTGCGCAAGATCCCCGATGCCGCGCTCGACCACTATCGCCGCTCGACCGTCGGCTTCGTCTGGCAGCAAAGCAGCCGCAACCTGGTCCCCTATTTGACCGCGCAAGAAAACGTCGAGCTGCCGATGACCTTCATGGGCGAGCTGCCCGGCAGGAAGCGCAAGCGAGCCGTAGAGCTGCTGCAGGCGGTTGGACTGGCGCACCGCCGGCGCCATCGCCTGAGCCAGATGTCTGGCGGCGAACAACAGCGCGTCGCGATTGCCGTCTCGCTGGCCAACAACCCCACGCTCCTTCTGGCCGACGAGCCGACCGGCGAAGTGGACAGCATGACCGCTCAGACGATCTACCAGGCGATCCGCGACCTCAACAAGCTGTACAACCTCACCACCCTGATCGTCAGCCACGACCAGACCATTGCGCACCATGTGGATCGCGTGGTCGCCATTCGGGACGGCAAGACCGCCAGCGAGACGATTCGTCACATGGCTGCCCAGCCCGCGACCGAGACGCCCGCAGGCGAGGAAGGCATCGAGGAGGCGTTGCCCACCTTCCACTTCCAGGAGCTGGTGGTGCTGGACTCGGCCGGCCGGCTGCAAGTGCCAAAGGAGTTCCTGGAGGAATTCGGCATCGGCAACCGGGCGCAGCTAGAACGCACCGCCGATGGCATCCTGATCCGAGCCGTGCAACAAGCAGCCGCCGCGACGAGTGACGTCGCACGGCCATTGGCCGAACAGGCGACGGCATCAGGCGCAGCGACTCCGGCCGCCGCGAGGCGTCGCGGGCTCTTCGGCCTCCTGCGCGGCCGCAGACGTCCTGGCGAGGAGGAGAGATAACCGATGCCAGCAGCCATGCCGCTCGCACAGGCCGGGCAGCCCCGGCCAACCGAGATTCCCATTGTCGAGGTGAAGGATCTCGTCCGCACCTACAAGCTGGGCAGCCAGCAGGTGATGGCGCTGCGCGGGGTGAACATGACGGTTCGCCCCGGCGCCTTTATCGTGCTGAAGGGCCGCTCAGGCAGCGGGAAGACCACGCTGCTCAACTGCATCGGAGGGTTGGATCGGCCCACGTCTGGCACAGTGCAGGTCTTGGGCCGGCCGCTGGCCAACCTGAACGAGAGCCAGCTCACCCGCTGGCGTCGCGAACAGGTGGGCTTCGTCTTTCAATCATTCGCACTCCTGCCCACCCTCTCCGCGTTCGAGAACGTCGAGCTGATGCCCCGGCTGGCCGGCAAGAGCCGTCGCGAGTGCCGCGAGCGCGCCCTGCGCAGCCTGAACTTGGTCGGCCTGACCAAGTGGATCCATCACCGGCCCTTCGAGATGTCGGGCGGCCAGCAACAGCGCGTCGCGGTCGCCCGCGCCATCGCCAACAGCCCGACGCTGATCATCGCGGATGAGCCTACCGGTGAGCTCGATACCACTACCGGCCGCGAGATCCTGGCGCTCTTCCGCCGCATCGTGTACGAGGAGCACACCACGCTGATCATGGCCTCTCATGACCCGCTGGTGGATGAGTATGTTGACGAAGTGCTCCAACTGCGCGATGGTCAGATCGTGGACACACAGGTCGTCCCATGACAGCAAGCCTCGGTCAACGTCCCGTGCGCGAGCGGGTTCTCGCAGTGCTCGCCGGCCGACGGCCCGATCGGCATCCCTTCATCGGCCGGTTGCAGCTTTGGCACGCCAGCCATAGCCGCAATCGCACGTTGCCGGCCGATCTGGTCGGACTGAGCCTCACCGACATCCACCGGGCCGTCGGCATGGGCCAACAGGTGGTCGCGCCGGCCTTCGGCTACCGGTTGGTCGGCGCCACAGTCGCCTGTACCTTCGCGGGCGAGACCATCTACTGTGCGACCGACCCCTTGTTGACCTCGTTCCCTTCCTTTGCCGAACTGATACCCGACGACCGGCCGGGCCAGGCCGAGGTGATCGTCACCACGCCGGTGGGCAGGCTCTCGATCCATTGGGAAGTGAACGAGCAGATGGTCGTCACCGGCACGCGTCCCTACAAGCTCGATCACCTGATCAAAGAGGATGCGGACTATCGGACCGTCGAGTATCTGTTGGAGCGCGCGGAGTTCACCCCCCAATTCGACCGCTGCTATACCGAGCAGGCCCGCCTGGGCGAGATCGGCCTGGTCGTGCCATCGCTCAACCGCATACCCTTCCAGCACCTGCTGCTGGAATATGTAGGTGAAGCGCCGCTCTTCTACGCGCTCCACGACAACCCAGAGCCGGTCCACCGGCTGCTGCACCTGCTCGACGAGCGCACGACCGATGCCCTCCATCGGCTTGCCCCGTTCCAGATGCCTTATGTCGAGTTCACCGACAACCTGGAAAGCGGCATCACCAACCCGCGGCTCTTCACCCGCTATTGCCTGCCGGCCTATCGGCGCTACGCCGAGATCGTGCATGGCCAGGGCAAGAAGCTGGGCAGCCACACCGACGGCAACGTGCGGCCGCTGCTCAAGCTGCTGGCCGAATCGGGGCTGGATGTCTGCGAGTCGTTCTCGCCGGCGCCGCTGACGCCCTGCACCTTCGAGGAGGCCTGGGAGACCTGGCGCGACGGGCCGATCATCTGGGGCGGCATTCCCTCGCCGATCCTGGAGGCACGCACCAGCGAGGCGGCGTTCCGCGAGCACATCAGCCGCCTGCTGGCCACGATCGGCGACCGGCCGATCATCCTGTGCGTGGTGGACCTGGTGATGAGCATCAACTCGATCGAGCGGATACGCTGCATCGCCGAGCAAGTGGAAGCCCATCCGCTATAGGCCCGCAAGCCCCCGCCCTCACTCGAACGGATACTTCAACCCGATCTGCTCCCGCACACGATCCATCGTCTCGACGATCGCCAGTGTTTCAGCCAGCGGCAGGCGCTGGCTTTCGGTCTGGCTGGCGCGCAGACAGGCCATCACCTCGGCAGCCTCGTAGCGGAAGCCAAAGCTCCCGGTCGTCTCCACGGGCTCCTCGCGTGGACGGGTCAGGCGGGCCGTCGTCGCGTGCCAGAACGCGGGGATTTCGATGGCGCCTTCGGTACCCTCGATGCGCGCGGCGTGCGGCGAGGGGGTGCGGATGGCGCACGAGAGGAGCGCGAGCTGCCCCTGATCGTACTTGAGCACCATGGCGGTCTGCTCGTCCACGGCGGTCTCGCCGATGTGCGCGGCAGCCTGGACCTGCGCGGGCCGGCCGAAAACCATCGAGGCCAGCGCCAACACGTACACGCCCACATCGAGCAGCGCGCCGCCAGCCAGGTGGGGATTGAACAAACGGGTCTCGGGGTTCCAGGCCGCCCGAAAGCCGAAGTCGGCGGTCAACATGCGCGGCTCACCGATGCGTCCTGCGGCCAGCCACTCGCACACCTGAACCGTGACCGGGTTGAAGCGCGACCACATCGCTTCCATCAAGAACAGGCCGCGCTCGCGCGCGCGGCTGATCATGCGCTGCGTCTCGCCGGCGTTCACCGCAAACGGCTTCTCGCACAAGACCGCCTTGCCCGCGTCCAGGCTCAAAAGCGTGTGCTCGCAGTGGAAGTTGTGCGGCGTGGCCACATAGACCGCGTCTACCGCGGGGTCAGCCAGCATCTCGGCGTAGCTGCCATAGGCGCGCTCGCAGCCGAATTCGCTTGCGAAGCTCGCGGCCTTGTCGGCCGATCGCGAGCCGACCGCGACCAGCCGCGCCTCCTCCAGGGTCTTCAACTCGCTGGCAAATCGGCCGGCGATGCGACCAGGGCCCAGGATGCCCCAACCGATGGCGTCTTTCATGGATTCCTCCTGATGCTACAACTGACTGTATCAGAGCGGTCGCGCTTCGCGCGCGCCAGGCTGGTCCGATTGTATGCGATGGACGCGGGATGAGCAAGTTGCACGCCATCGCCGCATATGAACTCTCGTTTGGTTGCGGCAGGAGGCCGCAGTATGATAGAATGCTGTTCACTTCATCTTCTCGCTCGGAGCAGACGCAAATGACCGCACGCACGCGGACGGCCGGCGTATCGCTAGACGCCCCTGATCCCGCCATCTACGACGTTCGCACGCATGGCCCCGGTCCGGCCGGCCGGTTGCCGCTGGACCCGGAGTACCTGGCCAATGCGCCCAGCGGCGACCTCTTCGGCCTGACGCAAGATGCTGGCATGGGTTGGGACCCGAACAAGCTGCGCGGCAAGGAGTTCCTGATCCTGAGCACGCAGGGCGGCGTGCGCGCGGCCGACGGCAGGCCGATTGCGCTCGGCTATCACACCGGCCATTGGGAAGTGGGGCTGCTGGTCAAAGCCGCAGCCGAAGAGCTCGCACAGCACGATGCAGTGCCTTTCGCGGGCTTCGTCAGCGATCCATGCGACGGCCGCACGCAAGGCACGCCGGGCATGATGGACAGCCTGGCCTATCGCAACGACGCTGCGATCGTGCTGCGCCGGTTGATCCGCTCGCTGCCCACCCGTCGCGGGGTGATGGGGATCGCCACGTGCGACAAAGGACTGCCGGCGATGATGCTGGCGCTGGCCGGTCAGCGCGGGCTGCCAGGAGTCCTCGTTCCCGGCGGCGTCACGTTGCTGCCCGAAAGCGGCGAGGACCTGGGCAGGATCCAATCCCTCGGCGCGCGCTTCGCCCACGGCCTGGTGACACTGGAAGAGGCGGCCGCGCTGGGGTGTGGCGCGTGCGGCTCGCCGGGCGGCGGCTGCCATTTCCTGGGCACGGCCGCCACCAGCCAGGTGGTCGGCGAGGCGTTGGGCCTGGCGCTCACCCATTCTGCGCTGGCCCCCTCTGGCCTGCCGATCTGGACCGACATGGCCCGCCGTGCGGCGCGCGCGCTGCTGGCGCTGGAGGCCGCAGGGATCGTCGCCGCCGACATCCTGACGCAGGACGCGATCCACAATGCCATGGTAGTGCACGCGGCGTTCGGCGGCAGCACCAATCTGCTGCTCCACGTGCCGGCCATCGCGCACACGGCCGGCCTGCGCCGGCCCACTGCCGACGATTGGGCAGCCATCAACCGGCAGGTTCCCCGCCTGGTGGACGTGCTGCCCAACGGCCCCACCGGCTACGCCACCGTGCAGGTCTTCCTGGCCGGCGGCGTGCCAGAGGTGATGCTGCACCTGCGCCGGCTGGGCTTTCTGCGGCTGGATGCGCTGACCGTCACGGGCCGCACGCTGGGCGAGAACCTGGACGAATGGGAAGCAAGCGAGCGCCGGCTGCGGCTGCGCAGCCTGTTGACGCAGCTCGACGGCATAGACCCCGCCGATGTCATCATGGACCCCGACACGGCCCGGCGTCGCGGGCTGACCAGCACCGTCTGCTTCCTGGCCGGCAACCTGGCCCCGCAGGCCGCGGTCATCAAGAGCACGGCCATTGATCCGAGCGTGGTGGACCCCGATGGCGTCTATCGCAAGGTGGGATCGGCTCGGGTCTTCACCACCGAGAAGGCGGCCATCGCCGCGGTCAAAGGGCAAGGCGAGCGGCCGGTCAAGCCCGGCGACGTGATGATCTTGATGGGCCGCGGCCCGATCGGCGCCGGCATGGAGGAGGTCTATCAGCTCACGGCCGCGCTGCGCCATCTGCCCTGGGGCAAGGAGATTACCCTGATCACCGACGCGCGCTTCAGTGGGGTCAGCACCGGCGCGTGCATCGGCCACGTCGGCCCCGAGGCGCTGGCCGGCGGCCCCCTCGGCCGCGTCCGAGAAGGCGACACGATCCGGGTGATCGTGGATCGCATCAACCTGACCGGCGCGATTGATGTCGTGGGGCACGATGGGCAAAGCTACAGCGCCGCGCAAGGCGCAGAACTGCTCGCGGCCCGGCCGCCGCACCCCGATCTGGCCCCCGATCCCGACCTGCCGGCCGACACGCGGCTGTGGGCGGCGCTGCAGAACATCGGCGGGGGTGCGTGGGGCGGCTGCATCTACGATGTGGACGCGATCATCGGCCGGCTGGGGACATAGAGGGTGGAGGTTGGACGTTGGAGGTTGGAGGTTGGACATTGGAGGTTGGAGGTTGCCATGTATCTGACGCATCACGAAACGCCAGGCGGCTCGCGTTGGGCATGCGATGACCGCTTTATGTCGGCAAAGCTGGACCTGGGCCTGCTGTTGAGTATGCCGAGAGAGGTGATAGTGGAGATTCTGAGAAACCCGTGGCGCAAAACGCGGGCCGCGGGCGCGCTCTTGCCGCCGCTGGACCCGAACCAGGAGGTGTGGGCGGCCGGCGTCACCTATCTGCGCAGCCGCGCGGCGCGCGAGGCCGAGTCGTCGGTGGCCGACGTCTACTCGCGCGTGTATGATGCGCCGCGACCAGAGCTCTTCTTCAAGTCCCTCGGCTGGCGAGCCGCCGGTCACGCGATGCCGATCCGCATTCGCGGGGACAGCCGCTGGAATGTGCCAGAGCCGGAGCTGACCCTCGTGATCAATCGGCACAACGAGATCGTCGGCTATTGCGCGGGCAATGACGTCTCCTCGCGCGACATCGAGGGCGAAAACCCGCTCTACCTGCCGCAGGCCAAGATCTACAACGGTTCGTGCGCGCTGGGGCCCGGCATCATCCTCGCCACAGCCGACGAAGTGCGCGATCTGCCCGTCGAGCTGGCGGTGCTGCGCGACGAGGCTGTAGTGTTCAGCGGCCAGACGCGCACGAGCATGATGAAGCGCGATCCGGTCGAACTCGTGGCCTACCTGGCGCGCGAGCTCGACTTCCCGCACGGCGTCTTCCTGATGACGGGCACGGGCATCGTGCCGGCCGACGATTTCACCTTGCGGGTGGGGGATACGGTGCGCGTGACCGTGGGAGCCGCGGTGTTGGAGAATGAAGTGCGATCGTGAGGGTGCGAGATGCCGCAGCGCGTGCTGGTGATTGACGACAACGCCGAAGTACGCCGGCTGTTGGGACTGATGCTTCGCACGGCCGGTTACCAGGTGCTCGAAGCGGAGAGCGGCCTGCGCGGACTCCAGCTCATGCGAGAGCAATCGCCCAACCTGGTGCTGTGTGACATGGTCATGCCGGAGGTGAACGGCCTGGGGGTCCTGACCGCCATCCAGTCCGATCCGTTTCTAAGCCAGATACCCGTGCTGATGATCTCAGCCACCTTCCCAAAGATCCCTGGCCCGCTGTGCGTTGAGCCAAAACGTAGGCGAGTTTCCGAACAGACGGGACAACCGCAGCGCCATCAGCGGCGTGATGGCGCGTTCTTCTCGAAGCAGTTCATGGATCGTCTGGCGCGACACACCCAGAGCCGCTGCCAGCGAGCTGGCCGTGAGACCGTAGTCCGGCATGAAATCCTCGCGCAGGAATTCTCCTGGGTGGGTGGGCGGAATGTGACGCGGCTCAGTGTTTGCAATGCTCATGGGGTACTCCTCAATGGTAATCCGTGATCTCGACATCGTAAGCATCACCGTCCATGAAACGAAAACAGAAGCGCCCGTCTTATCAAATGGGTGTATTCAAAGTTAGTTACAAGCATCCTGAGCGGAGTCCGGCGTCGTGTGCCGGACGTAGTCGAAGAGCCTGTCCTGAGCGAAGTCGAAGGAATACGGCCATGCCCGGCGACCGTCCGCATCCTTCGACTGCGTGGCCGGAACAGCACGGCCACTCCTGCTCAGCTTGCGTTTTGACATAGGCTGAACGGTTACACTGAAGCCGGAGACCGCACTAATGAGCACTCAATCCTATCCTCTCGAGACGATTCTGTTCGCCAGCGCGTGGGCATCGGCCCAGTTCGCGCTGAGCTGCCTGGAGCCGCATCGCGACCATCTGCGGGCGAAGTCAAGCTTCGTCGCACCCGACGGCGAGATCATGCACTGGCACGATTTCGGCGACCTGGAAGGCCCTGGCTGGGCCGCAAACGCGGTCGGCGGCGCGCATCTGCTTCACCGTTGGGCGCGCTACCTGGGCGATGAAACGATGCAGGCCAGAGCCCTCCTCCTGCTCGATCACGTGCTGGCCGACGGTTTCATAGACGAGGAGACGGGCTTCGTCTGGCCCTACTACGAGCTGGCCCAAGACCGCTTCTGCCTGAACTACGTCCACCGAGATGACTGGCTGTGCCCCGGCTCGCTGGCGCGGGTAGGCGTGCAGATGCTGGAATGCGCCGACGACCTGGGACACGACGCCCGCGTTCCGAAACTGCGCCAGGCTGCGCAACGGCTGGGCGGCTGGTTGCGCAACCGCATCTCGCTTTTGCCCAACGGCTGGACCCCGCGGCGGATCACGCTCGATGGACAGCCGTTCCCGCTGACTCCGCATTGCGCCAGCATCCTTCAGGACGGCCAACCCGATCCGATCTTCGATCACAGCGCCGACGGGCTGTTCCTGCTGCAACTGGCGGTCGCGCTGACCGCCCGCGGCCTGGGAGACCACAGCCACGAGGTTGCGACGTTGGCCGATGCTTTCACGGCCGCGGCCGGTGTATCGGCGACAGAGCCTGGATTCTGGGGCAGCATCAACCACGACACCTACGATGACCACGAGAACGTGGCCTACGCGGTCGCGTTTCGCACCCTGCGCCAGGCCGCCGATCTCCTGAACCGGCCGGCTTGGCGCGATTTTGCCTACAGGGCGGCGCTCTCCGGCCTCGGCCGCTATCGCATGGCTGAGGATCGCAACGGGGTCGCCACCAAGGGGCTGTTGTGGATGGAGGAAAGCTGGGACACGGCCTACCTGTGGGAAAACGCCGAAGCTGCGCTGGCCTACCTGGAAGCGTGGGCCAAGACCGGCGACGAGGCGCATCGCGACGTGGGGCTGGACATCTTGCGCGCCATCGCGAACCATCACTACGGCAATCTCGGCTTCTTGACGGAGGGGGTGGACTGGAACAACCACGTCAGCCAACACCACCACATTGGCCAGGCGTTGTACGCCGCGATCCGCTACACCGAGCCGCTGTTGAACAACCTGCACCTGCTGGCGCCTACGCTGTTCTATTTCGAGCGGATCGGCTACCGGCCGCCAGAAGGATTGGACGCCGCGACCGCGATTCGTCTGGTCTCCGAGCTGGGCGCAGATGCGCGCAGGGCAGCGTCCGCGCCCGGTGGATGACCCCATACGCATCAAGCTAAGCCTTTCGGCAGCTCACCGCCGGTCTGCGACCGGCGGTCGGGGCGCGGCAACTGCTTACGGCAGACAGTGTACTTCCCGGTCGAGCAGCGCCGACGCCCCATTGCTGGCGACGGTCGCCGCCAGAAGCAGCCAA
>Ga0194126_10006982_pt1 | contig 15852 bp, 15 predicted proteins | sample TA2KigC150mmetaG_FD_148641 | JGI IMG/M metagenome (GOLD analysis project Ga0194126, IMG submission 148641) | Freshwater microbial communities from Lake Tanganyika, Tanzania - TA2015035 Kigoma Deep Cast 150m | ecosystem: Environmental > Aquatic > Freshwater > Lake | place: Tanzania: Lake... | reverse complement strand
CCCCTACCCCTTCCCCCAGACCCCCATCCCCAACCCCTTACAGGGGGCTGGGAGGGGAGTTTGAGGGGAGGGCGGGGGACTTTCCGTCCCCCGGTTCTCCCCTCAAGAAATCTCGGAGTTTGTCTATGGGAACGTCCAGCGCCCGGCGGGGGCCCACTACGAAGCTATGGCGGGCGGCCAAGGGCGCGGCCACCCGGTATCTGTCGCCCGCGGCCGGGGAAGGGGCGAGCGCCCAGGAAGTGGCGGCCCGGTATCTGGCGGCCCTGGCGGAGACTCCGGGCCAGGGAGACCGGTTGGCGGCGTTCCGGATTACCCGGAAGGCGGCTCAGGACCTGGGGGCTTTTTGGCAGGAGGTGGCGACCCAAGGCTGGGGTTTGGCCCTCAAGGCTTGGGGGCTGGCGCCCCTGGCCCGGGGGCCGGCTTCGACGCTGGCACCCGGGGTGAGCGCTTTGTTGGCCGGAAGCGGCGGGGGGCTGGAAGCGGCCGTGGTCCGGACGGCGCTCGCCACCGTGATCCGGGAGGCAGTTCGATCTCAGGACCGGCCGGAGCCGGCCCAGATGGTGCGGCAGTTTCTGGTCACCGCGGTGCACCTGCGTCTGGCCCTGGACCTGGGGGAGCCTCTGGAAGCCGCGGCGGGCGGCCATGGGCGGCTCCGGGACGGATTAAACCGTATCCGGGCAGTAATTGAGGCCGGCGCGCCGGCGGCGGATGCATTCCCATCGGAGCCTCCGGCTACCCCCGGGCACTGGCAGGGGCTCACGGGTTGGACCTGGGTCACGGAACTGATGGCGGCCCTGCTGGCAAGCCCCAGGTAAGGGCGAACCGCCGGGTCGCCTCTACGGCAGCCTCCGGTTCCCTTGCCGCGATCTTTTGACCCCGGCGCGGCAAAACCCACGAGCCAGTCCAGGATAACATCTCTTAATCCGGCGTCCACGACGTCCAGCCATTTTTAACTTGACCCAAAGGGACATATCTGTTATGCATAAGGGGACCGCACCCGCGCCGTTATTGGCCTATCGTAGAGGAACACCCTTTTTTGCAGAATTCTCACCGTCAGAAGGCATCCCGGTTTCTCAGGGGAGTCTGGCTCATGGTCGCCGGACTTCTTCTGCTATGCAACACCTCCGTGCAGGCTGAATCATATATTAGAGTCTGGGAAAAAGGGGTCATTTACTACCACTACTCTATCCGGGAACACCCTCGGCCCAGGCAGGCGGGTATAGATGCTGCCGCTCTGCGGCGCGTTTCCGAAAACCCCCAGGCCAGGCCCACCCTACCGAAGGCGGAGACCTTCATCCAAAAGAGGGATCAGTCCCATAATCTCAAGCCCTGGTTAATCAAAGCGGCAAGCCGGATGGAATCCAACCGTAATTCCCCAACCGCTTCTCCCCAAGGCGCCCCCGGTCTGAGGCAATTAAGGCTGGGGAAGGCAAATGATTTGCAGGTAGTCAATTTCTCTGATCCTACCGAAAATATGTGGACGGGCCCACGATACCTGGGCAGGTTGTTGGCAAAATTCGGTTGCCGGTCGCCCCTGGTTTCAGCCGCGTATAATCCCGGTACGCCGCGGTTAGACCGCCAGCCGGATCTCCCCCCAATCCAGGAGATTCAGGCCTTGGTCCGGGGTGTTTGCCAAAATTTCCTCAAATATGACCAGGGGCCGCGTCCCCAATTGGGTCGGGTGCAACCTGGCGCAGATCGCCTGGCAGAGTCGAACCATCCTCTCTATTGCTTTCCGGTGGCCCAACCTTTTTCATTCAGAGACAGCTGGGGAGATTGGCGCAGTGGGGGCAGACATCATCGCGCCGTGGACATTGTCGCCTGGGAGGGAACCCCGGTCTATGCCATAACCGCAGGGGTCATCCATCAATTAGCGATTTGGGATGAGGCCGGCATTAGCCTGCTGCTGCGGGGTCAAGACGGCAGAGGTTATGGGTATATGCACTTGCAGGGATACGCCGAGGGCATCGCGGCGGGTAAAACCGTTCAAACAGGCGAACTCATCGCTTATGTGGGCCGCACCGGCATCAAGCGGGATGCGCCGCACCTTCACTTGCAGGTTTATGCCGACCACCGCTTTGGTGGAGATGAACTCCTGAACCCTTACGGCTTGCTGGTCCAGTTGTGCAATGGCCAGGGGGTCGCCGACTCATCGCCTCCGAACCTGGCCCGCCGCTTTATTCCCGAGGCAGAAGTCATACCTTATGGAACGGTGAGGCTTTCCGGCTCTGTGCCTCGCAGGTATCAAGCCAGTCAACCCACCGTCCCGGCCGCCCCGGCCTGGTTAATCAATCGTTATTGAACCCGAAGCAGTAGTTGATCACGCCAGCCAGGCAAATCCTCGCTGCGGCTCAGACCCTGCCGGCCTTTACTCCGTCGTTCGCAAAATTCAGATTAAATCCGCTCTCGATTCAAGCGTTTTTAAAGATTATGGCGCTTTTTACGCAAACCTACTCACGTCCCCCTTGCCTTCCCGGATGATCTCGGGTACATCGTCGATCAGCGAAATGATGCTGGACGGCTCCGGCAGCACAATACCGCCGTCGATGACCAGGGCCAGGTGCCCCTTGAACTTGGCCTCGATCTCGTACGGGTCGCTTTCCACCGCTTCGTCCGGCAGGGCCGCAGTGGTGGTGATGATGGGGTGCGAAAGTAAGCCCACCAGACCCAGGGCGATGGGATGGTCCGGCACCCGGATGCCCACGGTGCGCCGCTTGGTCTGGAGGATCTTGGGCACCTGGCGGGAGGCCTCCAGCACAAAGGTGTAGGGGCCGGGCAGGAGGCGCTTCATGGCCTTGTAAGCGTAGTTCCCCACCAGGGCGTATTCGCTGATGTTCTTCAAATCCTGGCAGATGAAGCTGAAGGGCTTGTTCAGAGGCCGGCGCTTGATCTGGTAAATCCGGTTAATCCCCTTGAGGTTATACAGGTCGCAGCCGACGGCGTAACAGGTGTCGGTGGGATAGGCGATGAGCCCCCCCCCGGTGAGCACCTCCGCGGCCTTGCGCAGCAGGCGTTCCTGGGGGTTGTCGGGGTTGATCTTGATAATCATGATGAACTTTTCTCAGATCAGAAAAGCCGGGATAATGCGGATGGTGGGCAATGCCCACCCGACATTTTGCCCCGACCCCTGACCCCTGACAACTTTTTCACGCAGTAACTCATGATCCCTTGGTTCACCCGAAACTAGGAAAGCCGGTGGGGCGGGCCTCCGTGCCCGCCGCCAGCCGGGTCAAGTGGTGCGTCAGACGCACCCTTGAAAACTCGTTAAGGCAGTGAAACCGGATATCGCCCGGGGGGGCTAACCAGCAAGGGCCCATGACTCCCGGGAGGCTCGGCGGATCTTCCCCCGGTGGTCTTGGGGCCCCTGGCCGGTCCTCAGTTTCTCGGCTTTTTGCCTTTGGCGGCCTTGCCTCTGGCCTTAGCGGTCTTTTTCACGCCCTTCGGCGGTTTCGATGCGTCGGGCGCCGCGGCGGCGGTCGCGGCCCCGGCCCAAACCCCTTCCACCTGGTCCGTGAGCCAATGGGGGTCCCACCATTCCAGGGGGTCCACAAATTCGCCCTGGAGATTGATGGCGAAATGGAGGTGGTCGCCCACTGCCAGACCCGTGGTGCCGGTCTGGCCCAGGACCGCGCCTTTTTCCACCCGGTCCCCTACCTTGGCGTCAATTTTGCTCAGGTGGCTATAGCTGGAAAAGACCCCCAGGCCATGGTCCAGGATCACCGTCTGGCCGTAAATCCCCAGTGGTTCCGCCAGGACCACCGCGCCGCTGTTGCCGGCGTACACCGGGCTGTTCACCAGGGAGGCCAGGTCCTCACCCAGGTGGGTCTGCTGATCCACGGCTTTGCTCTGGTACAGGTAGGTGCGCCGATCCCCGAAGCGGGCCATGGGCTTTCCGAAAAACCGCCGGAACGCCCCGGACCACAAGGGTTGGGGGGTGCTGTGGGAGCAGACCTTCTGGAACAGTTCGTGATTGGCGCGCCGCAGATTCCGGTTGACGTCCAGATAGGCGCCCAGAAGGTCGTTAGGGTTGGCCCCCGGGAAGCTTTCAGCCACCCTGCGCAGAAACCCGTCGGAGAGGTTGATGCTGTCGTGCCGCCACCGCCGCGGCTTGGCACGCAAGGACACCACCTGCTTTACTTCGTTGCCCAGGGACGGCCGGGCCACCAGTTCCACCCGGAAGGCAGCCGGCCCTTCCTGGGGCACCGGGAACAGCACCACGTATTCCCCCTTAGTTCCCTTGGGGTTGGGAAAACCGCGGTAGAAGCGGTTCCCCACCAGGACCCCCGACTCCTTGACCTCCTTGCTGAGGCGGTAGCAGATGGTTCCGGTCCCCCCGGCACGGAGCAGGTGGCTCGTCGCCTGAAAGGTCAGGTTGACGGGGACCAGATCGATGACCACCTCCTGGCTGAGGGACGCCAGGCGGCCCCGGAACAGGTTACGCCAGGACCGGTCCCGGGCCTCGACGGTCAGCGTGGCCTTGCCCTCTTTGAACCCCAGGGCCTGGGGCGAAAGGGTCACCGGGATCGCCACCGTTTCACCCCGGCCGCCTCCCGGCGGAAAGGTGCGTTCCAACACCACCCTGCTCTGGTCCCCTTGGGAAAAGGTGACCTTGACCTCTTTCAGACCGCTGCTCAAATCGCCTGCTTCAATGGTCAGGCCGGTTTTGGCGCCCACCACCTCCACCGGGGTTTTTAGCGTTACCGTGGGGTCGTCAAAGTCCAGGCGCCCCGCCGCCAGCCAGAGCAGGACGGCGACGACAACCAGGCCGGCTGCGCCCCAGAAGACGTATCCGAGTTTTCGTCCCCAACGCGGTTTCAACATCGTGCCCATGGGTGTATAGTATCAGGTATAGGCCCGGGGAGCAAGGCAAGCCGGGGCCTCACCAGACTTCCGCACCGCAACGGAGATGACCCATGGCCGCGACTGAAGCAATCACCCTCTCCGTGGGGGGCATGCACTGCGCCGCCTGCGTCGCCCGGGTGGAACGGGCCCTGACGGCCGCGCCCGGGGTGGAGTTGGCCACGGTCAACCTGGCCACCCGCCAGGCGAAGGTAAGATATAAGCCGCGCCTCACCAACCCCGCGGCCCTCACCCAGGTGGTTAAGGACGCGGGGTACGAAGTGGAAGGGGTTTCCAGGGAGCAGCGGGCCCCCCGCTCCCCGGAAGCGGAGGTCAAAGAATTCCGCCGGCGCTTCCTCCTGGCCCTGGCCCTGAGCCTGCCGGTGTGGCTGTCGATGATTCCCCCGCTGGCGCATGCCGCCGGCCTCAGCCACCAGGCGATGAACTTCATCCTGCTCATCTTTTCCACCCCGGTGATGTTTTACTCCGGCGCCTCGTTCTTTGCCGGGGCCGCGAGCGCCGCCCGGCGCCTGTCTACCAACATGGACACCCTGGTGGTCCTGGGCACTTCCGCCGCCTACTTCTACTCCGCCTGGGTCACCTTCTTCCCGGACACCGTGGCTGCTGCCGGTCATGAACCCGCGGTTTACTTCGACACCGCGGTGATGATTATCACCTTTATCCTCCTGGGCCGCTGGCTGGAGGCCCGCACCCGGGGCCGGGCCTCGGAGGCGCTGCGCCGCCTCTTCGCCCTGGCCCCACCCACCGCCCGGGTGCGCCGGGGCGAGGTTGAGCAGGAAGTGCCCCTGGCTGAAGTCGTGGTGGGGGACCTGGTGGTGGTGCGCCCCGGGGAAAAAATCCCCGTGGACGGCGTCGTGGTCGAGGGTTTGAGCAGCGTGGACGAATCCATGCTCACCGGTGAGAGCATGCCCGCGCCCAAGGAACCGGGGGCCGAGGTCTGGGGGGCCACCTTGAACCACCGGGGCTTTCTGGTCTTCAGGGCCACCCGGGTGGGCCAGGACATGGTGCTCTCCCAGATCATCCGGTTGGTGGATGAGGCCCAGACCAGTAAGGCCCCCATCGAGCGCCTGGTGGACCGGGTGGCGGCCGTTTTCGTCCCGGTGGTCATGATGCTCGCGGCGCTGACCTTTTTGGCGTGGTACTTCTGGGGGCCGCCGCCGGCCTTCAGCCGGGCCGTCATCAGCATGGTGGCGGTGCTGATCATCGCCTGCCCCTGCGCCATGGGCCTGGCCACCCCCACCGCGGTCATGGTGGGTTCGGGCCGGGGGGCCGAGCTGGGTATCCTCATGCGGGGCGGCGAACCCCTGGAACGGGGGTGCCGCCTTACCACCGTGGTCTTCGACAAGACCGGCACCCTCACCCGGGGCGCTCCCCAGGTGACGGACGTCCACACCTGGGGGCAGTGGAGCATTGATGCGGTCCTGGCCCAGGCCGCGGCCCTGGAGGAAAAATCCGAGCATCCCCTGGCCGAGGCCGTCACCCACGCCGCCAAAACCCGGAATCTGGCCCTGCCCCGGGTGGAGGATTTTCAGGCCGTGCCGGGGCGCGGGGTGGAGGCCAAAATCGACGGCCAGCCGGTGCTCCTGGGAAACCTGGCCTTTCTGGCCGGCCAGGGGGTCGTCTCCGATGAAATTGCCGGCTACCAGGACCGGTTGTCCCGGGAAGGCAAGACCGCCATCTTCCTGGCGGTGGGGGGTAAACCCGTGGGGGCGATCGCCGCCGCGGACACCTTGAAGCCCCGGGCGGCCGAGACCGTGGCGGCGCTGAAGGCCATGGGACTGAAGATTCTCCTGTTGAGCGGCGACAATAAAATGACCGCCGCCGCGGTGGCCAAGAGCATCGGCATCGAAGAGGCGCTGGCCGAAGTGCTGCCCGGCGACAAGGCCAGGAAGGTGGCGGCGCTCCAGGCCGCGGGCGAAGTGGTGGCCATGGTGGGAGACGGCATCAACGACGCCCCGGCCCTGGCGGCCGCCGACGTCGGCATCGCCCTGGGCACCGGGGCCGACGTGGCTCTGGAGGCCGCGGACCTGACCCTCATCCGGGACGACCTGGACCTGGTCCCGGCGGCCATCAAACTCTCCCGGCAGATGATGCGCATCATCCGCCAGAACCTCTTCTGGGCCTTCTGCTACAACGTGGTGGCCATACCGGTGGCCGCCGGCGCTTTCTACCCCCTCTGGGGCTGGACCATGAACCCGGCCCTGGCCGCCCTCGCCATGGCCATGTCCTCGGTGTCCGTGGTGACCAATTCTTTGCGCCTTAGACGTTTTAAGGGCGGAAATGCAGGGGGTATTGAAACCCGCCCCGAGGAGAATTGAGAAAATAAGAGTGCACATATCGCACCATAACATTGCCGATAGATTTGCGGTCCATTTCTTGCAAAACCTCAATAAAAGGATTATGATTTTTCCGTAGGAGCATCATCATTATGGATAAGATTGAAAAAATCGGGCGGGAGATCCAGGGGTTTTCGCCCTCAGAACTGGCGGCTGTCCGCAAATGGTTCCACGATTTTGATGCTGAGGCCTGGGACCGGCAAATAGAAGAGGATGTGCAGGCCGGCAAATTAGACGCCCTGGCGGAGGCTGCGCTCAAGGCTTTGGAATGCGGCGGGGCTCAGATGGTTTAAGATCATTCGAAATAGTTTTCCCGATAAAAAAGACCTACCGTTAAACATCTTTTAATGGGGAGCAATCAGTGGTATAAAATTTATGTTTATTGGAAAAAATTTCGACAAGGAGATTATTAATGGTCTGGAGGGATCATATTCCTGACGACATAAGCAATCTTTACGAGATTTACGATTTTAAGCATGCTGCGGCAATTCTTGCTACGGAATTTTGTGAGGAATTTCATGAAGTTTGTGTTGCATTAAGAGCTTTTCGATTTACAAAAGAAGATATAATTATGGGGGGCGGCAACGAAAGTAATATTCCAAAAATATTTTCAAATATTCTTCGGCCAATGGGATGGAAACAAAAGCAATTAAACGCCAAAATGCTTGTTAATGATAAAGTTATCCGTCATGACACCCATAAAGTTGATTATATAAAAGGAAGAGTAGCTTTTGATTTGGAATGGAACAGTAAAGACCAAACTTTTGATAGAGACCTATATGCCTTCAGAACGTTTTTTGATTATGATAAAATAAGTGTAGGGATATTGGTAACGAGAAGTAACGATTTGGATTCATATTTTAATAGCTTAGGGTATAATGAGGAAGGGAAAAGAATAAAAGATAAATATGGAGCCAGCACTACACATATTAAAAAACTTCTCCCTCGCCTTGAAGCAGGAAGAAATGGTGGTTGCCCTGTATTGGTTTTTGGAATCACACAAAAATTATTAAGCAAGGGTACATGATATGCCTCCGATTAAAAAATTATTTCCGATCAAAGATTTACTATCATCCATAGGCGATCAGAAATTTTCTACAATTCTTGCCGATCCACCTTGGCAATTTTTTAATAGAACAGGTAAAATGGCGCCAGAGCATCGCAGATTATTACGTTATAATACCATGACATTAGAAGAGATTAAAGATATTCCAGTCATAAAAATAACTAATGAACCAGCTCATTTATATTTATGGGTACCAAATGCTTTGTTATCAGAAGGATTGCAAGTAATGAAAAGTTGGGGGTTTGAATATAAAACAAATATTATATGGTATAAGATTAGGAAAGATGGCGGGCCAGACCGCAGGGGGGTTGGATTTTATTTTAGAAATGTAACTGAAATGATACTTTTCGGCATCAAGGGTAAAAATGCTCGCACACTAAAAGCTGGAAGGACTCAAGCTAATATTATATGTGAAAGGAAACGAGAACATAGTCGCAAGCCAGATGAGCAATATGAGATTATTGAATCTTGTAGTCCTGGTCCTTATCTGGAGCTTTTTGCCCGTGGTACAAGAATAAATTGGACGACATGGGGAAATCAAGCCAATGAATATACTCCAGACTGGCCAACATATAGGAATGTTTCTCAATCGTTATTGAGATGAGATGAGTTATTTTAGAGAGAAAGGGCGACCCGATGGGTTGCCCTTTCTTATGGGAGTTTAGGGATGGAAGGCAAGGGGCCGTCGGCCCTTTTCCCCCTCCCCCAGATCATCCCACCAAACTCTTATACAACTCCAGATACTTCCTCGCTGACACCTTCCAGGAGAAGTCCTGGGTCATGGCGTGGACCATGATGCGCTGCCACAGGTCTTTATTGGCATAAGCGTCCAGGGCGGTGTGGATAGCCTTCAAGAAGGCTTCCGCGGTATAGTCGGTGAAGACGAAGCCGGTACCCAGCGTCTTGGGATCCCCCACCGGGGTCACCGTGTCCGCCAGGCCCCCGGTGGCCCGGACCACGGGGATGGTGCCGTATTTCATGGAATAGATCTGGTTCAGGCCGCAGGGCTCGTAGCGCGACGGCATGAGGAACATGTCGGCCCCGGCTTCCATGAGGTGGGCCAGCTGGTTGTTAAAGGCGATCTTCACGCCCAGCTTGCCCTTGAACTTGGGGGCCTCGGCCTCCAGCCAGCGGTGGTACTTCTCCTCCCCGGTGCCCAGGATGACCACCATCAGCTTCTGCTTCATGAGCTGGGGCAAAACCTGCTCCACCAGGTCAAACCCCTTCTGGTCCGCCAGCCGGGAGATGATGGCCAGGATAGGGGCGTCGGCCAGGTCCGGGGACAGCCCAAACGCCTCCATCAGGGCCGCTTTGCTTGCGGCCTTGCCTTTCAAATCCTTGCGGCTAAACTTGGCCGGGATCAGGGAGTCGGTCTCGGGACTCCAGTCCTGATAATCCACGCCGTTCAGGATGCCGTGCAACTGCTCGGCCCGGGTGCGCAGCACCCCCTCCAGGCCGCAGCCGAACTCAGGGGTCTGGATCTCCCGGCTGTAGCTGGGGCTTACCGTGGTGACCGCGTCGGCGCTATTGATGCCGCCTTTGAGCAGGTTGATCTGGCCGTAGTACTCCAGGCCGTCGATGCCGTAGAAGGACCAGTCCAGGCCCAGCAGCGGGTACTTGTCCCGGGGAAAGAGGCCCTGGTAGGCCAGGTTGTGGATGGTGAACACCGTTTTGGCTCCGGCCAGGATGTCTTCGCCGCCCCAGCGGTGGCGGAGGTACACCGGCGCCAGGGCGCTCTGCCAGTCGTGGCAGTGAATCAGGTCCGGGTGAAAGTCCAGGGCCCGGCAAAAGGGCAGAACCGCGCCGGAGAAAAAGGCGAAGCGCTCCAGGTTGTCGAAGTAATCTCCCCGGGGGGTGCCGTAGAGCTGGCTCCGTTCGTAAAACTCGTCCCGCTCCACGAAATAAAACGGGGCGCCCGGGTCGGTGGGAGCCATGAGGTTGAAGGTATGGTTGATCAGGCCCAGGTTTACCTCCAGGTCCTCGGCGATAAGGGTGGTGGGCGCCTTCCCCTGCTTCACCATGCCGTAGTAAGGCATGAGGACCTTGACTTCGACTCCCAGTTCCTCCAGGGCCTGGGGCAGGGTCCCTACGATATCCGCCAGACCTCCGGTCTTGGCAAAGGGCACCCCTTCCGAAGCAACAAACAGCACGCGCAGTTTTTGGCCCATGGGCCCTCCTTGATTGAAGCGGTCAGCTATCAGCGGTCAGCGGTCAGCTAAAAACTCTGCCAGTCCTTTTTTAATTTTAAGCCTACAGCTACCATGAAATCCATAGTCATTTCATAGTACCATGGAAAAGGCCGACTTTTTCTTTTTTCTTTTAGCTTTTAGCTGATAGCTGAAAGCTAATATTTATAATTCAATTCAATATCCGCAGCCACAAACCCTTTATCCCCCTCGCTGAGGGTGAACTCAAAGATGTAATCCCGGCTGGGCAGGTTTTCGGGATGCACCCCCGACGGGAGATCCTTTTCCATGAAAAACACCGAGGTATAGGGGGATTCTTCCAGGCGGGTGTCGGTGACCCAGACCTTGCCGAAGCTGTACATGAACCGGAAAAACCCGTAGTAGCGATCCTGAAAATACTTGGTGCACACGCCCCGGACCCGGCTGCCCACTTCCCCCCAGGGCGGAGCCCCGGCAAAAGGCGGGGTGGTGGGCAACAGGCCCGGCACCAGGAATCCGGGCACGAACAGGTCCACCTCCCGGCGCAGCCGCCCCGAGACATTGGCAAAGGCCACCAGCTCCACCCGGCACCCCTTGTTCTGCGCCATGGTGACCACGCTGCAAAAATCGCCATCACCGGTTAACAGGTAGATCAGGTCCAGTCGGTCCGATTGGGACACGATGTCCAGCCCCATTTCCATATCCAGGTTGGCCTTCCCGTACGTCCGCCCGGCATCATCGGTGTACCACCGGATGGGCTTCTCGATGACTTTGAACCCTAAATCCCGCAGGTGGAATATGAAATTCAAGTGCGTTTTGTAATTGGGATCGGAAATAGCGCGCTCTTCGTCAATGGCGACATAGGCATTCAGGCGCATCACATCATCGCCGTCCCGGCCGACAAAGCGCCGAATCACTTCATGGCGCATGCCGTAGCCGCCGTTACGCATGATATTCATGGAGTCCACATAGACCCCGACTTTCCGGTTTGACATAATAACTAAACTCCTTTTATTATTGCGACTAATATCCGCCAGGACCCGCACGGCGCCCCACGTCCTGGCTCAGAGAGAGGATAACCCGCCAGGGGCGGACCTCATCCCCCACCCTTTTCCTTCGCCTTCCTCCTGTCTGTAACCTCAAAAGTTTAGAGAAAAATGGCGCCGGCCGCAAGCTAGTTCTCCCGGGGGGGCCAGGCCGGGCACGGGGCCAAGGCCCGAAAGGCCTGCTTCCTCCCTGATGATAAAGCCAATCTTCTCCCTGAACGGCGTTAGCCTGACTGATTTTTTAGCCCGGCCGATCTTCTCTTGGCTTGCCATGAGGTTCGCGCCGCCCCAGGGCGACATTGCCCCATAGGCCCCAATGCGGTAGAATGGGTTCTGGGGAGCCTGGGCGGATGCAGGAAGTGCCGGGCTACCAGGAAGAGCCGGGGGTCGCCCCCGACTCCCCTACCGAAATTTTCGTGGCCATGAAGCTTTCCATTGAAAACTGGCGCTGGCAAGGGGTGCCCTTTTACCTGGTGACCGGCAAACGCCTGCCCACGCGGTTCACCCAGGTCGCTGTGACCTTCCGCTGCCCGCCGGTGTGGGTTTTCGATCCCCACTAGGTTGGCGCGTGCAGCCCCAACGTCATGGTGTTTACGGTGCAGCCCGACGATGGCTTTGGCCTCCATTTCGAGGTCAAAGCCCCGGGGGAGCCCCTCTAGCTCAAGACCCAGCGCCTCAGGTATCGCTACGCCGAAGGGTTTGCGCCGCTGCCCGACGCCTACGAAACGCTCCTGCTGGACATCATGGCCGGCGACCAGACCCTGTTTGTCCGGGCCGATGAAGTGGAGGGGGCCTGGCGCCTCTATGCCCCGGCCCTGGACCCGCCGCCGCCCATGGTGCGGCCTTATCCCGCCGGCGCCTGGGGACCCACGGGGACGGCAGCCTTGATGGAGTGGCCGGACCCCACTTTGCTTTATCGGTAGCCCTGTGATAATTATCGGAGAGAAGGGGGGTAGCTTTCAGCGTTCAACTTTCAGCAAAACATATCTTATACCGTGTTCGTTTTGTAGGGGCGGGTTTGAAACCCGCCCCTACGAGAGATATCAATAGGTTATCTGGATGGTTTGTTTCATTTCAAAGGGAACACGGTATTATCTGGAATCTTGAGAAATCTGCTGACTGCTCGCTGCTGACTGCTGACTATTTATGTGGGTTGCGGCCATACAACTTAATTCCACCCCGGACCTTTCGGCCAACCTGGCCCGGGCCCAGGCCTTCGTGGAGGCGGCCGCCTCCCGAGGCGCCCGGCTGGTAGCCCTGCCGGAGCATTTCGCCTGTTTGGGGAGCGCGGCCGACACCGCCGCGGCGGCCCAGCCCGTGGACGGCCCCCTGGTGACCCGCTTCCGGGAGTTGGCCGTCAGACTGGGGATATTTCTCCTCCTGGGCTCCTTCCCCGAACGCACTCCGGGTAAGGCGCGGCCCTACAACACCAGCCTGCTCCTTTCGCCCCGGGGCAAGATTCTGGCCTGCTACCGCAAGCTGCACCTGTTCGACGTGGATTTGCCCGGCGCCCCGCCCTCCCGGGAGTCGGAGTTCACCCACCCGGGCGATGAAGTGGTGACCGCGGCGCTCCCGGGCGAGTCCTTTACCGCCGGGCTGGCCATCTGTTACGACCTGCGCTTCCCCGAACTCTTCCGGGCCCAGGTCGGCCGGGGGGCCAACCTCATCCTGCTGCCCGCGGCCTTTATGGTGACCACCGGCCGGGATCACTGGGAAGTGCTGCTCCGGGCCCGGGCCATCGAGAATTTATCCTATGTGGTGGCGCCGGCCCAATGGGGGCAACCCGTGCCGGGCCACCGCACCTACGGGCGCTCCCTGATCATTGACCCCTGGGGGCTCATCCTGGCCCAGGCCCCGGACGGCGAAGGCGTGATCCTGGCCCGCCTGGACTACGAGCGGCTCCAGCGCCTGCGCCGGGAACTGCCCTGCCTGGGCCACCGGCGCCTGCCGTGAGATAAGCGAGCAGTAATGCAGGGCGGGCATTGCCCGCCATCCATCTGAATCATTGAATAAGAGCAAAAAGAAAATTCCACCATCCTTATTTTGAGATGTATCTGCTTATGCCGGACGCCTGGCTCACCGCGGTGGGCAGAATCCTGTTCCGCGGGTACCTGAGCAAATTTCCCCTCCGGGACGGCAAGGCTTGGTTTTATGAGCGCCTCCATGCCGGGCTGACGCCGGCGGACCGCTATGCCGTGGTCCGGCTGGACAAAGGCTTCCGCATGAACCTGGACTTAGCCGATCCGGAACAGCTGAAGGTGTATTTCTACGGGCATTACCACGAGAGGTATGAAGCCGACCTGGTGCAGCGGCTCCTTAAAGAAGACGACGTGTTCTGGGATATCGGCGCCAACGTGGGGTACTTCACCCTGGTGGCGGCCGCGGCGCTGGCCAATCGCGGCCAGATCGTGGCGTTTGAGCCGGGGAAGAATGCCTATGCCCGGCTGGTGGAAAACGTCGCTTTGAATCCCTACCGGAATATCCAGACCTTTCCCGTGGCCGTCGCCGATGGGGAGGGTGAGGCGGTGCTCCATCTGGCCGGGGATATTGCCGACAGCAGCGCCAGCCTCTACCCGGCCGCCCAGGCCCAGGCCGGCCAGGAGGTCTGCCGGACGGTGTCCCTGGACCACTGGCTCGACTCCCAGGGCCTGCGCCCCCCGGACCTCATCAAGCTGGACGCCGAGGGGGCGGAACTGGCCGTCCTGCAGGGGGCTCAAAAGCTCATCGCCGACTCACCCCCTCTGTGGCTGATGGAAATGGAAGAAAAGAACCTCCGGGCCGCGGGGGCCAGCAAAACCGCCGTGGCGCAATTCCTCACCGGCTGCGGCTACCGGGCGGCGCACCTCAGAAAGGGCCGCTGGTACGCCACCGCCGACCTAACGGGCGTCAAGGGCCGGAACATCTTCTGGTTTAATCCCGACGTTGCCACCCACCGGCAGAGAGCGGCGCGCCTGCCGGTACAGGGTCAATATCGATAATTTTGCGCCAGTCGGTAAGTTTGGATACAGGGCAGATACTCGACAACCTCACCCTGGTTAAATCAATGAGCATGACGCCCTCTATCAGCTGAGGAATGGGTAGAATGGATTCGGCTGCGCACCATTAAATTTCGAATGAAGTACTATCTGATCACATTGTGGTATGATGCCTCCCACGCACAGGATTGCCCCCGGGTAAGATGGGAAGCAACCCGGGAAAGGGAATCCCATACAATGTGGGAGAGGTGCGGCAAGCCTGCCGCATAAAAACTTAGGATTAAACCATATCTTGAAGAAGGAGCCCGGCCATGAAAAGAGTCCTGTTGATTTGCCTGTCGTTGGTTTTGGCGTTGGTCGGTGGGAGTGCAGCCTGTGCTGCGGATGGGTTTTATGTAATAGGGGGGGGGAAATCTGCCTCGGTTCCCAAGACCGGGCAGACCACCTCTTATGGCGCAAGAGATGATGGGGCCTTGCAGAAGGGTGTGGCCTGGCCCACCCCCCGGTTTACTGACAATAACAATGGCACCGTGACTGATAATCTGACCAAGCTAATCTGGACGAAAAATGCCAATGCTTTCGGCGCGAAAAATTGGCCTAACGCCCTGACAGCCGCCAATACTCTGGCGTCTGGCTCTGCTGGCCTCACGGATGGCTCCACGGTGGGTGTCTGGCGCCTGCCAAACATCCGGGAACTGCAAAGCCTCATCAATTATGGATTTTATGGTCCCGCCCTGCCAAATACGCTGGGAACAGGTCAGTGGGAGGAGGGTAATCCTTTCCAGGGTGTGCAACCGTTCAACTACTGGTCGTCGAATACCCACCCATACAACGCCCCCGACGCCTTTCACGTGAATTTCTGCTGCGGCAGTGTGTACTACGACCATAAGAGCACCAGCAACTATGTGTGGTGTGTGCGAGCCGGTCCATGATGCTGGCTGATTGGATTATTTGAGTTATTGGATAATTTTGGGGTGCAGGGGGGAACCCCCTGCGCGCGGCATTTTGGGCAGAAGGGACACGCGGCTCCTTAATCAGCAAGAAACCGGAGTGAGCGGATAGCGAGTATCTTGCACTAGCAGTATTTTCTTTAGAATGCCAATCAGTTGCAGATATGATCCCCCTATCCTAGTGCAGCCATTGGTGGGGAAGAACCCCATAAGTACGGGGTAGCGGAGAGGAGGATCAGACTCGATAAATCGGTGGTCCGATCAAGTTGTGCTCGCCCCAGTTACCCCCCCTCCCCTCCCCCAACACGAGCACTAATCAAGCAAACAATCGACATAGGTAGGCCCTTGCGGGCTTTCCCTGTCACACCACCGGGCGTACGGGTCCGTACCCGGCGGTTCGGATGGTTAAGCTATCTTTCTGGTGCTAAAGTTGGGAGGCCAAGCGAGATAAAAT
>Ga0194126_10006979_pt1 | contig 15855 bp, 9 predicted proteins | sample TA2KigC150mmetaG_FD_148641 | JGI IMG/M metagenome (GOLD analysis project Ga0194126, IMG submission 148641) | Freshwater microbial communities from Lake Tanganyika, Tanzania - TA2015035 Kigoma Deep Cast 150m | ecosystem: Environmental > Aquatic > Freshwater > Lake | place: Tanzania: Lake... | reverse complement strand
CGCGGCGCGGGTGCGGAAGCTGGCGCTCCGCAGGCCCTCCAGCGCGATGGCGTCGGCCGGGACGCCGGCCGCGCACGCGCGCTCGAACCAGTAAGGCGCCTCGAAGCCGTGGGCCAGCGCTGAGCGCAGGAGCAGCTCGACCTCCTCCGGGCTCAGCCGCTTCAGGTCGTCGCGGCGCTCGTGGATCAGCGCCAGCGTCTCCGGCCGCAGCAGCAGCTTCCGAGCGCTGCGCCAGTCGTCCAGCCCGCGGCGCAGGAACTCGCGCGCCATCTTGCCGGCCAGCTCCTCCTGGCTGATCCAACCGGCGATCTCGACGGCCATGGTGTCGTGGGCCAGCTCGTAGAGGGCCGCGCCATCGCGCTTGAAGCTGCGCACCAGCCGCACCTGCTCCAGCAGCAGCCGCGTCGCCTCCACCAGGTCCAGATCGGCGCGGTCGCCGCGGCGGATGGCGCCGGCCTCGTCCAGCAGCTCGACCATCTCGGCCTGGGTCAGAGCGGCCTTGGTCTTCTGGCTGGTGACCATCACCTTGAGGATGGCCTTGCCGAGGATCGGGTCCGCGGCCAACGGTCTGCCGTCGCTGCGGCGCAGCTCGGGCAGCCTGGCCAGCCCCTGGTGGACGTAGCCGGCCAGGATGGCCTGCGCGCCGGCCAGCTCGCGCACGCTATCGCCCTGGCCCGAGCGGTAGCGAATGGCTCGATAGCTGTCCAGGGTCAGGGTCAGGCCGGCCGGCGGTGCGGCGCCCTCCGGGTGGTGGGCGGGCAAGGCGACGCGATACAGGTGGTCCATCACGATCTGCAGGATGGCCGGCGGCGCCTGGCCGCTGGCGGCGTCGATCAGGTCGCCGGCGCCCCGCCTTTCTTCGCCGCCCCGCCTCTCCTCCCCGCCCACCAGGACGTCGACCAGGGCCGGCTCGACCAGGACGCCGGCGCGGGCGGCCGGCTCGGTGATGGCCACGCGCGCGTTGCCGCGGTCCAATGCGATCAGCCGGCGGCTGTCGCCCAGCAGATCGGGCAGGTCGCTGCGCGCCTCGTCCAGGTGCGCCAGGTAGTCCTCGCGCAGGCTGAAGATCACCCGCACCTCGCGCGACGGCTGGCTCAGCGCGCGCGCCAGCTCGCGGAAGAAGAGGGCGCGCTGGCTGCTGCCCACCCGCAGAAATATCTCCTCGAACTGGTCCAGCACCACCACCAGCCTGTCGCCCGGCGCCAGGGTTTGCTCCAGGAAGGCGCGCAGGTCGATCGCGGCGGCTGGCTCGAAAGCCCGGCCGGCCCGCGTCGCCACCGCCCGGCACAGGGCTGGCAGCGGGTCGTCCAGCGCGCGCACGGTGACGTGGCCGTAGCCCTCGTCCGCCAGCCGGGGCAGCACGCCGGCCAACAGCAGCGAGGTCTTGCCCGCGCCCGATGGGCCAAACAGGGTCAGCACGCGGTGTTGCACAACCAGCCGGGTCACGATCTGGCTCTCGGTGTCGCGGCCGCAGAAGATGTCGGCGTCTTTGGCCTCGTAGTAGTCGAGGAACTTGTAGGGCGGCCGCTGCACGCGGATGCGCCGGCCCGGCCCAACGCCGGGGATGGTCACCTGGCCGGCCAGCGCCTCCAGGAAGGCGGCCGCGTCGCCCCGGCGAAACGCCACGTTCTGCCCCTGCCAGGTCGCCTGCACCGCATCCAGCTCGCCGGGCCAGATCGCGTAAGCGCGGCGCATGTGCTCGGCCAGGCCGGCCGAGGCGCGCACATAGAGGCGCATAGGGGTGCTTTGCTGGAGGTCGAAGTTGACGAACAGGGGCGGCCGCAGGGTGCAGAAAGCGGTCACCACGTCCAGCTTGCGGCTGAGCTGGTCCATCAACTGCTCGTGCTGCCAGCGGTCCAGCACCAGCGAGTCAGGATCGCTCAGGCAGCCGTAGAGCTTGACCACGATGGCCTGGCGCTCCCCCTCCTCCGCGTAGGGCAACTGCGTGTCGCGCAGCACGCGGTTGACGCGACAGCCGTCCGCCCGCAGCGCCTCCTCCAGCAGCTCGTCGTACCAGCCGGTGACGATGGCCCGAAAGCCCGCCCGGGCGATGGCCTGGTGCAGCGGACCGGGCCTGACCTGCGGGCCGCTGCATTGCTCTTGCACGAAGCGAATGACACCGTTGCGGTCGCGGGGAAAGCGGCCCAGGTAAGCCTGCACGGTCTCGGGCCACGAGAGGCCAGCGGGCAGATCGTACTTCTTTGCCAAAGCGGCAGCCAGCTCCGGCCGGCTGAGCGGCGCGGCGGGGTAGCCCAGGGGCAGGTCGGCGCCCAGGAAGAGCACGCAATCGCCCTTCTTGATGTTGCTCAGAAGGTCGTCAGGGATGAGGCCTTGTTGAGCTGGTTTGTCAGGCATAGCACCTCCCTTGCCACATCCGTCATCCTCGCAACTGCGCCTCGTACCGCCGATACTGCGCCGGGTTGGTCTTCTGCACCGCGGCAACCAAGGTCTCGATCTGTTCGCGGCGGATGCAATAGTCCAGCACGCGCAGGACCTTGTCCGGCTTGCTCATGCCACTTCCGAACGTCTCCAGGACTTCGGGGAAGTGATCGAAGCAGAGGGTCGTCAGCTCCTCGTCGTTGAACGCATCGGTGAGGAGCTGGCGGATCGCCGCGCGGTTCCAGGTGGCCGCCTGGGTTGGCGTGGAGGCAGTCACAGGCGGAGCGACCGGCGCGGGGATGGGGTTCGGAGGGCTGGCAGCCAGGCCATCCAGCCAATTCGCCAGCGTTGCCGTCCGATCCCCGGCCGGCAGCTCCACCAGCCGGATCTGCTTGCGCCGGAGCTCGTCCCGCTGATCCTCGGTCACGTCGAACATGACCGCGTAGCCCGGCCGCATCATCTGACCGAAGCGGCTCAGCAGCTCGCCGAAGACCAGCTTGAAGTAGGGATCGCTCCCGCTCCAGCCCAGGTAGAGCGTGTCGGAGCGCGCCAGCTCGACTTTCAGCAGCTCGATCAGCCCCGGCCGCTGCAGGAAGTACGACTCGTACTGCTGCCGCGCCAGCACGATGGTGTCCGGCTGATCCAGGTCGCCGTAGAGCTTGACGATGTTGACGGTGTCCGGCCCGCGGCGCATGAAGGGGATCGAGCTGTCGCGCGTCACCATCTCGACCCGCTTGCCCGCGTCGCGGAATGCGCGTTCCAGCAGGTCGTCAAAGTTGGCGGTGAAGACCAACGAGATGGGCAGCCGGGCCAGGGCGCGGTGCGCCGCGGTCGGCTGCACCCCCGTCGTGTCGAACCGATCCTTGAGGTGGCTGATCAGGCTGTGCAGCCCCTGGCGGTTGACGTAGGCCTGGGCGGCGTCGATCAGCGCGTCGCCGGTCGCCCACTCGCGCGGAGCCAGCTTATAGCCGCTGCGGGCGGATAGCTCCGCGATCAGGTCGTACCAGCCGGGCAGTCCCGCGCCGACCGACAGGCCCGCGCCGACAAAGGCGCAGACGTTGCCGGTGGTCAGGCTGCGTGCGAGGTCATCGAATTGGGTCATGCTTCCACCTCGAGTTGAATCGCCGTCATCTCAACCCCAACCCCATCTGCTCCCCCGCCACCTCCAGCCCCAGCGCCAACTGCTGCGGCCTGGCGCGGCGCCGGCGCAGGAGCTCGCGCTGGGCCGCGGTGGGGACCGTCCACGCGCCGGTCGCGGGATCGGGCCAGAAGTTGCAGACGGTGTCGGTCGGACAAGCTTTTCTGAGCCTGACCGTATGCGCTGCGTTCGTGAGGTCGTTTTCGGCCTTTGTCACCCATTGGCCGGCCACGGCCAGTACTTCGTCATCCAGGTCGAGCATAGAGCACCTTCCCCTCGCGCAGCGCGGGCCGGATGATCGTGCCGACGATGTCGCGGCGGCGGGCCACTTCGTCCGGCGTCGCCAGGATGATGTCCTTCGGGACCGCGATATCGTGCAGCGCCATGCGCAGCTCGAGCTGCCGGGCGCGCTTAGAGCCGCTCACCGGCATGATGACCAACAGGTCCACGTCGCTGCCGGGGCCGGCCGTGCCGCGCGCCCGCGAGCCGAACAGGATGATCTGGTCGGGATCGAAACGCTCCACTAACCGTTGTACCATGGCGTCAATTGCTTGACGGGTTACCTCGTCCATGGCATAACCTCCGGTCGTCACATGTCTCACTTCATTACGAGGTAGACTCGATCAACGCGTCCACAGCAGAGAAGACAATGAAATGGGGATGATGCGCGGATCGGGTATGGCCGTTTCATCCTCTAGCGTCACCAGCAGCCCGAAAGGCGCGTTGTAGACAGTCTTCTCCAGGAACGCCCGCAATCCGCGCGTGTCCTCATGCGAGTCAATGCGCCGGCGATACTTGACCTCCACAGGGATACGTCGCGTGCCGACAGTCAGCACAAAATCCACCTCCGGTTCGGCGCCGCGGGACGGGAAGTGAGCGAGATCAAGGCCAGGGATGGAACCGAGAAAGTACCCCAACGTGCTTTCGGCCAGATGTCCAGCCAAGTCCGACAGGTGCGGCACGGCCGAGAGCCCGTCGGGATCGAGCGGGACGATCTCCTGGAGCCAGCTTGCGCGCAGAGAGAGGTCACTGAGGCAGACCTTTGGCGATGACTTCTTCCGCTTCAGCCGCAGCTCAAGCGGCTGAACGAGCCGGATCAATAAGGTGCCGTCCAAAAAACGTAGATAGCTCAGGATACGCGTCCACCCGATGTTGGCAGCCAAGGCCTGCTGGATCTCCTGTACAAAGACCGCTTGACCAGGGGTCTGTCCGGCGTAACGGCAGCAAAGGCGGAAAACTTCCTCCAGCAATTTCTCGTCACGCTTTTGGCCGCGCGGCCCCATACGCAAGTCATGCTGAATCGCCCGTCGAATGATCGTTTCGTTGAGGTAATCTGCCATTTCCGGCCACGGCACATCGGATCGCTCTTGTGCTGTGGGATAGGCGCCGCGCTCCGAAAAAGCGACAAAGGCCTGCCGGCGCAAGCTGGATGTCTGTTGTCCGTGCGCGGCCGCTCTGCGCCAGAAATCTGCTGTAGCAACGGATTCCAGCCCGTTGTCTGTCCAGTAGGGCGCACCTGCCTGCCCGAAGCGCAATTCTGCGATCTCGCGTAACAACAACGGCCCAAGATCCAGGGTTGTCACACGGCCTGCCAGGCTATCTCTGCCGGCCTCGATCCGTAACGACGAACTACCGGTCACCAGGACGCGCACATCGTGATTGTCCACGAGATGCTTAATCTGAGGCGCCCACGCGTCCAGGTTCTGAACTTCATCGAAGAGCAGGTAGGCGATACAACCAGCCCTTGCGCTTTCGTTGAAGGTTTGCTTCAGATGGTACGCTTCAAACCAGCGGGCGATCGCCAGGATGGGATCCTTCAGGCCAACCAGGCTCAGGATTTCATCGAAAGGTACATAGAGGATACGCTCAGCCGCCACTCCCGCGCCGAGCAAAGCCTCCATCAATTGACGTAGCAATACAGTCTTCCCAACGCGACGAGGCCCACGTAGCACGGTGGCTGGGGTCAATCCGCGCGTCAGCAACCGTTGAAGTCTGCTAAAGGCCCACCGACGGAAGGGCGGCACGCGCGGACCGGGATGCCCAACCCAATGTGGATTCAGGCTCTCCAGATTCTCAGCCAGTTCCAGGGGGAGAGAACCGGAGAAAAAGTTGCGTTCGCGGTTTGTGTTCATGTAACCTCCTCCCAATCATGGCTCAAGTATACCATATCCCGGTCAACCTGACGTGTCCTTCCAAAAGGTAGGGGATGTAGTCAGCCTTCGATCGTCGGCAGAGAGCTCAACTCGCCCAATTCCAACGCTGCGATCCCCTTCTCGGTCACACCGATCATCGGCAACTGCTGTCCGCCGATCTCCTTATAGACCTTCGTTACGTAACCCTGCGCTTCCAGCAGTCCGTAGAAATCGCGCATCTGCTCGTACTTGTAGCCGCGCAGCGCCTTGAAATAGTCGGAATCGGTGAGGCCGCGCGGCAGCGCCTTCTTGTTGAAGGGGCTGTAATCCTGGCCCATCAGCGTGTAGATCACCTTCGTCCGGCCGTATTGCCCCTGGAAGTGCGCCGCGGCCTCGATGGCGACATAGCCGGGGTGATAGACCGTGTAGAGGTCGGGCAGGTCCACGTCGAAGGTTTGGCTCCAGGGCGCCTCTTCCGGCAATCCGCACCGGTCGCACTTGTGGCACTGCTGATAAGGCGGTTGCTCGCCGAAATAGCTGAGGATCGCGGCGCGGCGGCAGTCGCGCGTCTCCAGGTAGTCGCGGATCAGCCGGTCGAGCCTGGCGCGGGCGTTCTGCACCTGGCTCAGCAGCGCCGGCCGGTCCAGCGCCAGCCGCGGGGTCGCGGCCATACGCGGCTGCTTGTTCACGGTGTAGCCACGTTCCCACGAACGGAAGCTGAGGATCTCGTCCCGGTTCAGCCGGATCAGGAACAACTCCGCTTCCTCGGGGTTGAGAGCGATCTGGCGGCACAGCTTCGCCAGGTTGACCCCGCGCTTCTCGCCGTAGTCGGGGAGCTTCAACGCTGTGATCAGCGCGACCAGCCGGTCGCGGCGTTCGGCATCCTCGACCTTCGTCAGCACATCGGCGACCGGCTCGAAGATCTTGATCGCGCAGCCGGCCGCGAAATCGTAGCCGCGGCGGATGTAACCCTCGCGCTCCAGGATGTGCATGCCGATGCGCAGCGCCTGCTCATCGAACGGCAGCGCCTCAGCCAGGTCATCGTCCGCCAGGTACAACGTCTCGCCGGGCCGGCCGCGCAGGAAGTCGTAGAGTTGCGCCAGCGCCTCGGGCGACGGCAGGCTGCGCTCGATGAAATACTCCTGGATGCGCCGGTCGCGCGGGGTGTACAGCACCACCGAGTAGGCGACGATCTGATCCTTGCGGCCCGCGCGGCCGGCTTCCTGGTAGAAGCTCTCGATGTCGCCGGGGAAGTGGTAGTGGATGACGTATTTGATGTCCGGCTTGTCCACCCCCATGCCGAACGCATTGGTGGCGACCACGACCCGGATCTGGTCGTTCATGAACATATCCTGGATCGCGTCGCGGTCGAAGCGCTCCATGCCGGCGTGGTACGCGCGGGCCGCGATGCCGCGGTCGCGCAACATGCTGGCGATCAGGTCCGCATCCCGCCGGGTAGCGACGTAGACGATGGCCGGCTCGGTGGAGCGGTAGAGCAGCCGCATCAGCCAGCGCTCCTTGTCGGCCTCGGTGCGGCACGGCTGGACCACGAACCGCAGGTTGGGCCGGTCGAAGCTGTCCACGATCTCATTACCGCGGCCGACCTTCATGTGGAGCTGCTCTTTGATGTCGGCCTTGACCGGCGGCGTGGCCGTGGCGGTCAGCGCCATGATCGGCGGCCGGCCCCCGCGGCCCGGCTCAGGCCCCGCCAGCCGCGCGACCGTGTCGTGGATGTAGAGGAAATCAGGGCGGAAGTCGTGGCCCCACATCGAGACGCAGTGCGCCTCGTCCACCACGAACTGCACCACGCGGCAGTGGCCCAACGCCTCGTGCAGCCGGCGGTCGCGGAAGCGTTCGGGCGACACGTAGACCAGGCGCAGCTCGCCATCCACCATCCGCTGTAGGATCTCGTCCTGCTCGGCCGCAGCCTGTCCGCTGACGATGTAATCCACGCACCGGATCCCCTTCTCGTCGCGCAGCTTGTCCACCTGGTCTTTCATCAGCGCGATCAACGGGGAGACCACCAGCGTCAGGCCGTTCCGCAGGATGCCGGGAAGCTGGAAGGTGAGGGACTTGCCCGCGCCGGTGGGCAGCACGCCCAGGGTGTCGCCGCCGGTCAGCATCGCCTGGATCAGCGCTTCCTGTTTACCGATGAAGCCGTCGAAGTCGAAGAACGCCTTCAGGCCCGCCAGCAGCTTCGGGCGGATGCGGTCATACTCGCCGCGGCTGAAGGCAGCCTGGAGCAGCGTGTACTCCTCAAGCTGGCGCTCGAACGCCGTCCGCTGGCGCAGCAGGTCGGCCGCGGTCAGCGTGCCGCCGAAATGCGCCTTGATCTGGCGGTACAATTCCTCCTCGGAAGCCGATGTAGGGGTGTGCTCCGGCAGCGACTTGAACACGATGTCACGGTAACTGGCGCGGCGCAGCGCACGATCCAACAGCACCACGACCCCGCGGTCGCCGCTGCGCCGGTAGAGCCGGCCGAACCCCTGCTTGAAGCGGATCACCATGTGCGGCAGGGTGTAGCCGTAGAAATCACTGCCGGTCTCCAGCTTGGCGCGTTCCATGCGCGCGGCCACCACCGGATCGAAGAAGAGCGGGAACGGCAGCTTCTCGATGATCACGTAGGACATACCGGGCACGTCCACGCCTTCCCACAGCATTTTGACGCCGAATTGCACGCGGTGCGGCTCGCGACGCAGTTCCTCCAGATCGCTTTGGATGTTGCCGCCTTTAGGCTGCATGCCCGACTCCAGCCCCAGCGCCATCAACGGCCGCAGCGTGCGCTTGTAGACCTTCTCCATGCGATCACGTGCGTTAAACAGCAGGAGCGAACGCCGCGGCTGTAGATGCAGCAATTGGTGCACTTCCTGGCTGGCCCGCTCGATGAACTCCGCGGCCCGCCGGGGGTGATAGCGGCCGATGTTCTGCGGGATGGCGAAGAGGATGTCCTGCTTGGTCTGGAACACCGATGGCAGGATGCGCGCGTGCACCCGCGCGCGATACGCCGCCCGCTCCAGCCCGAACCGGTTCAGGAAGAAGTCGAACCCGCCGTTGACGGTCAGCGTGGCCGAGGTGAAAACAATGGCCCGGCACTGGTCGTAGAGCTGCTTGCGGAGATACCAATCCACCTTGATCGGCGCCCGGTGCAGCGCCCACCGGAAGGCGGGGTCTTCTTCATTCTTCGCCGGCAGCTCGACCCAGTAGACGTTGTTGGCGTTGCCGACGTTGACGATGTCATCCAGCAGGTCTATTGCCTTCCGCAGGTTGGCTAGCTGAAGACGCGCTTCGCCGAGCGCCGCCCGGTCCGCATCCGGCGCGAGACCGGCCTCGTCAATCAGGACGGCCATCTCATCGGCCAGCGCCTGCATCTGCCCATAGGCCTGGCTATAGGCCGACTTTACCCCGGCCCAACGCCCCTTGGCATCGCGCACCAGGTCACCCCAACGCAGCCGGTAGCGCAGCGGGTAGCGCTGGTCCGTCTCATTCTCGTAGGTCTGCTGGCGCACGAACTCGACCAGCCCGTCGCTGAAGGCCGCCAGGTGGAAGCGTAACTGGTTGACGATTGACCGGAGCCCTTGGGTCTTGGGTCCAGGCGCCAGGGTCCTGACCTGGCTCTCGCAATCGGCGATCAGCCCTGACAAGCTGCGGTCGCTGATATCCGCCTGCACCGCGGCGGTGGCCGCATCCTCCAGGTTGTGCGCCTCGTCAATCACCAGGTAGCCCAGCGGCGGCCTGGTCTGCGTGCCCCAGTTGGCGGTCAGCAGCAGCGCGTGGTTGACGACGATCAAGTGCGCGCCCCAGGCGCGGTGCAGAGCGTCCTGATAAGGGCAGTTGGCATGGGCCGCATCGTGATGATCGCACACCTCGCTCACCGCGCCCAACCGCGCCAGCAGGCCCGGATACGCTTCCGCGCCGCCCAGCAGGCGATGCCGCAGCGTGAGGGGGAACTCGTCCAACAGGCCCTCGACCGTCTGCGCCCGCCAGACCAGGAGAAAGGCGCGCAGCAACGGATCGGGCGTCTCATCAATGTCATTAAGTTAGCATTAGGCTGCGCGGGAAGGGTGTAGTATGCTTCCTGCAATCTCAACAGGAGGCTCACTATGCCTGAAACTACCGCGGCTCGATGCACCGGTTTACTCACGGCCTTACAGCAACGTTTGACTTCCCGCGCGTTTTTGGAGCGGCATCGCCAGGCGGTCAAGGATTTTACCCGTGAGCGGTGTTTGCCCTTCGTGGTCGTCGTGTTGTTTCTGCTCAACTTGGTCAAACGCGCCTTACAGGACGAGTTGGATGCCTTTTTCAACCTGGAACCAGGGGCGGCCGTCGCCGCCCAGGTGGTGACGAAAAGCGCCTTTTGCCAAGCGCGGCTGAAGCGCAAAGCGGACGCGTTTGTCGAGTTGCATCAGGTGCAGGGCGCCTATTTCTACGCCCAGTGGAACCCGCCGACCTGGCACGGGTTCCGCTTGTTAGCGGTGGATGGCTCCACGCTGCAACTGCCAGCAGCGCCGGCGATCGTGGCGGAGTTTGGGCTGTGGGGCACGCGGCCCCTGGCACGGGCCTCCCAGATGTTTGACGTGCTCAGCAAAGTCACGCTCGACGCGCAGCTTGGCGTCACCGCGGTGGGCGAACGCGAATATGCAGCCGGCCACTTCGCACAGATAGGCCCCGGTGACTTGATCTTGCTGGATCGGGGCTATCCCGCGTTCTGGCTCTTTAGCCTCATTCAGACCCGCGCCGCCGATTTCTGCGCCCGCATGCCGCTCGGCCGCTGGAGTGTCGTCGATGCCTTCCTGACCACCGGCCGCCCGGAGCAAATCGTGACCTTGACGCCGTGTGCCGCGGCGCGCGCCGACTGTCAAACGCATCAGGTGCCCAGCCGCCCGCTGCAAGTCCGCTTGGTGCGGATGACCCTGGACAGCGGGGAGGTGGAGGTCCTGTGCACGTCCCTGTTGGATGCGGTGCGCTATCCGTATGCCGTGTTCAAAGACCTGTATCATCACCGCTGGCCGGTCGAGGAAGACTACAAAGTGCTCAAACTCCGGGTCGAGGTCGAAAACTGGTCGGGCAAGTCGCCGCTGAGCATTTACCAGGACTTCCACGCCAAAGTGTTCACCACCAATTTGACGGCCATCCTGGCTCAGCCAGCCCAAGCGGTCGTGGCCCAACACAGTCAGACGAAGCAATACACCTACCAAGTCAATTTCGCCCATCTCCTTTCCAAAATGAAGAATACCGTGGTGCTCCTGCTCCGCCGCACGCACATTGCGGATATTTTGACCAGCCTGTGGCAGATTATGATCAGCGTCGTCGAACCCATCCGCCCAGGCCGTAAGTATCCACGCGACAAAACTACCAAGCGCCGACGTTTTGCAATGACCTACAAACCGCTGCACTAACTTAATGACATTGGGCGTCTCATCCACCACCCGCTGCCAGCGCGTCCAGCAGGCGTAGTTTTCTCGGCCTTTCAGGATCGCATATCTGACCGGGAAGCCGGTGCGCTGCGCTTTCTCGATGGCTTGCCGGATCTGGTCCTGCAACTGGCGCGTGTGCGCCGAGATGAAGACCTTGTGGCCCGTTGTGAGCGCCCACACGATGGACGGGTACAGGTACGCGTTGGTCTTGCCGGTGCCGGTCGGCGCCTCGATCAGCGTGAACTGGTCATCGGTGAACGCCTGCCAGATCAACGCCGCCATCTCGGTCTGCGAGGGCCGATCCTCGTAGCCGGGGCCGAACTCCTCCGCCACCGGCCCGCCAGCCGCGAAGATGCCTCGGATGCCTTCAGCGGAGGCGTAGGCGGTCACAGCCAACTGCGGCGCTGCCACTTGCGCCGCGGGGCCATCCCCGGATGCCGCAGGAGCCGCGGTTGCGGCAGCGGCCACATCACACAGGACAAAAGGCGCGTAGAAAGCGTTGATGGCCTGGCGCACCTCGACCGGCAGCGCCGCCAGGCGCGCCAACAAGCCGCGGAAGATCGCCGCCAGCGCGGCCACGTCGGCTTCCGCGCGGTGCGCGACGAACGGCGTCAGGCCCATCAGATCGTTGAGCCGCCCCAGGCTGAGTGTGGGCTGCGTGGGGAAGATGACCACCGCCAGGTCGAGGGTAGAAATGGCGCTGGTATGGCAGTTCGTTATCTGCCATTGCGGTTGGAATAGATGGTACTTTGTATGTGGCAGATACAGACAAGCATTCTATTCTGCGCTTCACCGCGATGGGTCAATTCCTTGGAGAGTGGGGCTCTCAAGGCGGCAACGACGGCCAGTTTAATACCCCCTCTGGTGTGGCAATTGGCTCGGATGGTAGCGTGTACATAGTAGACACTGGCAACCATCGCATTCAGCATTTTGCCGCAACCGGCCAGTTTCTGCAGAAATGGGGCACCTACGGTAACAGCGATGGGCAGTTTAACCAGCCATCTGGAGTCGCAGTCGGGCCAGATGATTCCATTTATGTAGCAGATACAAACAACTTCCGCATCCAACGCTTCAGCGCCGACGGCCAATTTGCTGGTGAGTGGGGTTCTTTCGGTGGTGGTAACGGGCAGTTCGTGAAACCCACCAGCGTAGCGGTCGGGCCCGATGGTACCGTGTACGTGGCAGATACGGCCATCTACCGTATACAGCGTTTCACCGCTACAGGTCAATTCCTTGGTAAGTGGGGCTCCTTCGGCAGCGACGACGGATACTTCAAAGGGCCATCTGGTGTGGCAGTCGGACAGGATAGTACCGTATATGTTGCAGATAAGGACAATAGCCGAGTTCAGGCCTTCGGCACATCCTTTCCAAACACGTGGCGCGCGGAGTTCTTTCCCAACCGCTGGCTAACTGAACGCCCACGACTTATCTCTCAGACGGCTGAGGTAGATTTCAATTGGGGATCCGACGCGCCCGATCCCACTTTCCTCACGGATCGCTTTTCCGCTCGCATCCAACGTTCCTTGCCCCTCACCAGCGGAACCTATCGTTTTACAGTGCAAGCCGACGATGGCGCACGGCTGTGGGTGGATGGACATCTCATGGTGGACCGCTGGGACGGCCCGGCAGGGACATACAGCGCCGATATCGCGTTGACAGATGGATATCATCCGGTGCGATTGGAATACAACGACATCAGCGGCCCGGCCAGTGTGCGCTTGAGCTGGTCAGGAGAGCCTACCTCCTCCATTTCCGGCCGCGTGACCGATGGCAGCGGCAATCCGATCTCAGGCGTCACCATCGCGGATGGCGCGGGACATACAGCTGTCACCGATAGCAGCGGCAACTACGTCTTCAGCGGCCTGGCGGCAGGCACGTACACGATTACGCCATCGAAGAGCGGCTATGTCTTTTCACCTGCTTCGCGTGCGGTGAGTGTCCCGCCGGATGCGACCGCGCAGGATTTTGTGGGTACGGCTGTTGCCTTGCAGGCAAAAACGTTATCTCCCCAGCTATCCAGCTCAGATCCACTCCATCAAGTCGTTGCACGAGGACAGATCACTACTACTGGAACTACGAATGTCTGGTTCGAATGGAGTGACGGTGAGAATCTGACCAGCTATCAGATTACGGGCACACAGGTTGCCACCACCGGCGTTGTGACCATTTCTTTGCATCTACCGGTGACAGACAGCATCGGAGTGCCATACTATTATCGGATAGCGGCTGGGGATCCAGACCGACCAGTGCGCGGGGATATTACTCGCACGTTGCTGTTGTTGGGACAGGAGGAATACGCGGGCAGGTATTGGGCTAAAGATCTTTTCGACTGGAACAAGTATGACCGCCTCATCCACCTCTATTCACATCAGAAGGGCATTCCTGCACCTATCGTAAAGGCCATCATCGCTCAAGAAACTGACGCTCTGCGGAATGACCGGCCGGAATTGACCTTCCTGTATGAACCTGTCACTGTGGATTACCGCAAGGTTCACCAAAGTGGATCTCTCCCTATTGCCCCTGTGACGTATACTCAATATCTGCTGCCATCGAATCCGCCAGCGCAATATCCCTATAATCACTTCTGGGGTGTCACAGTGCCCATCAGTCCGGAGACAAAGAACCTCGACTTTGTCGGCGGCTGCGCCTTTCCCGATTTTCTCAGGTATAACGACTCCAGGTGTGTAGGTTGGCGGCAAGTATTCAGCACTACTAACTGGTCGCCATCTTGGCCCCAGGACCTCCGGCGCTACCAACAGTTGTGGGGCCTCTCCAATCCAACCCCGCCATCTGATGCGGATAAGTATCCAGTATTCGCTGCCCAGTACCGGTTGGCTGCAAGCTACGGCCTCGGCCAAGTGGTTTATTGGTTCCACAGGGAAGACAGGTTGATCACAGGACATGGGCCTGAGAGTCTATATGATCCCGTCCTCAACATAGCGACCGCCGCGGATTTTCTCGCAACGCTGAAGCAAAAGCTTGCTCCCACCCTGAAGGAACCCGACCTCAATATAGATAAGTGGCGGTCAGTCATTGTCGGGTACAACGGAAAGGCGAGCTATTTTCGTCCTGTCAAAGACTGGTTTACGCGAGTCTTGCCTTTCCTGGCTCCTCCCGCGTTTGAGCCAGAGATTTTGGCGCCGCCAACGGAATTGCACGCAGCCGCAGTCTGGCCGCTTGTGGGTCCAGGCGAACATGAGGTTGCGCGTATGTTGGCCGATGTCAAGGGCAACGGGCAGTTACAACTCGTTGGACTCTCGGTATTGGTGAGCGATCCAGAAGTGGGAGTGGATGTTGGCAGACTCAAGGTGTTTCGTGGTGTGACGGATGGGGAGGTAGAGTGGGAAAGCGATCCGATGGAGGGTGTCCTGGCTGTGGGTGTGGCGTTCACGACCACTGTGGCTGGCGGTGGTGCGCCCATCCTCAGCGTCCTATGGGGAGTGGGTGCTCATGGTTCGGTGCTATATCCGTTCCGATGGGATGGACGGACATTCCAGACGATTCCCGCCATAGAGCAGGACGGCCAGCAGGCATTCGGGTTTTTCGGCGACGCCGGCGTTGACATCGGAGAGGGCGGCATCTGGACGGGTCAGCGAGACAGCAATCAGCCGCTCAACGTCTCTCATGTTGCAAGCTATGTCTGGGAGCCTTCCACACAGGCGTTCCGATGGATGGGGGAGGTGACCTCCAGAAACTCCGTGTACGACTTGTTCTTCCCGCTCATGAGCAGACCGTGAACGGCTGTATCTGTCATTAGCAACCGCAAGCGGTCATGATCTGGAAGACGGTATGCTGGAAAGGGCAGCCTTTCGCTGGTCAGCTCGCCGGCGCTCCGATCGCGATGAAGATCCGGACGCGAGCATCCAGACAGAAGCTCCTGGGGCAGCTTGGTGAGATGAGTCAGGTGAAACTGGAACGCAAGCTGGCCGCGAGTGAATTGAGAATCAACCAGCTCAAGGCGAAGCTCGAAAGCATCTGCTGCGAATACGGCGTGCAGCCGGACCCACCTGAGCTGCGTTGGCAGTACATCTTTCCAGCCCTGGATCGTATAGCATCCTGGATCGCCGCCTGGCGATCCAGCGTGGGCGATAGCGACTGATCTCGCATCAGCGTTCTGCAGATGCCCTTTCGCCCATCAGTGATCCCAAGGAGGTGCGCCGCAGAACTGCGCTGGATGCCCTGACAGGTACCGATTGGGTGGTGAGCGATGTTGCAGGAGAAAAGCCCTTGTGATAGACTTAGGGCAATTGCCCTATAAGGCAATTGCCCTAAACGACATGTTGGAGTATGACCCATGACCACGCCTTTCTATCCACCGCACCTGCGGGCCTTGTTCACCGACCGCGAGCGCGAGCTGACAATGCTGGAGCAGGCCACGCTCAGCCTGACGGAGGGCCGACCGCGCCATCTGGCGTTGTTTGGCCTGCGGCGCATCGGCAAGACGCTCTTGCTGCTGGAGCACCTGACGCGGTTGGTGGAACAGGCGCCGACCGGCACCGTCCGGCCGGTGTATGTGGACATGGAAGAACTGGTGACCTCGCCGGAGCTGTTCAGCCGCCGCTACGTGGGTCTGGTGACGTTCTGGGCTATGACCGGCGGACAGGGCGAGCGTGAGAGCTTCTTGACGCCAGCCGGCCTCCTGGGCGGCCCCGCCGCGGGCCTGCGTTGTGTTGCCCAGACGCTGGCGACCCTGGAGAGCGCGCGTGACGACCCGGCCCTGCAGGTCAGTGCTGCGCTCGATTTCCCCGAGAAGCTTGCGGCAGAGTTGGACTGCTATCTCCTCCTGCTGTTG
>Ga0194126_10006978_pt1 | contig 15859 bp, 15 predicted proteins | sample TA2KigC150mmetaG_FD_148641 | JGI IMG/M metagenome (GOLD analysis project Ga0194126, IMG submission 148641) | Freshwater microbial communities from Lake Tanganyika, Tanzania - TA2015035 Kigoma Deep Cast 150m | ecosystem: Environmental > Aquatic > Freshwater > Lake | place: Tanzania: Lake... | reverse complement strand
TTGGTGCTTTTTAACTGCTCGTTTAATCGCTTTTTGCCCATTCGCCAATTTACTGCCCTTCTGGCGTTTCCGGAGCTGCCGGTTCGGCAGGAGTTTCCGGGGCCGCTGGTTCATCCGCTGGGGCTTCCGGCATACTCGGACTCGGATCAACAGGGGGAGCGGGTTCCACCGTCGGCTCGGAAGTTTCCGGGACAACAGGTTCTACCGGAGGAGTGGTCGTTTGATCATCCTGCGGGGTCGTCCCTTCACCCCCCATTGGGCTGGTGTTTAGTTCGTCCATGTCGTTTTAAATTATGATTTATTAAATTCAAATTAATCTTAAAGGAAAAATATATTATTTACAAACTGCCTGCCCATCGCTTTTTTTAACTCTAAAATACGCCAATTTTATCCCCTCGCTAATTACGAAATAGCCCACTACCAAAAATATCACGGTCACGAAAGCAAGGCTGGTTAGACTCCTCAGATGAAAGAAGTGCTGACCAATTGAGGTAAACGGCAAAATTACTGTTATGAGCACGGCTAAAACGGAAAGTAAGATCAGCGTCCGGCTGGGAGCTTTCGCGCGTCAAAAACTTCTTTTACTTCCTTTGGAGAAGCGGCCTTGATTTTCGCAACCGGCTTGGATTCTCCGCTAACAACTGATTCGTCAACTGAAGCATTTTTCTCCCAAACCACTCTTGCATCTGCCGGCACTATGTCCCCTGCTTGAAGTACCAATAAATCTCCCGGCACCAGAGTTCTTTTATCTGCCGACTCTCTTTTGCCGGCACGGATTACTTTCACTTTTTCGGGTACCATTTTTTTAAGAATCTCCGTAGCCCGCTCCGCGCGAAATTCTTGGAAAAACCCCAAGGCAAAATTTACCAACACAAAACAAAATATTACCAAACTGTCAACCTTTTCTCCAATAAACAGCGCTACAATGCCGGCAACTAACAGTAAATAGAAAAAGGGAGAACGAAATTGCCGTTTAATTATCCCGAAAATGACATTGCGGGATTCGGCAATAATATTTGGACCAAATCTCCGCAGTCTTTCCTCCGCTTCTTTGTGGGAAAGGCCGAGAGCGGAGGTCCCCAATTCATCGTAAATTTGGTCTTTATTTTTGTTGGTGTATTCAGAAAAACTCATTTTTTGTTTTCAAAAAGAAGCGCTGCTCCCAAAGCACCGCCAAAACGGCCCAGTTTGCTCCATAAAATTTTGGTCTTCCGCGCTTCGCGGGAAATAACAAATTTTTTAATTTCCGCTTTAACCTCTGGCAAAAAAAACTTTCTTGCCGAAGCTAATCCGCCGCTTAGCATAATAACCTCTGGATTGAAAATGTTGATGATATTCGCGATTCCCACACCTAAATTGCTCCCCAGCTCCTTAAATATTTGCAAGGTCTTCTTGTCGCCTTTTAACGCTCTTCGTTTCGCTTCAGTAAAAGATACCTTAAGTTTCTTCCTAATATATTTATTGGCCGCAATATCTTCCCATCTAATGCGGTTTTTAAAATCCACAATGGAATGGCCCGCTTCACCGGCCGCTCCGTGAGATCCCTTAATAATTTTTCCATCTATCGTGAAAGCGCCGCCAATGCCGGTGCCTAAAGTGAGATAAAAAATGTTCCTGTATTTCTTTGCCAGCCCCGCTCTTTGCTCCGCGATGACAAAACAAGGCAAATCCCGTTCCACCACTACATCACTATTCAGCGCTTTTACAAAAACGCTGCGCAGCGGCCTTTCGTTGAGATACGGTATATTGAAGCTTCTAAGCATCTTTTTTCTCTTTTTATCCAACACTCCGGCAACCGAAATGCCGATTCCTTTGATTTTACGGGAGTCTGCCATCCTTTTTTTCAGCGCAACAACGCATTCCACCAACTCATTGAAATTTGCCGGTAATTTTTCGTAATGGCTCTTGATAATTTTTCTATTCTTTACCAACACCGCTTTTACGCTGGATCCACCGATGTCAAAACCAATGAAATACACGATTTATGATTTACGAATTAAGATTTAAGAATCGGAAATTATCTATTCTTAAATCGTAAATCTTAAATCGTAAATCTTTAAAATCAGTCTCGGCTATTAATCACTTCCTTCGCATAATCCCAGTACCTCGCGTCCCCTTGCACCGTCTTCATCCAGTACCACCACTCCGCGCCCCATAAATAAATTTCCGGAAAGCCCACCTGTTTGGCATACTCAATGTTTTTCTGAAATTGCGGGAAATTCATCGTCTTCATCATCTCCTCTACACTTATATCATATAATAACTTCGGCCCCCAGGGCTCCGCTTGAAGTTCCGAAACTGTGATCGGTTTTCCGGGGGAAAAAAGATGAACAATATTGGCTTTAAGCCAAAAAAATCTGGGCGGCAGAGGATATTCAACGTAGCCAAAACGCGGGCTGTGGACAATCCTATACATAGTGGTGCCAAAAATGTCCGCTCTCTTGGCCGCCGGAAGCCACGCGCTTAATTCACCGCTGTCAGTTACCACTACCGGATGGCCGGGGTCAAGCTCTTTCACTTTTGCGATTTCCCGGTCCAAAAAATTACCTCCCAGAAGCGGGCAATCTCCAAAAGGCAGAAAAGGCTCGTTTTCCACCTGCCAGGCATAAAGGTTTGGCCGGTCTTTGTAACGCTCAACTACATTTTCAATCAATCTAAGCACCGGCTCTTTTTGGCTCTCTGGATTGTTCTTGTCAAGCCAACTGGGCAAATGGCACTCCGGCCAGCGGGGAGTCTTGCGGCCAATCACCAAAATAACCTTGACATTTTTTTTCTCCGCTATTCCCATCATCCAATCATAGTAGCCAAAATTAAACTTGCCCCGCTCCTGTTCTATGTCTTGCCAGTAGACCGGCAAGCGAAGATACTTTGGCTTAAGATCCTCCACTATGGTAAGGTATGTTTCTTTCCAGTCTAATCCCATTTGCTCCGCGAAAATGCGTGAATACACTACTCCGAAGCGAAATCCTTCCGTCACTGTCCCCGCCGGCCGCCGCAGCAGATACAACAATCCCGCCGCTATCACGGCTAATATTGCAATTGCAGCTATAAGGATTTTTGTTTTTGTTTTCATGTTTTTAATTTTGTATCTTACGCGGCAATTTCGCTTGACAAAATCTATTATGCTGGTATATTGAAAATGATCACTACGAAAAAAACCCTTGTGGGGCTCGTCCCTACCGGGGGTTTTTCATTTTTGGACCCAACAAAGTTACTGCTTTTCTTTTTCATGCCTGAATATTAGTAAAATCTTACGCTAAAGTCAAAATCCTCTCCTTTGTCATTTCCGCCCCGTATCAAGGTACGGGGCGGGTGCGGGCTCAACCCCAGAACTGTAAGCTAGATCGCCATGATAGCTAGGCCTAATCCGATCAACACTACCGCAATTATTTTTTGTGCCAGGGTTTTTTTGCTTACGGCTTCAGAAAGAATTTGGGGATATTTATGGCTGAGAACTACCACCAGAATTAGCAAAAACACATACTGCAGCCCTTGCATCGCATTTACCAAAGTAACACTGCCAAGAGCAATGGCGTAGTTCAAAAGCGCAAAAGCAATTCCGGAAATGGTTTTGTTTGCCGCAACCAGGATACCCAATTTCGGCTTGAGGATTTTCGTCTCGCCAAAAATCAATTGCCGATTGGACCGAGGTATTAAAAAAAGAAACGCTGTCAGGAAGCTGCCTAAGCGCGTCCAGACAAAACCGGAAATAAAGTTATCGTGAGTGTAGACTAATTTCAAAAGCACAAAATAAATCCCAAAAAGAAAAGCCGCAAGCGCAGATACCCTTAAGATTCTATAAGCCTGGAATTTGGCATTCTTCCAATCATTCCCGTTAAACTCAAAAAATATCAATATGCCGCCCAAAACCAAAATAATAAAAGCGAACACTTCATTCTTATAGAGTCTTTCACCCAAAAAAAAGTAAGAAAACAAGGAGACAAAGATTGGCGTCAAAGCGCCAATGGCCGGGCCTACCCGCGACGCCTCGTTCAAAAAAACCGCCTTATACATAATGTAAAGCGGCAGCATAAAAAAACCCCCCACTAAAACGCCCGCGATGATATCTTTCGTCTCAAATGAAACGGGGCCAAAAAAAGCAAATACCAAACCAAAAAGACTCAACACTCCCATATAAAAACAATAGACTACCGGGCGGGGCAGGGCGTTCTTCATTATCACCTTGTCTAAAGTGACGGTGACGGAAGTCAACAAATAAGAGAGAATTGCGAAGAAGAACCAAGACATGTAAACAGTTTAGAAAGTTAAAAAGTTTTGAAAGTTTAGAAAGTAACAAGCGCTTTTGTCATCCCCGCGCAGGCGGGGATCTAGGTCTTTGTTTCTGGATTCCCGCTGGAGTTTACCCCATAGTTTCATACGGGGCGGGAATGACATGTTTGGTAGCCAAAGTACTGGTTTTACAAATCTTTGCATATTCCAACGCGCTTTTGCGCACCGTGCGCTTCTGCGTTTTGCGATCAACCGAAACCAGCCCAAACCGCGGCCAGAAGCCCTTGTCCCACTCAAAGTTATCTAGAAGAGACCAGTAAAAATATCCCCGCACATCTACTCCTTCCGCAATTGCCTTATGCACCCAGAAAAGATTTTCCTCAATGAATTTTTTTCTAGATTTATCATCCTTGTCAGCCAGTCCATTTTCGGTGATATAAATCGGCTTGTCATATTTTCGTAAGTCTTTTAGGATATGATAGATCCCTTCAGGATATATTTCCCAATTTAAATCAGTAATTCTTTGTTCATTACCAATTTCATACAGGTTAGTTGTCATCCCGGCCGAAGCCTGCCCCGTGCTTTGACGCGGGGAGCCGGGAACCGGGTGTGTAGACTCAGAATACCTGGATCCCCGCCTGCGCGGGGATGACAAAAGCGATAGTAAAATATTATAGAAACATATTGTGTCGTGGAAATAGTACTGTAGGGCAATAAAATCGTGGTACCTATTAGTTAACTTGTATATTTTTTCAAAACTGAAATACTTATAAATTTTGGCGACTAGCCAATCAGCTAAACAATACCAATGCCTCGGCTCTATAAAACTCAAGTTATTAGCAAAACCCGCCTTGGCATTGGGACAGATTCCATGGATAGTTTTGTAAGCCCTTACGTGAGCTTTTGCTAAATTCTTGCACGCCCTATTGAAAGACAAAAAGCTTCTTTTTTGAGGCGGCCACGCTCCAACGAGATACGATTTCGATAGGTAAACCGTTGGCTCGTTGATAGTTATCCAAAATTTGACCTCCTTGCCCAGCTTGCTAGCAATTTTACCAACGTAGCGCGAAAAATATTCAACGGTTTTCTTATTTTCCCAACCACCCATGTCGCGGATCCAAAGAGGATTAGTCCAGTGCCAGAGTGTTACAAATGGTTCCAAGCCCCGCTTTTTTAGTGCTTTTATCACTTTTCTGTAATGATCGATTTCTTCTTCATTGAATTCTCCTTCTTTTGGCTCAATGCGGGACCACTCGATGGAAAATCTATGAGCATTATGGCCCAGTGACCTGGCGATGTCAAAATCCTCCTCGTAACGATTATAATGGTCGCAGGCGTTGCCAGAAATATAATTCTCCGGCCGGAACATCTCGGGAAATTTTTTTATCTGCCAGCCCTGCCATTTGACCTTGGCCTCTCGGGCTAATCTTCCAGCGTTCTTCTTTTCCCACTCTGTCCAGTCATTAAAATTCCCGCCCTCAACTTGGTGGGCGGAAGTGGAAGAGCCCCAATAGAAACCTTGGGGAAATACCAATTTGGTTAACATTCTCTTTTAGATTGGGATTTGTTATTTAGCGCTTGTCTGGAACTTGTAATTTGATATTTGAGACTTACCGCAAGGTAAATGCTGTTCTTACCGTGACCATTATTTCTTTCTGGATTGAAGAAGTATCGTAACTGCCATAATCGGAAACATCCACCGAGTTAACCGGCAAGACCTGCACCACTCCCATATCGGCCGATTTTAAAGTCCCCACCCCGCGGCCGCTGTTTTTGGCAATTTCCCGCGCCCGCACCTGGGCGTCCTTCACCGCCTCGCCTAAAAGCTCCACCCGCAAATCGGGCAGTTTGGAATAATAGTATTCCACCGCGTCAGTCGTAAAGAAAACTCCTTGGTTAACCAATGGCTGCACGTTTTTGGCCATTTCGGTGATTTTTCCGATATTGCTTCCGCTTACCTCTATTCTCTGGCGCAAGACATATTCTCTCGGACCAGTATCACCATCTTCTCCATTATAAGAACGGAAAGTTTGTTCAACCACTACGGGTGAAATATTGATATCTTTTTCCGCAATCCCCTGGCCTTGAAAAAATTTCTTGACCGTAGCTAAATCTTGAGCCATTAGATCATAGCCGGCCCTCAAGTCGCTTACTAAAACCGAGCGGGAGAAATTGCCGGACCATTTTACCGTATCGGAGGATACCTCTTTTTTGGCCGATCCGGTTACGGTTAATGCGTCGTCGCCTCGGGTTCGCATATTATAAACCCAAGAGAAGATAATCGCGGCAATGATGAGACTCGCCGCCACCATAACACCGGGATGTTTCATTGTTCCCGAACAACAGTAAGCGCTCTTCTCTAAACCAGTGTTTTTGTTCTCCATGTTTTTTGTTTTTAAATTTAAGTTTTGTTTATTATTACACAAATATAACAAATGGCCTAGTATTTAGTACTGGGAACTTAGTACTTAGTACTTGCCCCCTTGCTTTTTCTATAATCTTCTGCTACTTTAGTTGCGTATCTTTAGCAAATGTTTTTCTCAATCAAAAAAGAGTAGAAACAGAGGTCGACTAAGGAATTAACAAACATACCTATCAAGTAAATGAGTACCAAACTATACGTTGGAGGAATTCCCTATAGCTCTACGGAAGAAAGTCTCAAAGAACTCTTCGCCCAAGCCGGCGAAGTGGTCAAAGTAGACGTTATTTCCGACCGCTACACTGGGCGTTCCCGTGGTTTCGGCTTCGTGGAAATGGGCAACGATGAAGAGGCAAAAAAGGCCATTGAGATGTTTAACGGCCAAGACTTTGAAGGCCGCAAATTGACGGTCAATGAAGCCCGCCCTCGCGAAGAGAGAAACGACAGCCGACAAGCGGCTTAAACCGTTTTTTCTGAAACGAACGAAAAAACAGCTTTGCATTAATTTGCGGAGCTGTTTCCATTTTTATTTTTATAACTATCTAACCGTCTGCCTTTTCCTTTTCGTCGGAAGGATTATCTCTCTCTCGTCCGGGCTCATTCTTGATAGGCAGGCCGCTTTGAAGATCCAAATTCAGGGATTTTTCAATATTATCCATTTCTCTTTCATCCTCTCGCACCCGGCGAAAAAGCCAAAGCCAAATAAAAGCCAGGGCGCTAACCGCCGTAATGACAGTAAGCAGAATAGCCCAAGTCAAGCCGCTTATACCCCCAACGCTTCTTTTCAACCGGTCCCAAAAACCGTCAATGGAGTTACCCGCTCGAATTATGCCGCCGCATTGCTTGGCATACGGCTCCAAATAACGATTAACGGAAAGTTTTTCGTTCACTTCCGCGGCGGCGCTGAATTCCGCAATGGCTTCTCGGCATTGACTGCCGCTTAATAAATCCAGCCCCCGGCGAAAATGCTTTTCATAGCCGCTTATTTGAAACTCGGGGATATTTTCTCCCGAAAGCAAATGATCTCTAAGAATCTCTTTGACAACATCCATCGGCACCGCGAAAGCGAAACTGTCTCCCTCCTCTTTGGTAAGATCGCTGGTAATGAAAGTTACCAGACCAACGGCTTTACCATTTTCCGCAAGCAACGGACCACCGCTGCTGCCTTTGGAAATCTTGGCGTCCGTCTGAAAAATCTTAAAGTCTCTTTTCATTGAATCTTTAACAGCGCTTATTGATCCTTGGGTAAAAGTCGGCTCCAAGATATCCTTTTCGCTCACTTCCGCGGTGGAAGGAAAGCCAAATATAAACACTTTTTTGCCGGTGGAAATATCTTTCGACGAACCCGGCTCAAGCGCCGGCAGATTGGTCTCCTCAATTTTTATAAGTGCCGCGTCGCGGCTATCGCGATAAAAATCATCGTTCACGCTTACCATCTTCGCCGTAAAACCTTCATCTATCAGCTCTTCCAGATTTTCTTTCCTGGAGGAAGGGTTTAGCACCGTAATTGTTTTTTCCAGCTTAAATTGGCTTTTTTCCAGAAAGAAACCTACAATCTTTTCACCGAAGCTGTTTAGTTCATCGCTACTGCGAATATTTTGGATTTTCTCTATTTCCCCTTCGCTCATATCAGCGTAACTATCCTCAATGGCCGCCGCAATGAACTCCGCCGCAATTAAATTTTTCACCGTCTGGTAAGACACCACATGGGAATTAGTCATTATGTAGCCGTCAGAATGCACAATTGCCCCGGTTCCGGTAAGATACTCGTCAACGGGGACTGTTTGCAATTCCGTTCCGGGCTTTAGACCAACCGTAAGATCGGTAAAATTTATTTCAATAATGGGAACTTTAGCTTCCCCTTTTACTTTCTGAACGATTTTTACTACCGCCGGTTTAGCCAAATCGGCGATTTCTTTTTGGGATAGCGCTAAAGCATCAGCAGAAGCTCCATTAAAAACGAAAAAAATCCCTAGAATTGAAAGAGTAAAAATTACGTATTTTTTCATTATTGTTTTTGTTTCTTTGGACGAATTTACTTACTCAAAGAATAGCACAATAAAACAAATTTTTCAGAAAAAAAGCCAACCGCTTTTCTTTTCTCGGTTGGCTGCTTCACTGTTTTTTCCGTTGTTCGCTATTTGGCTCGGCGAGAAAATAGAAAACTAGCCATTTTTAGGTCCCCATATTTCCGGCAATACGCAATCCCAAGTAAATTTATATTCATCCTTGGGATCAAAAACGTGGGTCTGGAAATTAACCACTATGCTCTCCTTCGTGCCAAGCGCTTTCCAGCCGTGCATAATGCCGGGCGGAATTTTCAAAAACCGCGGCTTTTGCATTCCCAAGATGACTGAGTTGGCTTGGCCGAAAGTGGGCGAATTTTTTCTAACGTCCACCATGCAAACTTGCAGCTTCCCCCGGGTGACGGTAAATTGGTCGGTGTGAATCTTATGCAAATGCCAGCATTTTACCACTCCGGGGTCAGTGGCACTCTGGTAAACATGCTTGCAATCAATCACCACCCCTTGTTTATACTCCGGCCATCCTTTGCTCCAAAGCTCAATCACATCCCCCCTGTCATCCACAAAAGCGGTCAACTCTTTGAGGAATACGCCGTCTATGGTTACCCCTTTTTCAACACTAAACTTCTGCCGCTTGAGCCAAGCTTCGGTTATCTCATTTATCTCCATGTGCGCTCCTTAGATATTTATTTTTAACCTTAGTTTAATATAGCCAAAAATTTTAATCTTGACAATCAAAAAAAAGTGCATAACATAAACATTACTAGCGGGGAGCCCTACCGACTAAATATAAAGTGATGCAACTTGTTTGAATCAGGACCAGATAAACAATTATAAAACTTATTTGACTTGAGTTGAGGCGGAGGGCTTTGTAACTATTTCAGATTGCCTTCTCGTCTGGCAATTTACTCCAAAAGCTCCTCCGTTACCCGGTTGCGGCAGACGGATTGAAGCTTCTGGTCGCCAATTTTAGCGCAAATATCTGAATCTTTTTTTGAGACCGCTAAGTCGCGAAAACAGTAATCTTTCTCCAAACCGGAAAGTTCGTCGCATTCCGCCTCCGAATTTTTCTTTGAAACTACAGTATCCCCGCAAACTTCTTGGCAATATTTATATCTCTCCTGGTTATCTTTTAACCTAACACAGTCATTATCGCAATCTTTTGAGGTTACTCCCCCTGATTCGGTAGAACTGGCGTTGGAATTGACGTTTATATTTTCGTTGCCGTTTTGGTTGCCGTTCATATTCTGATTATCGGTATTTTGTTTGTCTCCGCCCCCCAGATAATCACCCAGACTGTCAATAATAGAATTCTGGTTCCCGTTTCCCGCTTCTTGTTTCCCGTCTCCCGCCTTAAAATACCGGTCGCCAAAAACCACGTAAGCGTAGCCAATGACCGCCACCGATGCGGCCACAAAAATGACAGTGAGAAGCAAAGTTGATTTTTTCATAGTGAGTTTATAAAGTTAAAGTTTAGGAACTCTAATACTCTCCCTTAACATCCACTCCCGTGTAATAATGCTTAAGAATCCAAGCCCATGACTTGCCATCTTCCGCGTAGCCCAAGGCGCCATGCGCCGAAACTCCCCACATATGGTTGCCGCCTTCGCCCGGCTTCAGCCCTTTTTTCTTGCCTTTTTTATGATCCTTTACTGATTTTAGGTAAGAATATCCCTTTAGAGATCTGGTCTTTCCGTCGGTATAAGAGCAGTAGGGAGTAAGTGCCACCTCCCCGTCATAAACAACAATTTGCCCCCGTGTTTCCTCAGCCGCCTTGCGGATATTAGGATATTTTGTCTCCCAATCGTAACCGCGGTAAATCTGTGAACCGGCGTCACTGCGGATTTTAAATCCCAAGGGTTTATATTTTGTTGCATTCTTATAATACCAATAGCCGTAAGAGCGGAAAATAGTGGCCATCACCCGCACGTGATCGCTGGGTCCGGTACCGGTAGTTTCCCCCATACCCCAAACGTAATGTTCCATTGGCAATTCGTTAATAACCCAAATTTGGCTAACATTGTTTCCGTTGCCATTATAAATATCATCGCCGCGGTAATAGTTGGCCTCAATCTTGCCCCGGTAATGATCGTAGGAGCTGCCCGGCCGGTCAACATCAAAGACAAGAGAAGAGTTGTCTCCGTCCGTTGCGTCAAAAGTCACTTTGTCGTCAACGGAAGTATCGGCAATTGACCCGGAGACTTTCAGTTTTCCGTCATCGTCATAGGCCACTTTGGTCTCCGCTTCCGCTGTCACCTGGCCAAGCAGATTGCCGTCTTTGTTTTTTATGTTATAGGACTTATTGGCTTTGACTTTTAGGATACCGGACTTATCAAAATACCAGAGCCCCACCGAAATCTCCGGCCCTAACGAAGAACCTGAGGTTTGACTTGTTTGCCCGCTGCTGCTTTGCGCTATTTTCTTAGCTTTATTGTATTCCTTCCGGGTTATCTTGGGTAGATATTTTTGCCAAATTGACCGGTCAATTCCATTTTGCTCCAACATCCGCTGCCATTTAGTCACTTTAGCCGCTTGAGCCGTGCCAGATGGAACAACCAAAAAAATAAAAGTTGCTAACAATAAAAGCCACGAGAATATGTTTCTTTTTATATTTCTTTGCATAAGCAGAATTTACAAGCAATTTTTCTGCGCCCCTTATAATAACACTTTTTCTTTTCCTTGCCAACCCAAACTACTGAAACTTATAGATCGGAATATTTTTATATTGTGCGACTCTGTCATTCGACAGGGCAGGCTAATTGCTAACGAAACCTGTAGATTAAAATGTTTTTATATTGTGCGATTAATTGCAGGCCAGTCGGGTCAAAATTCACGTTGTCTTGGCCGCCTAACTGGGTGTTGGAAATTATCAAAGCCTCCTTATCGTTTTTAAGATCTTCAAAATTTTCCGTTCTTTTTAGTGAGGGTCCGATGGCCGCCCAATAATCCGGATTATACGGTGGCCAATCCACGTTATAGAGCGTAAATCGGTCAGCGCCAAGATAATACTTGGCAATGACATAATCAAAGGCGTTGAGAATGTAGAAACCATTATTTTTATACTTGTCCTGATTTTTGGAAAACTCATTCCATCCTTCAGAATACCCTAGTGGAATGGTTAAAAACAACAGGATAACGTAAAAACCCGCCGCCATTACCCGGTAGGGAAGCCGGATACGCGCCAGCCAGACCCCTAGTAAAACAAAAATAAAATAACCGGCCGGCAGCAAATATCGCGCCACAAAATAATACTTGCCCAAAAAGCCCAAAAACCAGACTAGGACCATAAAACCGAGAGACAATAATAGTACCGTTTCTAGAGACGAGGCATACCTCGTCTCTACACGAAATAAATATAAGACAACTGCTGTAATAAATATTGTTACAGCAATCCACATACTGATATCCGCGATTCCGTAAAACTCGTTCGGTCCCGGCATGCCAGAAGACATTTCGCCCAAAGGAGTACCAAAAATGAACATCTGGATATTCACCGCAATATCGCCGAAATTAGCCGGCCGGATCCAATCCAAGCTGTTACTGGCAGCGTTTTTCACCAAATGTTTTATAAAACTGGGAATCCAAGGAGTAAATATCAGCAGGGCGACGGCATAGCCAACCAAGATATTTTTATCCGGTAAAAAACTTTTGAATAACTCTAATAGTCGCTTCTTGCTAACTGGGAACTGGGAACTTAGTACTGGGAACTTATACATCCCGTACACCGCATAGAAAACTGGTATAAAAATAATCCCCATATAATGGGTAAGCGCCGCCAGCCCCAGAAAAAGGCCAAACAAAATGGAGTTTCTAGCGCCTAGTTTCCCTTTCCCAGTAGTTACAAAAGCTGAGATTGAGTACCGGGCACTGGGGACTGGGAACTGTTTTACTAAAAAATACGCCGCCATAATGATAAAAAACGCGAACATTGAATACATCCGCCCTTCCATGGAATACTGGATCGCGAAAGGAGAAACAGCCGCAATTATACCGGCATACAGTGCCGCTTTTTTATTAAATAATTCCCTAGTGAAAAGATAGACTGCGAAAATACACAGAACGCCAAAAATCACTGAAAACAGCCGAATGCCAAAAACGCTGTAGCCGAAAAAAGAAGCAAAAAATTTAAGCGCCAAATAATAAAGCGGCGGGTGCACATCCGCCATTATCATCTTAAGCATCCCCGTCCAGCTCTCCTTCACCGCGATTCCCGTAAACGCCTCGTCGTACCAAAAATCCCGCCGGTTGAGCTGCCAAAGCCGCAAAGCCGACGCTAATATTAAGATAAGATAAAAAGAATATTTTTTAACATATTTCATAAAAATTCCTTGACCTGTTATAATAATAGTAGTATAAAGCTCAGTTAATAAAAGGGAGTTAAGGAGGCCTCCTAAAGAACGCCGAAAACTAGGAGAGGATTAGTTGGGAAAATCACAAATCTTTAGTTGGAGGTGATTAATGCGAAAGGAAACTGGCTGCTGGGACCACGGAGGAGGAACGGCAAATCTCCTTCCGGAAGAAAAAATCCACAACGAAAGGGAAGCTCTTGGCCTCTTTGAGGAAGAACAATCCCTAGCTTTGGGAGACGGATTGCCCGCGGCCGTTAAACCAGAGAATTACGGCCGGATAATGGCCGCCCGGCGTTTTGAGCGGCTCACCCGACCGCCCTCTTCCGATGAATGATGAATAATTAATGATCTTCCGTACAATCGCCCTCGGTTATCTCCGCGGGCTTTTTCTTTCCCTATCTTTTTGTTTTTTTCTCCATCCTCTCCAGTACTTTCTGTTGATGCTCCAAATAAGCTAGGATTGTTCCAATTTCTCTTTCCGCCTTCACATTAATTTCAAAGTCCGCCTCGTCCCGTATCCCTGAATACTTCCCCTGTAGGTTTTGGCCAAGCAATATTAGCGGCATTAGGAGAATTTGAATGGCATTGGAGATAATAAGCCAAAGCACGAAAGCGGGGTAGGGATCAAAGCGCAATTCCACGGGAGCCAAAAGATTCCAACCAACCCACAACACTGTCCAAATAAGCATAGCTAGAAAAAATCCCACCGTGCCGACTTTTTCCGTTACCCAAAGGGCAAACTTATCTATCCCTTTCAAATTTTCGCGGTAAGTCCGGTTAATGTTGTAAAGCGGCTTGCGCAAAGCTTTGATCTCTTCCAAGGTAGGGAGGATTTTTTTAGACATGATAATTAGATTTAGGATTTAAGAATGAATAAAATTGCTACCTTCCATTTCCGGAGGTATGCCAGCCCCAATCATAGGGGGTTCTAAGTGTTCCTATTCCCACGGTTTTTACAGCTTCCTTAACAATAGCTGTAGTTTGAGAATTTACAGGAAGTTTTTTTCCTTGCAAATCAGTTAGATAAATATCCGCCGCATTGCCATAGGCGTGTTGTGATGTAATGTTTGTTCCCTCAACTATCGCTCCCGGACGGAAACCACTAACTAATGCTATTCTATATCCCTGATCTTTTAAGGTGTCTGATAATCTTTTAAGCCCGGGCATAAATTTAGGATCAAAAAAATCATCATTGGTTTTCTTAATAAATGTTCCATCGTCAGCTTTTACCAGCCCCATTCTCTTAGCCTCTCTTTCCAACGTATTTCTGGGTTCAAAATTGGAATCGCCGGCTGTTCGCGCCTTTAAAACTTGCTCTTCTGAATCTAACGTGTTATCGGTAGTCTTACTAGAGTCATTCTTGTCTGCTTTGGGGTCAACTGTTTTCTCCTTGCCGTCTTTCCCGACCACTTTCGTTCCTTGAGGCGCTTTCATAGCATCTTTGTCTTTTTCAAGTTTTTCTTTTTGCTCGTCCGTCAACTCTTTTTGCCCTTTTTCTTTCCTTTTTTTGTCAACATTTTTAATTACCTTCTCCTTATCGGGAATTTTTACGTAACTGTCTTTTCCCAAAACACCTAATCTTGCTTCCCAATTTTTATCCAATTCAAGCTTACCCGTGTTTTCATCATAACTAAAAACTTCCTGGATCGCTTTGTCGCTCATCAGAAAAGGATCTTTAGGAGAACCATTGCCGCCATCAAAAGCCTCTTGCATGCTTAAAGGTTTTATGGTTGAAGTTGGCGTTGAAGAAAGATCCCCCGTGTTGTTTGGAGTTCCGGTGTTTCCTCCCCTATTGCAACTGTCACAACCGCCACCGGGTTGACCACCGCCGCTATCGCCACCGCTACTATCACCACTGCCGGAAGAGCTTGACCCGCTTCCTCCTCTATTAGAGGAAGAACCAGTAGAGCTTGGTGGAATTGGCTGGCTGGGAAGGTTTGGCTGTTGTATTTGAGAAATTGGATTCGGTTGGTTCATTGATCGCTGGCATTGCTCATTAAGTTCTTTTTTTGGCTCGCACGCGTACTTGGTTCTTTTGCCGTCTTGGCACGCGTCTTGACCTAAAGGAGGATAAGTCACCATGTATACCCCCTCGCATCTGCTTGGAGGGCAAGCCATTTCATTTAATTTTAACTGGGAGCAGGAACAGCCGTAGTCGCTGCTAGTTTTACTCCTGTTGACAGTTTCACCCGCCGGCGTGTTGGGGCACTGGTCAATCCTGTCCGCCACGCCATCGTTGTCTTGGTCCGTTCCGTCATAATATTCCCCTAGATTTTCAATTTTCACACATTTTTGGTCTTTAAGGCAGGTCCCGGCGGGACATTGGCAACCCATTATCTCATCCTCCTTATCAGAACATAAGATTGTTGATTGGCCGCAAACTTCCTTTCTTGCCGCGCACTCGCTCTGGAATATTGTCACTGTTCCTCCGCTTTCTTCACAAGCTTCCCGGTTAAAAGATACATCGTTTTCCTGATTTTTGTCGTTTAAGACATAAATATTGTTTCCCTCCTTCTTTTTGTTTGCCAACAGCCCGATCACCTTGCCCATAAGGACTCGGGTATTATTACTGTTGATTTCCCCATCTTCATCCTTGAATTCCCCCAATATCCGAGGATTCTCTCCTTCAAGCACCACCATAAAACTGTTTTCACCACGCACGATACTGACAATATTTTCCAAATTGGCGTCTTCGGCTCTATCTCCACTTCCCGCCACAAAATAACCTTTCTCTTGGCTAATAAAATTTTTTAAATCGTTTTCGCTTATTGATTTGTCGGTAGCGACAAATCTTATTCTTTGACCTGGTTTAAGAGACAAAACATCAGAAAGTAAAC
>Ga0194126_10006977_pt1 | contig 15860 bp, 16 predicted proteins | sample TA2KigC150mmetaG_FD_148641 | JGI IMG/M metagenome (GOLD analysis project Ga0194126, IMG submission 148641) | Freshwater microbial communities from Lake Tanganyika, Tanzania - TA2015035 Kigoma Deep Cast 150m | ecosystem: Environmental > Aquatic > Freshwater > Lake | place: Tanzania: Lake... | reverse complement strand
GTTTACGTAATGTTTATTCATGAAAGTGCCGGGGGGGGGGGCAGCCTTATGGGTTTGAATGCTGCTGCGGCAGTCCGGAGTGCCGTGGCCGGGTAACCGATAATGACTGGAAACTTCCGGAGCTTCAACAACGCTATAACGGATATTTTTCATGGTTTTTGCAGGAAAAAATAGACAGGCTCAAATCGTGATATCTATCATGCGGGTGGCAGGATTGAGTTTACGTCCGTTGTGTCCAATATCCGGGACGCCTGTGCAGATTGGCAATGGCTATGATATAGATCGTGTCCGGCGTGCTGCGGCGTGCTGTGAAATATAATGCCGAAGGGAAAGCGGTTAGCCAGACAGCGCCTTGTGTTTGAGGACAGCGCAGTCCAGGCATGAGGATATTCGACGATACGGGCTATGGTTGCATACATTTCTTCGGCAAATTCAAGCCCGAGCCCCGTCCGGCTTTGCTCATAATAATGCACAGCCTCGTTAAGCTCCTCAACCGCTTTCGGATGAAAAAGTATGTTCATTATTTTTGATATTTTGAGCGGATTTCGTGGAAGACGAGGTCGGCGGGAATGAGCTCTGTTTCACCATGGGTAATCTGCGCAAAGCGCTGCTCGGCCTCTTCAGCCCACAGGCGATCAATCTCCGGCTGGATGGGAAGGTTCAGGCTGGTCAGGAGCTTTTCAATCAGGCCGATCCGGGCGTCTGCAGGCAAGGCAAGCGCTTCATCAAATACTTTACCGGCATTGGTGGGCATGATGCATCTCCCTGTATAAGCACATCAAGGCACTGGAATGTATTTAAAAATTAGCATCGGCAGGCAGGGCCGTCAAGGGTTAAAAAGAAAGAACGTAGGCCGGACAAAGCCTGCCCTGAGCGTAGGCGAAGGGTCCCGCAAAGCGGGATAAACTCCGCGTGTCCGGCAAATTCGATTATTGCAGAAAGTGCCGGACACTCCGCCACGGCGGATTAGTCCGGCCTACAGGCTAACTGCCAAGAGCAAACAAATTATACCGTTGTGGCTGGGAACTTTATGGGTGATTTAGAGGAAATCATAACTGATATAGTAAACAGCGTCGATTGTTTGAACTGCAGAGGGTGCTGCTGGTTTTCTATAGGCGAAGAACATCTATTGCCATTTTTTGGGCAGCAAGAAATAAACTCGCTTGATACTGAGGAACAAAAAAAACTTCATAAAACTTCAGAAGGTCTTTTTCAGGCCGAATCCATAACATCAAAAGTCAAAAAGGGTGTAAGGATCTGCGCGTTTCTCGAAGAAGTCTCTCACAAATGTAGCATTTATGAAAAAAGGCCATTGGATTGCCTTTTGTGGCCATTTGATGTTATCCGTCTTAAAAACCGAAAGCAGAGTAGCATATATTTATCTGTTGTTTCTAACCAAATGTGTCCTGCTACAAAAAAAGGAAATCTATTATTGCAAGATACTGGACAACGAATAATTCGTCGTCTGGAAAAGCTTGGTTTTTTTGAGGAAATACGTAACGGAAAGAGGCATATTTGGAATCAAGAAAATTTTCATCGACTTCTGCATAGCCTTGATGATTATCTACAAAACAAGATAGACTAATACCCTTCCATGAATCAACTTGTTGGCAAATCACACTTAATACAAAAAATCATGCCCCACCGCGTTCGGGCAGCCGAGCTTGCTGTTGGTCATACGGCTAACAAGCTCATGGATTGGCCGTTCAATTACGTGCTTTATCCATTTGTTATTTACACCTACGGCATACTGTACGGCGGGTTTTTAATGACCCTGTTTTCGCTGCTCGCCTGTCTGCTGACACTGAAATTTTACGACTGGTCAAAGCGCGACTGGCTGGGCATTGAGGCGATCAAGAGTCTTAAGACATACACGGGGAATAAAAAGGCGTTACAAATGTCAGGCTGGTTTCTGCGGAAAAGCGATCCGGTTGTGTTTTTGTTTCTGACCTTCTGGTACGACCCCTTTATTACCGCCGCCTATCTGCGCAAAGGCAAATTCAACGGCATGACCGGCCGTGACTGGCTGATTTTTTATGGTAGCCTTATCCTCTGCAACGGCTACTGGACCCTTGCCTGTTTCATGGGCATAACGCTTGTGGAATGGGCCTGGCAGGGAATAAAGGGGCTGGTGGCGTAGGGGCGACCGGCCGGTCGCCCTTACACGCCTTGTTATGCCCGGCATGCAATCGTCATATAGCCGGGTTTAGGTTAGCAAAAAACGGTATTATTCAACAAACACCGTCGCAAACCCATGTGCATGAGCTGCTTCCAGTTGTCTGATGTCGGAGGTCACAAAAAGGAGGGAAATCTGCACGGCTTGCTGAAATATCAGTGCCGAGGCGATGTGCAGGGCATCAAGTGATCTCACGGGTGAACTCGCGACGATCAGCTCGGCCCTCGCAATAACCTCATCGGTAAGCCGTATGATTTCAATATGTGTGAGGCTGGTACGGATTTTTTTTGTGAGCGTATCAAGTTCCCGACTTTTCAATTCACCTGCAAGCCTTTTTCTTTTCAGTGCCGAGAAACATTCCACCGACAGCAGGGCCGAAGAAAGAATCCGGTGCTTTGCAGTAAACTTCCGGGCCTGCGCTGAGCCGGATTCCTTTACGAAATTTTTCAGATACGTGCTTGTATCAAAATATGCCCAGGTTTGCGCCATTACAGCCTTTCCGTGCGTTCATCGATAACAAGGCTGGAAAGGGCCGCGCCCTGCAGGGTAACCGTCGGGGGCAATTTCAGCTCCCCGCTGCCGCGCCTGAGAATACCCCTGTCTTCCAGCGCGCTCAGCCGGTCTTCCACACAATCACTGTGCTGAGCGACGGGTCGTATTGCCGCAATCGGCACGCCGCGCTCGGTCAGTATGACCTCACGGCCCTTTTTTACGAGTTTGATGTATTTTGAAAAATGCATGTTTGCTTCCCTTAGCCCTACCTGCATGATGGCATTCTCCTGGAATGTAGTTATGTATATACATTAGTACATATTGCAGTTTGACACAAGTTTTTTTTAGCATTGAGTTTTCACCGGCGGCACATTCAACGGTATGACCGGCCGCGACCGGGGCATCTTTTACGGCAGCGTGCTTGTGAGCAACGGCTACTGGACGCTTGCCTGCGCTATGGGCATAAAGCTTGTGGAATGGGCCTGGCAGGCGGTGAAGGGGTTGGTGGTATAGGACGCTTCGCCTGTCCCATGGAAAGGTTTCTATACACGCAACTCCGCCAATGTAGGCCGGACAGAGTGAAGCGTGTCCGGCAGAATGTGACAATAAAAACGCCGGACACTCCGCCAAGGCGAATTAGTCCGGTCTACGACCTACTGCGACAGGGTACGAGGGGATATGCCCTTAGATGTGATTTGCATTTTTTAAAAGTATTTTTCTAAATACCGTAGCCTTATCGTCATTTCGAAGAAGCGCCCGTCCTTCGCAGTAGCTTGCTACGTAGGGTAAACAAGCGAATGAGAAATCTTAAAAACAAGATTTCTCCCTTCGGCCGAAATGACCGGCTTTGCGCTATGCGCACTCGATGGGGGCGAAATAAAAAGCCACATATCTGGGTTATGCCAAAATGGAAAATGCCCTAAAAAAAAGCCCCTGCCGGGGAAAATCCGGCAGGGGCGCTTTGTTAAAGCTGGAATAAATTTTATCAGCTACTTATTTTTTCTTTTTTGCTTTTGCAGCACCGGCCTTGATGGCGGCCTGGGCAGCAGCCAGGCGCGCAATCGGCACGCGGAACGGCGAGCAGCTGACATAGTTCAGGCCGACCGCGTTGCAGAAGGCAACGGATGCGGGCTCGCCGCCCTGCTCGCCGCAGATGCCGACTTTCAGGCCCTTGCGGGTCGAGCGGCCCTTTTCAACCGCCATGGTGATGAGCTGGCCCACGCCGTCCTGGTCGATGGTCTGGAACGGATCGGCCGCGAGCAGCTTCTTGTCGAGATAGTCGGGCAGGAAACCGCCGATATCATCGCGGCTGAATCCGAAGCTCATCTGCGTGAGATCATTGGTGCCGAAGGAGAAGAATTCGGACTCGACTGCCAGGCGGTCGGCCATAAGCGCTGCGCGCGGAATCTCGATCATGGTGCCGACCAAGTGCGGGATCTGCCTGACGCCCATCTTTTTGCAAGTGGCGGCGTATTCAGCGGCAATGATGGCTTTCTGGTTTTTGATTTCACTCGCATCGCAGGTCACGGGCACCATGATTTCGGGCGCGCATTTTTTGCCGGCCTTGTTGAGCTCGGCGGCTGCTTCAAAAATAGCGCGGGCCTGCATGGCAGTTATCTCGGGGAAGGTGACACCCAGGCGCACGCCGCGATGTCCCATCATGGGGTTGGACTCATGCAGGGCTTCGCCGCGCCTGCGCACCTCGTCAACCGTGATCTTGAGGGCTTTGGCGACTTCAGCCTGCTTGTCTTTACCCTGAGGCACGAATTCGTGCAGGGGCGGATCAAGCAGCCGGATAGTCACGGGCAGGCCTGCCATGGCATCAAGGGTATTTTTGATGTCGCGCTTGACGAACGCGAACAGCTCGTTGACCGCTTTGTTGCGCTCGGCCGCCGTTGATGAGAGGATCATTTTCCGCAGCACGAACAGGGGCTTTTCAGCGCCCGTGCCGTAGAACATGTGCTCGGTGCGGAAAAGACCGATACCTTCGGCACCGAAGGCGCGGGCAATTTTCGCGTCAGCCGGCGTGTCGGCATTGGTGCGTACGCCCAGGGTGCGGTATTTGTCGACGATCTGCATGAATTTTTTGAAACGGGGATTTTCAGATGCATCAACCATGGGCAGCTGGCCCTTGTACACCACGCCCAGCGTGCCGTTCAGGGTAACCCAGTCGCCTTCTTTGAAGGTCGCTCCCTTGACGGTCATCTTCTTCGCTGAAACGGTTACATGGATTTCGCCGGCGCCCACAATGCAGCATTTGCCCCAGCCGCGGGCAACAAGCGCTGCATGGCTGGTCATGCCGCCGCGCGCGGTCAAAATGCCCTGGGCCGCGCGCATGCCTTCGATATCCTCGGGGTTGGTCTCTTCGCGCACCAGGATCACTTTTTTACCCAGCCTGTTCTGCTTCACGGCCTCTTCGGACGTGAACACGATCATGCCGGTTGCGCCGCCCGGGCCTGCAGGCAGGCCGCGCGTGATGACCGGGGCCTTTTTCTCTGCCGCCGGATCCACAAAGGGATGCAGCAGCTGGTCAAGGTGGGCCGGCTCGACGCGGCCGATGGCGGTTTTCTCGTTAATCAGCTTTTCGGCCAGCATGTCCATGGCCATGTTCAGTGCCGCGGTGCCGGTGCGCTTGCCGCCCCGGCACTGCAGCATGTAGAGCCGGCCTTCCTGGATGGTGAACTCGATGTCCTGCATGTCGCTGTAATGCTTTTCAAGACGCGCGCGGAAGCCCATGAGCTGCTTGTAAATTGAGGGCATGGCCTCCTGCAGCGAGGGCAGGTGCTTGTTCTGGTCGTTTTTGGTTTCTTTGTTCAGGGGGTTGGGTGTGCGGATGCCCGCGACCACGTCTTCACCCTGGGCGTTCACGAGCCATTCGCCGTAGAACTTGTTGTCGCCGGTTGCCGGGTTGCGCGTGAAGGCAACGCCGGTAGCGGATGAGTCGCCCATATTGCCGAACACCATTGACTGCACATTGACGGCCGTGCCCCAGTCGTCCGGAATGCCCTCGATGCGGCGGTAGGAGATGGCGCGCTTGCCGTTCCAGCTTTTGAACACCGCGCCGATGCCGCCCCAGAGCTGCTGCCAGGGATCATCGGGGAAGTCTTTTTTGAGAACCTGCTTTACTTTTTTCTTGAAGGATTCAACCAGTTTCTGGAGATCCTCGGCGCTCAGGTCAGTATCAAGCTTGCAGCCCTTTTTCTTTTTGTACTCGTCAAGCATCTCGTCCAGCTGCCTGCGGATGCCCTTGCCTTCTTCAGGCTCGATGCCTTCGGCCTTTTCCATGACAACGTCGGCATACATCATGATCAGGCGCCGATAGGCGTCGTAGACAAAGCGCGCATTGCCGGTTTTTTTTATCATGCCGGGGATGGTCTTTGATGACAGGCCGACATTGAGTACCGTTTCCATCATGCCGGGCATGGAGGAGCGGGCGCCTGAGCGGCAGGAGATCAGCAGCGGATTCTTCGGATCGCCGAACAGCATGCCCATGTCTTTTTCGACTTTTTTCAGCGCGGCTTTCACTTCTCCTGCGAGGCTCGCGGGGTATTTGCCGCCGGCCTTGAAATAGTCCACGCAGCACTCGGTTGTGACGGTGAAGCCCGCGGGTACCGGCAGCCCGATCAGGCACATCTCGGCAAGGTTGGCACCTTTACCGCCGAGCAGCTCTTTCATCTGGGCTTTGCCTTCGGCCTTGCCCGACCCGAAATAGTATACATACTTCTTTGCCATAGCATCCTCCCTGAAAGGTGTGTATTACTCAGCTGCTATTTTTGAAAAGTCCGCAAAACCGGTGAACAGCGATGCAATTGCGCCCAGCAGCGCGCACCTGTTCTGCCGCACTCCTGCGTCATCGGCCATGACAAGCACACTGTCAAAAAAGCCGTCAACGGCTGCCCGAATGGTTGCGACCAGCTTGAGCGCATCAACATAGCGCCTCTGTTTCATGAGCGTGATCACCGTGTCGCGGATTTCAAGATATTTGTCAAACAGGGCGCGCTCAGCGTCATGTTCGAACAGGCCCGTCTCAACGACTGCTTCAGGCGTACCGGCTTTTAAAATATTGACCACGCGCTTGAAGGCAATGGAAAGGGCTTCGAAGTCAGGGTCTTTTTTCATCTGCTGCAGGGCCTCGATGCGGCTGGCGCTGTCGGGGATATTGTCAATGCCCAGCGCCAGCACCGCGTCAACCACGTCATAGGAAAAACCCTGCGAGGTGAGCATGTTCGAGAGCCTGCCGCTGAAAAAGGAAAGCACATCAGCGCAGACTTCATCCATCGGCCGGGTGCTTTTGCCCTCGAGCAGGCCGGCGGCTGTCTCCACCAGATCTGACAGCGACAGGTTGTAATTTTTGTTCACGATGATGTTGATAATGCCCAAACACTGCCTGCGCAGCGCGTAGGGGTCAGCCGTGCCCGTGGGCACAAGGCCGATGCTGAAGCAGCCCGCAATGGTGTCGAGCTTGTCGGCAATGCTCACGATCGCGCCCGTGTCGCCTGCCGGGAGTTCATCGCCGGCAAAGCGCGGCAGGTAGTGCTCGAAGATGGCCTGATACACTGCTTCAGGCTCAGCGGCAAGGCGGGCATACTCGCGGCCCATGATGCCCTGCAGTTCAGGGAACTCTCCCACCATTTCGCTCACAAGGTCGGCTTTGCACAGATAGGCTGCGCGCTCGACGCTGTCTTTGAGGCCGGGATTAAACACCGATGCAATGTGCACGGCAAGAGCGCGGAAGCGCTCCATTTTTTCAAAGGAGGTGCCGAGCTGTTTCTGGTACAGCACGTTTTTGAGCGATTCGGTCAGCGTCGGCAGGGATTTTTTCTGGTCTTCGGCGTAAAAGAAACGCGCATCGGAAAGACGCGCGCGCAAAACGCGCTCATGGCCGTTGATCACGACCGACGGGTCTTTGACTGCGGTATTGTTGACGGCGATGAAGTGATTGAGCGGTTTGCCCTGGGCATCCAGCACGGGAAAATATTTCTGGTGCTTCTTCATGGTGGTGACCAGCACCTCCTTGGGAAGCTCAAGGTATTCTTTTTCAAAGCTGCACAGCACAGGGTAGGGCGCTTCGATCAGAAACATCACCTCCTGCAGGAGCTTTTCATCTATATCGGCCGTGCCGCCGGCCTGCGCGGCAAGCTCGTTCAGCTTTGCGGCGATCATTGCCTTGCGTTCTTGCTGGTCAATGACCACGCAGGACTTATCCATGGCCGCGCGATAGGAGGCAATGCCGCTCACCTTCACGGGACCGGGCGCCATGAAGCGGTGCCCGCGGGTGGTGTCGCCCGAGGTGACATTGCCGTAGGTGAAGGGCACGACAGCTCCCCCGAACAGGGCCACGATCCAGTGAATGGGACGCGCAAAGCGCACATCCATGTCCTTCCAGCGCATGGATTTGGGAAACGGCAGCTGGCTGATGACTTTAGAGAGGATGTCGGGAAGCAGGCTGCCGGTGGCTGCGCCCGTTTCATGCTTTTTGGCGCAGATGTACTCGCCCTTGTCGGTTGATACGATGGTGACCTGGCTGATGTCGATACCCTGTCCCTTGGCGAAACCAAGGGCGGCCTTCGTGGGGTTGCCGTCGGCGTCAAAGGCGATCGACTTCGCAGGCCCCATTTTTTCAACGCTTAAGTCGGTCTGCGCGGCAGCAAGTCCTGTGGCCGCAAGCACAAGGCGTCGCGGCGTGCCGAAGGTTTCAACCGCTGAAACGCCGATGCGGCGGGCTGCCAGCTCGTTTTCCATGAGTTGTTGCAGCGCGGCAAGCGCGTCCGGCATAAATGCCGCGGGTATTTCTTCGGTGCCGATTTCAAGAAGGAGTTCGTCGCTCATTAAATAATCCTTTTTTCGGGCAGGCACAGGGGCCTGCCCCTACGATGCGCGCCCCGGGGCGCAATTTTCTTCGGGCCGTTTTGACAACATAATCAATCAATTCGCTTTTTTCAGCATCGGGAATCCCAGGGCTTCGCGCTGGGCCACATAGGCCTCGGCCGCGGCCCGGGCAAGGTTGCGCACGCGCGCGATGTAGCCCGTTCTCTCGGTCACGCTGATGGCGCCCCGGGCATCGAGCAGGTTGAATACGTGCGAGCACTTCAGGCAGTAATCATAGGCAGGCATGACCAGCCCCCTGGCGATCGTGTCTTTGAATTCCTGCTCGTACATGTTGAACAGGCTGAACAGCATCGTGGTGTTCGAGGTCTCGAAATTGTATTTCGAGTAATCGACCTCGTTCTGGTGGAATACATCGCCGTAAGTGACGCCGGGCGCCCACTCGATGTCATAGACGCTGTTTTTCTGCTGCAGGTACATGGCGATGCGCTCGATGCCGTAGGTGATCTCTCCGGTCACGGGCTTCAGGTCAATGCCGCCGGCCTGCTGAAAGTAGGTGAACTGGGTGATTTCCATGCCGTCAAGCCACACTTCCCAGCCCAGGCCCCAGGCTCCGAGCGTGGGCGATTCCCAGTCATCCTCAACAAAGCGGATATCGTGCTCAAGATGGTTGATGCCGATCGCGCGCAGGCTGTCAAGGTAGAGGTCCTGAATGTCCATGGGCGAGGGCTTCAAGATCACCTGGAACTGATAGTAGTGCTGCAGGCGGTTGGGGTTTTCGCCGTAGCGGCCGTCCTTGGGGCGGCGCGAGGGCTGCACATAGGCAACGTTCCAGGGCTCAGGCCCGAGGCAGCGCAGAAAGGTGGCCTGATGAAAGGTCCCTGCGCCGACCTCCATATCGTAGGGCTGCTGAATGATACAGTTTTTTTCAGCCCAGTAATTCTGCAGGGACAGGATAAGCTGCTGAAAGTTCAACGTGTGTTCCTCCTTGGCGGATATGATCGCGAATCCGGGCGCGGCGGTTTTCCTGATGCTGCACAGGGGAAACAGCAGCGGTACGGCTTTTAAAAAAGAATTTCATATACCATAAATAACCCTGTTTTGCCAGATTATATTAGCATATACGGGCGCAGGAGCGCTGAGGGGTTTGTTTGTGCCGGGCCGCTTCACGGTTCCGGTCGCCGCAGTGACGAACAATGAGTACAACGCAATATCCGGACTTCCGGCGAGGGCGGCACATTTCAAACGCTTGACTTTATTGCCTCTATTGCCTACACTGCTGATTCGTTTCACATCTGACAGGTACACTCTTCTCGTCGCGGCAGCGCACACCATGGCAGCGCATTCTCAACAGGCAATCGGCATCTTCGACTCCGGCATCGGCGGGCTTACGGTTCTGCGCGAGATCCGGCAGCGGCTGCCCCTTGAAACGATCAAGTATCTGGGAGACACCGCACGGGTGCCGTACGGCACGCGCTCGGCGCAGACCGTGCAGAAGTATGCGCGCGCCAATACGGAATTTCTGAACGGGCAGGACATCAAGCTGCTGGTGATCGCCTGCAATACCGCTTCGGCCGTGGCGACCGAACAGCTGCGCGGGGCTTACAGCCTGCCGGTCATCGACGTGGTCGGTCCGGGCGCGCGGGCTGCGGTCGAGGCGACCAGCAGCGGCCGCGTGGGCATCATCGGCACGGAAGGCACCATCTCAAGCGGCGCCTATCAGCGCGAGATCAGTGCTCTTCGTGACGGTGCGGTTATTTTTGCGCAGGCCTGCCCCCTGTTCGTGCCGCTTGTCGAGCAGAACTGGATTGATGCGGGAGATCCGGTCGTGCAGATGATCGTGCGGCGCTATCTTGAGCCGTTTCTTGATTTTCAGATCGATGCCCTGGTGCTCGGCTGCACGCATTACCCGCTGCTCAAGCAGGCTATTGCGCAGTTTCTGGGCGACGCAATTACACTGATCGATTCGGCCGAGCAGACTGCGCGCGCGGTTGAGGCCGCGCTGCGCGAAGCCGATCTGCTGCGTTCAGAGCGCGGCAGCGCGCCGCAGTATTTTGTGACCGACATACCGCATCGGTTCGCCGCGACCGGCTCACTGTTTCTGGGCGAATCGCTCGGTGATGTGCAGCTTATCGATATCATGTAGACCGCAGGCACGGCATGGCACGCTCACAGAAAAAAACAGGCTCCGGAGTGCGAAACCCGCGCAGGAACAAGAGAGGCGGCCTGTTCGGATTTAAGACGTTTGTGCTGCTCGTGCTGCTGGCAGGCGCGGCCGCGGTTGTTTTCTACGTGCGCTCGGGCGGTTCTCTCAAGGTGCTGGACCGCGTGCTGCCTCCGGCTTTGCGTCTTGAAACACCCGTTGAGCAGCAGCGCTCCTGGGAGGCCGATATTTTTTTCAGCGATATGGACTCAGACCTTTTGATTGCCGAAAAACGCACGCTGGCCTGGGACAGGGATCCTGAAAAGCGGGCTGCGGCGCTTCTGCGTGAGCTGCTGCGGGGCCCCTCAGGCGCGGCGGTGCGCACAACGCCTGAAACCGCACTGCTGCGCTCGGTTTCAATTGCATCCGACGGCACGGCACAGGCCGACTTCAGCGCCCAGCTTTCAGGCGCGCATCCCGGCGGCAGTTCTTCAGAGGTGCTGACCGTGTATTCAATCGTCAACACGCTTGCGCTCAATATCGATGCCATCAAGAAGGTGCAGATTCTTATCGAAGGCCGCCCTGCTGATACCATCGCCGGGCATGTTGACTGCCGCCAGCCGTTTGAACCCAGCATAAAAATTATAAAATAGGTATTTCGCTGAGCGCGATATCTGGTATAATCCACTGGATTATCCGGATACCGGTCGCACCAGGTATGAAGGCGTACAGTATTTATGGCACCGACGATTAAACTCGAAAAAATCCGCAACATGGGCATCATGGCCCATATTGACGCCGGCAAGACCACGGTCACCGAGCGCATTCTGTATTATTCCGGCAAGTCGCACAGGATCGGCGAGGTACACAACGGCCAGGCGGTCATGGACTGGATGGAGCAGGAGCAGGAGCGGGGCATCACCATCACCTCGGCGGTGACCGATTTCGTATGGAAGGGCTGCGGCATTCACCTGATCGATACGCCCGGACACGTTGATTTCACGATCGAAGTCGAGCGCAGCCTGCGCGTGCTGGACGGCTGCGTGGCGGTTTTCTGCGCTGTGGGCGGGGTGGAGCCGCAGTCGGAAACCGTCTGGCATCAGGCCGACAAGTACCAGGTTCCGCGCCTGGCGTTCGTGAATAAAATGGACCGCGTCGGCGCTGATTTTTTCAGCGTTGTCGAACAGCTGCACGAAAAGCTGGGGGCCAACGCACTGCCCGTCCAGCTGCCGGTCGGCTCCGAGGACACGTTCCGCGGCGTGGTCGACCTGATTGAGATGAAAATGATGCTCTGGCATGAGGAGGCGTTCGGCGATGCCTGGGATGAGCAGGAGATTGCTGAGGACCTGCTTGAATCGGCCGCGCAGTGGCGCGAACGGCTGGTCGAGGCTGTGGCCGAGCAGGATGACGGCCTGATGGAAAAATACCTCTCCGGTGAAGAGATCAGCGTGCGAGAGATCAAGGCCGCATTGCGTGCCGCGGTGCTCACGCGCGCGATCATACCGGTCATGTGCGGCAGCGCCCTGAAGAACAAGGGGATTCAGCCCATCCTCGATGCTGTCATTGATTACTTCCCCTCGCCGCTGGATGCGCCTCCGGTACACGGCACGGTTCCCGCAACCGGCGAGACGGCCGAGCGCCGCTGCAGCGACAAGGAGCCTCTTGCCGCCCTGGCATTCAAGGTCGTCATGGACGAGGGCCGCAAGCTGACCTATCTGCGCATTTATTCCGGCACCATTACCGTGGGCGAGGAGCTGTTCAACCCGGGCAAGAAATCCCGCGAAAAAATAGCGCGCATTTTCAGGATGCATGCCAACCGCAAGGAGCGGGTTGAGAAGGCGCACGCCGGTGAGCTGATTTCAGTCATGGGCCTGAAACAGACCACGACCGGCGATACGCTGTGCTCGCCCGAGGCGCCGCTTTTGCTCGAGTCGATGGAATTCTATAAGCCGGTCATTTCCGTGGCCATCGAGCCCAAGGCCATCGGAGATGAAGAGCGCATGAACGCGGCCCTGTCGAAACTCTCCGAGGAGGACCCGACCTTTCACGCCCGGGTTGACGAGGATTCCGGCCAGACGGTTATTTCCGGCATGGGCGAGCTGCACCTTGAAATAATCACCGATCGCATTCAGCGCGAATTCCGCGTGCCGATCAGAACCGGTAAGCCGCAGGTTGTGTACCGTGAAACCATTCGGAAAACGGTTGAGAGCGAGGGCGTTTTCGACCGCGAAATCAACGATGCCCGCCAGCACGGCCATGTTGTGATGCGGCTGGAGCCTTTGGCGCGCGGTCAGGGGCTTGAGTTTGCCTGTACAGCGCCGCCCGAGGCGGTTGCGCCGCAGTTTGTTGCGGCAATCGAGCAGGCCTTCCGCGACGCGACCCTGGCGGGCATGATGTCGGGCTATCCGATTGTCGACGTCAAAGCCACCCTTACTGGCGGCTCCTGCCGCGAAGGCGCTTCAACCGAGCTGGGGTACATCATGGCAACGGCTGCGGCCGTGAAGGACGGCATTACCCGGGCCGAGCCCCTGCTGCTTGAGCCGATCATGGATGTCGAGGTTGTCACGCCCAATGAGTGCATCGGCGACGTCATCGCCGATATCAACACGCGCAAGGGCAAAATCGAGCATATTGCCGACAAGGGCCCGGCGCGCATCGTGTCTGCCAATGTGCCGCTCAAAAACATGTTCGGCTATTCAACGGCCCTGCGCTCGGCAACCCAGGGCCGGGCGACATTTACGATGAAGTTCTCGAAGTTCGAGTACCTGGGCTGAAGCACGGCCCTGACGATACGCGCTTGCAGCGCCAGCATGCCTGCAAGCGCTCTGTGTGCGGACATACCAAACAGGAGACTACACCATGAAAGAACGCGTTGAAGAAGCTTTGAAGAAAATCAGGCCGGCCCTCGAGGCAGACGGCGGCGGCATTGAACTGGTTGATGTCGTGGACGGTGTCGTGAGCGTGCGGCTGAAGGGTGCCTGTCACGGCTGCCCGGGCGCGCAGATGACACTGAAGATGGGCGTTGAAAGAATCCTGAAGGAAGAAGTGCCGGAAGTCAAATCCGTTCAGTCGGTATAGTTACCCAGGGTGAGCGCGCCATGGATCTGCTGCTGTGTGCTGTCGGGCTTGTGCTTGTCATCGAGGGCATTCCATACTTTGCCTTTCCTGAAAAGATGAAGCAGGTTCTGGCAAAGATACCGCTGCTGCCCACGCCGCTCATGCGCATTTTCGGCATGGCAGCAGTCGCGGCCGGACTTGTTCTGATTTATATCTCACGCCGGCTGCTGTAGCCGGCTGGCTGCAAAATTATTTGCCGTTGAGTGCATCGCCGATCGGTTCAATCTGAGCATATTTTTTTTACTGCCGCTTTTCAAAAATAATAATGATTCCCCGTTCGTGGTGAGCCTGTCGAACCATGAACGGGCCGCAGTGGTGTGCCTGATCCGTTCTGCCCTTCGACAGGCTCAGGGCGAACGGAGGGTTTTTTCAGGATATACCATTTTGAAAAATGCTCTCATAAGCCTGAAAAGCTGGCATAACAGCTTTTCAGGCTTTTTTTTTACCATACGCATGGTATATACTCAGGGCATATTCTGTCATAACCGGGGTGCGGTTGCGATGCATTGCATGTGGAGGAGAGGAACCATGACCCGTTTGATTATGTCTATCGCAGTCATCTGTATAACTGCCGGCGGAGCCTGGGCCCGGGAGCCGATTGTTGCGCTTGATGTGAGGCCGGAACAAAGCGCAGTGCAGGCTTCGGCCTGGAACAAACCGATCGTTATTACGTCCATGCAGGAAGCTGCCGGACATTTTGGCAGCGGGGCGCTGGAAACGCTCGGGCAGGTTGATTTCGAACAGCAGTTTATCCTGGTTTTTGCATGGCGGGGATCAGGACGCGACAGGCTGAGCTACGCCGTGGCCGAGTCGCTCCCGGAGCAGATTGTCTTTTCCATGCAACGCGGGCTGACGCGTGATCTGCGGCCGCACACGCACGTGTATGCGCTGCGTTCAAACGTGAGCTGGAGCATACAGGCCGAGGATGATGCCGGAGTGGAAAAGCCCTCCGTAGAGCCCCCTGAACCGGGCAGCAGGGCCTGGATGGAGGAGGTTGACCGAAGGGCGGGTGTGCGTGATGCACACGGATGTGGACCGGACATCGGTTCAGCTGCGTGGATGCAGGCTGTGGCCCTGAAGCTTGGCGTGTATGATGGACAGGGGCACGGCCCGGATCCGGGCTCGCAGGAATGGAGCGATGCTGTTCATCGCAAGGTTTTCGGTGCTGAGCCCTGAAGAGTAAACGGTGTAACCGCTGTCGTTACCTCAGCACAGGTACGGGGCATCGGGCCTGCGCGCGAAGCGCTTCAGGAGATGAACATCTTCAGTCGTACAGTGTTCTGAGCGGCAGGGCAGCAGGCTGTTGTTGTGCAGGAGAGGTTCACCCGCGATTGGGAAAAGTGAGGCTTTGACTGCTTCATCCCACATGGCGGTGCCGGGTATGGGTGAATACTCGGAGACGAAGGGGCGCAGGCCCGAATCGTGCACGAAACGGATGCTGCGTGCAATCTGTTCGGCCCTCTGTCCGGGCAGCCCGGCCAGGATATAGACCCCGACCTGCTCGCGCGTGAAACCGGCATCCAGCAGAGCCCGGGCTGCGCGAAGATAGTCATCGTTGCTGACCTTCCCGCCGGTTTTTACCTGCAGGCTTTCATCAGCGCTTTCGAAACCAAGACGGATGGTTGCGCAGCCGGCTGCTTTCAAGAGCTGCGCGATCTCAGCGGTTATGTGGCGCACATGCAGACCGTTGGGCACATGCAGCCGGAGGGGCAGAGCAAGCCGGATAAGGCCGCGCGCAAGCGGGATAAAATGTTCATCAGCGTTGATCAGCAGGGCATCGTCATACAGGGCGAAGTCTCGCGCGCCCGTGCGCGTGTACAGGTCGTGCGCGGCCCGGACGACAGCATCGGGGTCACACTGCTCAAAGCCGCCATATAAGAGGTGCGAGGCGCAGTAGGGGCATCGGTTCGGGCATCCGCGTGAAGTCAGCACCGGTATGCTGCTGAAGGTGGCAAGCAGGCTGCAGTCCGGCATGGCAAAATCGTCAGAAGCTGATGTGCGCGGGGGAAATCCCATCTCTTTAAGCATTGCGGGCGCGAATGCTCCGGTGAACACCCGGTCGGCCGTGCTGCTGGCGCGGGCATGCTCAGGGCACAGGCTCGCGTA
>Ga0194126_10006973_pt1 | contig 15866 bp, 19 predicted proteins | sample TA2KigC150mmetaG_FD_148641 | JGI IMG/M metagenome (GOLD analysis project Ga0194126, IMG submission 148641) | Freshwater microbial communities from Lake Tanganyika, Tanzania - TA2015035 Kigoma Deep Cast 150m | ecosystem: Environmental > Aquatic > Freshwater > Lake | place: Tanzania: Lake... | reverse complement strand
CCCAGGTACCCTTCGATATCAATGTACCCATTGTGGATGGAATCCCATTTTTGACTGGAATTGGAGAAGAGGAGGTGATCGAACAAATCGAAAAACTGCTGAGAAAAGGATGACTGTTTTGTTTATTACAATCTAATAAGGAGAATGCTAAATGGAAACCATCAAGGCTATCTTTGATTTCCTGACCGGATTGGGTTCGCCGGTCATGCTGCCGATCATCATCTTCATTTTGGGATTGATCCTCGGGCAGAAAACCAGCCGCGCGTTCATATCGGCGATCACGGTCGGTGTCGGCTTCATCGGACTTGGTCTCGTCATCACCCTGCTCTTTGATGCGCTCGGCCCCGCCACCGCCGCGCTGGTGGAAGCCACCGGCATCCAACTCAACGCACTGGATGTGGGTTGGGGCGTGGCAGCCGCGATTGCATTTGGAACCTCGGTGGGCTCGCTGGTCTTCATCGTCGCGCTGGGCGTCAATCTGATCATGCTCTTCTTCAATTGGACCAAGACGCTCAACGTGGATATGTGGAATTACTGGCACTATGCCTTCACCGGCTCCCTGGTATTCCTGGTGACCGGCGGAAACCTGGCTCTGGGTTTGATCGCCGCGGCGATCCATGCGATCGTCGCCCTGCTCATCGGCGATTGGATCGCCAAGGACGTTCAGACCTTCTTCAAGATTCCCGGTGTGTCCATCCCTCAAGGTTGGGCTGTCACCAGCGTGCCGATCATCAAGGGATTGAACTGGATCGTGGAGAAGATCCCCGGCCTGCGCGATATCTACTGGGATTCCGAAGGCATGCAGAAGAAGATCGGCATCTTCGGCCAACCGATCGTCATGGGCGCCACCCTTGGTCTGCTGTTCGGTCTAATCGCCTATGGTTTTGACAAGAAGGTCCTGACCGTGGCTGTCCAAATGGCTGCCGTGATGCTGTTGATCCCTCGCATCATTGCCATCTTCATGGAAGGATTGACCCCGCTTTCAGAAGCTGCCAAGGCTTTCATGAAGAAGCGCTTTGCCGGGCGTGAATTCCACATCGGTCTGGATTCGGCGATCCTGATCGGCCACCCGATCACCATCGCCGCGGCCATCCTGCTGATCCCGATCACGCTGTTCCTGGCCGCCATTCTGCCTGGCAATAACACCCTGCCGGCTGCGGATCTCGCGGCAACTGCCTTCTTCATCGCCATGGTCCCGCCACTGACCAAGGGGAATTTCTTCCGCTCGCTTTTGTACGGTACCATCATCATGATCATGGTTCTCTACATCTCAAGCGCCTTCGCACCTCTGCTCACCCAGATTGCGGCCGATATCGGTTATGCCATCCCGGAGGGTGCGGTTCAAATCACCGGCCTTTCTGGTGGAAACTGGATCGCCTGGGTTCTGACGACCCTCGGCAAGTTGTTGTTCGGCGCCTAAACCGCGATAGTCGAATGTTGGGGAAGGGATCCCACTCAGAATCCCTTCCCCAAATTAATCATGTTCAATATTGTTGAGAATCCTCATGAAGGAACTTGATTGGACTCTCCTGCAATCGCTTTGCGCCATACATGCGGTCTCAGGCCGGGAGGATCTCATTACCGCCTACTTGCGGGATATGATCCGGCCTCTTGTGGATGAGGTCAGCGTCGACAATCTTGGGAATGTGGTCGGAATCCTGAAGGGGGGCAAATATCCGGAACACCGCTTGATGCTTCAGGCTCACATGGACGAACTTGGTTTGATCGTCAGGAATATCACTGACGATGGCTTCTTGCGGGTCGAGCGTGTCGGCGGCATGCCGGAGAAATCGCTGCTCGGCCAGCGCATGGATATCCTGACGGATGAGGGAAAATTGATTCCCGGATACGTGGGCGCAAAATCCCACCACATCACGACTCCCGAGGAAAAGTACAAGGTCCCATCCGTGCACGATATGTTCATCGATGTCGGCTCGACCAGCCGGGAGGCGGTTGGGCAGTCGGGAATTCAAGTGGGCGATCCCGTCACGTACCATCCCAACTACCATCGATTCGGCGATGGTCTGATTTGTTCCAAAGCCCTGGATAACCGTGTGAGTGTCTTCATCCTCCTGGAGGTGCTCAAGTCGCTTTCCATCCGGCGTCCTCCATGTACGCTGGTGTTTTCGTTCACTGTGCTCGAGGAGTTCAGCATTCGCGGATCCCTGCCGACCGTCACCGCGACGAAGCCGCATGCGATCCTTTCCTTGGATATTACGATAGCCACGGACACACCCATGGATAAGCCGCTCCATCCAGTAGCGATTCGAAAGGGTCCGGCGATTAAGATGATGGACTTTCACGGGCGCGGTACTCTGGGCGGATTGTTCTCCTCCCCAAAATTGCGCAAATTCATCGAGAAGATTGCAGCCAGGGAGCTGATACCTTTGCAGCGGGAGGTCATCGTCGGCGTAATTACGGATCCTGCCTTCCAGTTGTATCTGGACGATAAAGGCTATGTGATCGCCGGGATTTCCATCCCTCACCGTTACAGTCATGCTTCGATCCAGATGTGCCATGAGACGGACATCGCCCAGACCGTCCACTTGGTCGAATCGATCGCACAGTCCTTCACCCCGGATGTGGATCTGAGCCGGGGGTAGCCATTGAAGAAGGTGATATGTATACATGGATCAAGGAAGTCTTCGGCGTCTCCAAACCGATCATCGGCATGTGTCATTTGCGGGCATTGCCGGGTGACCCGCAATATGACCGAGGGCACGGCATGGAATGGGTCCTCGACCAGGCTCGCATCGATTTATCCGCCTTGCAGGATGGCGGCGTGGACGCGGTCATGTTTTCCAATGAGTACAGCCTGCCGTATTTGACTCGGGTCGAGACGATCACCGTTGCAAGCATGGCAGCCATCCTGGGAGAGTTGAAGCGGGAGATTCGAATTCCTTATGGCGTCAACGTTCTTTGGGATCCCGCGGCATCCATCGACCTAGCAATGGCTACAAACGCTCAATTCGTGCGTGAGATCTTTACCGGAGTCTATGCCAGCGATTTTGGTTTGTGGAACACGAATATCGGCGAGGTCGTCCGTCATCAACATGCGATCGGCGGGGAAAGGATCCGTCTGTTCTTTAATATCGTCCCCGAGTCGGCAGCCTACCTGGGAAATCGCCAGATCGCCGACATCGCGCGGTCAACCGTATTTAACAATCGCCCGGATGCGCTGTGCGTGTCAGGGTTGATCGCCGGAGCTGAAACTTCAACCCAGACTCTGCGACAGGTGAAGGATGCCGTACCTGAGACGCCCGTGTTTGCGAATACGGGTGTGCGGATCGAAAACGTCGCCGAACAATTGGCAATTGCAGACGGAGCCGTAATCGGAACATCCTTCAAAAGGAATGGCGCCATCTGGAATCCGGTCGATTCTGCGCGCGTGAAAACCTTGATGGATAAAGTGAAGGCGATTCGTTCCTGAAATCCTTTTACATGAGGTCGATCGCGTCTTCGCAGACCGGCCTTTGGGTGTCGAAAGGAGGTTTGACGTATCATAAATCAATCAAATCTTCATTCCTGGTACAGCCCGAACCGGAGGATCCTCATGAAAACCGTGTATGTTGTCTGCGCCACAGGAATAGCCACATCCACCATGCTGCGCCTGAAGGTGGAGAGCTTCCTTGAAGAAAGGGGCATCGAGGCGCGGGTGCTGCAATTCCGAGTGACCGAACTTTCCCCGGAGCGCGTGGAGGCGGATGTGATCCTTGCAACCACGGAGATCCCTCCCGAGTTCGAAGGGCTGGCTACCGTGATCAATGGCATTTCATTGATCACCGGCATCGGGCAGGGCGAGACCCTCGAAAGCCTGGCGCGCGCCCTGCGAGATGATTCGTAAAGGAGAAAATCAATGGAAGGCATTCTCACTTCAATCGGCGAGTTCTTGAACGGACTTGGCCCTCTGATCGCCCTGCCGGTGGTGATTGCCCTGCTCGGCATCATCCTCGGTCAGAAATGGGACAGCGCGATCCGCAGCGGCTTGATGACCGCGGTCGCATTTGTCGGAATCTTCCTGACCGTAGGCCTGCTGGGGTCCACGGTAAGCACAATCGGCCAGACCTTTGCCACGAACACGGGCACCAACCTGGATATCATCGACATCGGCTGGCCGGCTGCCTCCGCTTTGGCATTTGCCACACCGGTGGGAAATCTAATCATCCCCCTGGGTATCCTGCTCAATGTTCTGCTGCTGATCTTCGGCCTGACACAGACGCTGGATGTGGACATTTGGAATTTCTGGCATATGGCCTTTGTCGGTGCATTGGTTCAATTCGTGACCGGCAGCTTCATGCTTGGCCTCTTCGCCGCCCTTCTCACTTTGGTCATTGCGCTCTTCCTCGCAGACTGGTCCGCGCCGCTGATTCAGAAGCACTTTAAAATGCCGGGAATATCCATCCCCCACCTTCAATCGGCCGGCTACATGCTGCTGGCGGTGCCCTTTGGCTGGCTGGTCAACCGTGTGGCTTTCCTCAAGAACATGAAATTGAACCCGGACACCATCCGCAAAAAACTGGGCTTGCTCGGTGAACCGATGGTACTGGGCTTCATCATCGGATTCCTGCTTGGTATCCTCGGAGGTCAGGGCTTGAAGGATGCCATTCTGACCGCGGTCAATACCGCAGCCGTAATGCTGCTTATTCCGCGCATGGTGTCCATTCTTGTCGAAGCGCTGACCCCGGTGGCCGAGGCCGCAAGCAAATACATGACCAAGCGCTTTAAAGGACGCGAGTTCTACATCGGATTGGATTCGGCCGTTCTGGCGGGGAACTCGACCGTCATCGCGGCTGGCTTGCTGTTGGTACCCCTGGAGATTCTGCTCGCCCTGGCACTCTCCCCGCTCGGCAACCGCACCCTCCCATTCATCGACCTTGCCGATGGGGTATTCGTAGCGGCCATGCTCGCGCCGCTCGTCGCAGGAGACGTGATCCTGACCACCCTGCTGGGTGTGATCGTGATGGGCATTGGTTTGATCTTCACCACATTGCTCGCCCCGGGCGTCACCCAGCTGGTCAATACCAGCTCGCTTGGTCTGGATATCCCCACCGGTTACGCCACCTACACGGTCATGAGTGATGCAGCCATTCCGACCTCTTATGGCTTGTATTACCTGTTCCAGACCCCTGCAGCGATAGCCGTAATCGTCAGCCTGCTTCTGGTGGTTGGGTTGTATTACCTTAAACGCAGCGTCAACCTTGAGAAGTTGTTTGGAGCTAAGAAATAAGGCAGGCATGAACGTCGGGAGCCTTTTCAATAAAGGCTCCCGATGCGTGGGAAGTATTACTGCTCGTTGCATAAATACCTAAACTGGATTGTGCCAAAATCACGGCAAAATTGACGCTTCTGGTTTAGATAATTACGCAGTACTCTGCAGAACCGAGGATGAATGGGTTTGTTTGAATGGGTGAAATCGAAAACGGGAGTCTGGGGACCCGCGTTGCTGGACTTCTATTTTCACAATTCCCTGTGGATCAACACGATCATCGTCCTGTATGGCTTGGTGCTTTTGCTCTCCTGGCAGAATCTCGGCCGTATGCGCGATATCTTGATCAACCAGATTTTGCAGCAAGCAGGTCACACTCCTCGTCGGTTACGACTCTCGGAGGTCCATCTCGCCTGGGAGGAAGCGCTGGCTGCAAGCAAATTTCCATTCATCGCCACCGCAACCGGCCTGACCCTTCGGCGAACGACGCTCAAGAATATCCAGGGGTTGATATCGGAGCGCGACTTAATTCACAACAGCGCAAGGCAACTGAAAGAGCTGGGGATTCAATTGGATCGGGAGAAATGAGGCATGCCGGTAAAGATCGCTCCTTCGCTCGCCGCTGCACCATTACACCAGCTTGAACAGGTCATTCGGGATCTGGAATCAGCAGGGGCCGATCACATTCACTTCGATCTCGAGGACGGATCGTTTGTACCCGTGATGACCCTGGGTGCCAAACTGATCCCGGACCTGCGCCCGTACACCGATCTACCGTTTGATGTCCATCTGATGATGGTCAATCCTGAATGGATCCTGCCTGAGATCGTCAGAGGCGGAGCCAACCGGGTGTCGGTCCATTACGAGGCCTGTGCATATCCGCGGCGGGTTCTTCGCCAGATCTCCTCACTTGGAGCCTTACCCGGAATAGCGTTTAACCCTGGGACGTCCATTCCTGATATTTCCTTCCTGTTTCCTTATCTTTCTTTCATTGTTGTCCTTACAACCGAACCCGAAGTCCCCGACTGCCCGTTTCTACCCGAAGCTCTCGAAAAGGTACGCACAGGCAAACAGGATGAAACCATGAAGGGGATCGAATGGGTGGTCGATGGAGGCATAAATATCGACAACATATCCCAGGTCCGATCCGCCGGAGCCGATACACTGGTCATCGGCCGGGCGGTATTCAAAGACGGGAAAATTGCACAGAATATGGCCTCCCTGCGAACCGCCGCTTCGGAATAGGGTTCTCCCATGCAATATCAATTCGGTGATCTGCTCAAGGCTGAACATGTCCTGGTCAATGTGCCGGCTGTGAACGCAAGGGATGCGATCAGCCTTTTATCCACAGCCCTCGAGAGGACCGGCACCGTCTCACCCGGATTTGCCGAAGACGTATGGAACAGGGAGCAGACATTCCCCACCGGCCTTCCTACACAACCCCTGGCAGTTGCCATTCCACATGCGGATCCGGACCATGTAAACCATTCGGGGATTTGTATTGGAGCCTTGAAGTCCCCCGTGCATTTTGTGCAAATGGGCACGGACGGGTCGACAGTTCTCGAAGTCCACGTCGTCTTTCTACTGGCGATCAAGGAAAAGGAAAAACAGGTGGAAATGATCCAGCAGCTGATGAGGCTCATCCAATCCCCAAGACTGGTGGACGGCTTGTCAAACTCCGGCAGCACTTCGGAAGCTGTGGCTGTTATTACAACAATGCTGACCTGAAGGAATATATGCAGAAGATCACCTTGATGGTAATCAACGAAGTCGGGTTACACGCCCGCCCGGCAGCCGAATTTGTCAAAACCGCTTCGACATTCAAGACCAGTCTCCAGGTGAGAAACGTTACGCGCAATACCCCTCCCGTGGACGCCAAGAGTATTATCAGTATCCTGACGCTGGGGGTTGAAAAAGGACACGAAATTGAACTGGCCGCTGAGGGGGAGGATGAAACAATCGCAATCGAGACACTGCGAGATTTGATCGACTCCGACTTCGCGGGGAAGTTCTAATGCCATGCGAGTGGAAGGGCATTCCGGCCGCCTCGGGTTTGGACGGCGGGTGATCGAAATCCTCATGCGCATCCAAGCCAAGTCAGGCCCAATGGATCGATCCATCCGAATATCCCTCGAACATGCGGACGAATTCAAATCGCATCTGCGCGCCCTGCTGCAATCCGCATAAGGGCATGACATGCGACTCATGTTCCCAATGATCGCGACCCTCGACGAATTCCGGAGGGCAAAGAATCTGGTGGAACAAGCCGGTGAAGAATTGTCATCGTCTGGAACGGACATGATGGTAAGGTTCCAGATCGGCATCATGGTGGAAATTCCCTCCGTTTCGATTCTCGCGGATCGCTTTGCATCCGAGGTGGATTTCTTCAGTATTGGCACGAATGACCTGACTCAATACACCATGGCAGCCGAAAGGGGGAACAAGCGTCTGGCTCACCTGAACGATCCCTGTCACCCGGCGATCCTGCGGCAGATCGACCAGGTGGTGCGAGCCGCTCATGCTCGCGGGAAATGGGTCGGAATTTGCGGAGAAATGGGAGGCGATCCGGAGGCCGTCCCGATTCTCCTGGGTTTGGGGATCGATGAATTGAGCATGTCGCCTGCGCGGATCCCGCGCGTCAAGCGAATCATTCGAAAATGGTCCATGGCGGACGCTCGACAAGTGGCGACCCGGGCTTTGGAACAGGAGAATGCCGAAGACATTCGCCGGTTGGTGAATTCCTCTCCTCCTATCTGACGTAGATCGGATTGCTGAAAATCCACCCCCGTTTTTTGCCCAAATACCTCCTATACGCCTCCAAGCGATACGAACCCGGTTCGGTGGTGATGTGCGTGCAGATCATCTGGTTCTTCCAGGTACGAATCACTTCGCCATTGTGAAGGAGATGGATCTCCGCATGACGGGGCAACTTTGCCTGCAGCGTCACACCCCACTTGGCTGGGATCTCATCCCCCATCGTCGCCAGCCGATCGCGCCCCTGGGCGGTAAAGCGAAATCCCCGGGTGGAAGCCGGTAGATCGTAGCCGATGAAACAGTTCCCCCGGGCGAGGGCTTCATAGACCATCTTTCTGTCCGCACTCAATTCACCGCTCAACGGAGCGGATAGTATGGCATGCGTGTTAATTGCACGAAAATGAAACTCGTATGGGTAGATCACACGATGCAGAAACCCCATGCGCATGTGCAGGGCATGCGCATCCGATCCTCCGATGGCGACCACCCGGTTGCCGTTCTTCAGCAATTCATCCCATTTCTCCAAAGCGGCCGAAATGGGCCGGTGGGCAGCCAGGGCGGGGAAATAGGCATAGAAAACCCCATGCATTTTCGAAGGGATGATCGTCTTCAATTCACTTAAACCATTCCAGATCTCAATTCCGGTGTACCGTTGCACCGACCAATCCTCCCACGAAATATCGGTTTCGTTGAACGCCGGAGCCGCCGGATCAATGGGGTGGGCGATGAAGGACAGCCCCCCGGAGTCACGCACTGCATCGATCAGGTGCTGCGGATCATCGGCAAGCATGGCCAGCTCACGCGAGGCCCCCAACACTAGCAGGTGATTCTTCTGAGGCGCTCGCGCCTGATCGTGAAGTTCCTCACCGATCAACAGCAGAACGTTCCGCTTCTTTCCGCGGTAATATCCTTCGAATCCGTGCACCAGGACATTATGATCCGTGACGATCACCACCTCCACATTGGCCTTTAAGGCAGCCGCGGCAATCTCTGCGTGAGTCCCTGTGCCATCGGAATAGCGGGTATGCATGTGAAGATTGATCACAATTTCGTGCATGGCTCTCTCATCGAATGGGTGTCCGTCCGGCTGGATGATCGATTTTCAGGGAACGATCCCGCACCCGCCCAGGGACCCCTTGTTGACGATTACCTTTCCGAACAGGTATAATTTGCCCGCTATAAAGGAGGCGGAACGAATGGCTGATTTCTTGGAAATTGCATTGATTATAACCTCCGCAGGGTTGATCGCGAGCGTCATCCTGCAGAGCAAAGGTGCAGGATTGGGGGGATTAACCGGAGCCGATACTGGCGGCGTGTTTACCGCCCGGCGCGGAATCGAGCGAATCCTGTTCTGGGTGACCATCGTATTGAGCGTCATCTTCTTCGGGCTGGTTCTCGCGATCATCGTCATTGGCCGTTGATTGACTTTATGGTTCCCATGGAGGCCGCCAGGCCATGGCCCTGATGGAGGGCGGCGGCGGCCTTTCTTCTTTTCTTTGATCCCATGAAAAGACTACGCTGGCAAATTCTGGTCGTGGCGGTCACCCTGGTGATCGTAGCCCTGCTCCTGCTGAGTCAGCAACCGGTGAGCATCGTTACCCTGCCGGAAGCCGCGCCTGGTGGTGTCTACACCGAGGCGTTGATTGGTTCGATGGGACGTTTAAATCCGGTTCTCGACTGGAACAATCCGGCCGATCGGGATGTCAACCGGCTGCTGTTCAGCGGATTGATGCGATTCGATTCGCGCGGACTCCCGCAACCGGACCTGGCTGACTCGTGGGGCGCGTCTGCGGACGGCATTCAGTACAATTTTTCCATCCGCACCAATGCCTTCTGGCACGACGGCGCCCCTGTCACCAGTGATGACGTCCTCTTCACCATCGAAGCGATCAAGAGCAGCGGTTCCATGTTCCCGCAGGACATCAAGGAACTCTGGTCTCAGGTTGAAGTCAGGCGGCTGGATGAAAAGACGCTTCAATTTCGATTGCCCGAAGCATTTGCCCCGTTTCTGGATTACTTGACCTTCGGGGTGCTGCCAAAACATTTGCTGGAAACCGTCCCGGCCGATCAGCTTGCCAGTACCCCATTCAACCTGCAGCCGGTGGGAACTGGACCGTACAAATTCGACCGGCTGAACGTCAGCGGCGGGCAGATCACCGGGATTGTGCTCAAGGCCAACGAGTCTCACTACTTGAAGCGGCCATACATCGATCAGATCGTGTTCAGGTATTTTCCCACTGCCGCAGCGGCGTTTGATGCCTACCAGCAGGGGGAGGTTCTTGGAATCAGCCAGATCACGACCGACATACTGCCAGAGGCATTGACGGAATCCACCCTTTCCGTACATACCAGCCGGCTCCCGCAATTGGGTTTGGTGTTCCTGAATAACAACAATCCCAGCGCAGCCTTTCTGCAAAACCCCAATGTGCGGCGCGCGCTGATGATGGGAACCAACCGAAACAGCATCGTCTCGAAGATCCTCGGCGGACAGGCGATCGTGGCCGACGGACCCATTCTGCCGGGCTCCTGGGCGTATTATTCCGAAATCGAACATATCGGTTTCGATCCAGAAGCGGCTGCCGCCGTGCTTAAATCCGAAGGGTACGTCCTGCCGGCGAGCGGCGGAATTGTCCGCGCAAAGGAGGGTCAATTCCTGACCTTTACCCTCGTTCACCCTGACGATGCGATCCACACCCAGATTGCCCAATCCATTCAAGCCAGCTGGGCCGCGATCGGAGTGGGATTGGAATTACAGCCTGTGCCCTATGACAACCTGATCAATGAATTCCTCACCACCCGAAATTATCAGGCGGCGCTGGCCGACCTGAACACAGCCCGAACTCCGGACCCGGACCCCTATCTCTTTTGGCATCAATCCGAATCCACCGGCGGGCAGAATTATTCTCAATGGGACAACCGAACCGCCAGCGAGTTTCTGGAGACTGCCCGCGTCACGGCGGATTTTTCAGAGCGCGCCCGCCTGTATCGCAATTTCCAGGTCGTCTTCACCAAGGATATGCCCTCCCTGCCTTTGTATTACCCGGTCTACTCCTATGGTGTGGATGTTCAGATGCAGGGAGTGCAGGTTGCACCGCTTTACGATGTAAGCGACCGGCTGGCTTTGGTTTCCGAATGGTACCTCATCACCCGACGCACCCTTGAACAAACTCCTGAACCGACCGCCGGACCGTAAAAAAGGGTCAGTGCCAAAAGATCCCGCTTACCTTGAATCCGGCGTCCGGGAATTGGAGCGTTACCTGCACTCTGACGAACTTTACTATCCCCTCGGAAATCGTCTGCCGCAGCTGACTTTGGGTTCGATCCTCCTTTGGTTGCGGCGGGGCGGTGCACCGTCTGGAAAATTTGAGATGCAGGTAATGGCCATCCGTTCGAAGTGGCCAGCCGCCTGGGAGGCGAAGGCGGATCGTGAAATCCGGTCAAGAAGCGATTTGTGGATGAATTACCTTTCCGATTACCGCGACGACCCAAAATCTGAATCCCGCCTGTACAGTCAAAATGTGCGCTACCGCGTCATGATTCATCTGTTGGGACATGCGGATCACCCCTCCGACACCTTTCTCAGGAGCGTTTTTAAAGCCGGTGCCTTTATTTGGGAGGCGGAAAGCGAACCGAACTTTCCGCGCGAGCAGTTCTGGTATCTTTTCGGTTCTATTCAGGAGTGAGGATGGACACTGTACAAAAAGCACTTGAGTATTCGCGGGCAAACCGTGACCGATTTATCCGGGAGTTGTCGGAATTCATTCGAATCGAGTCGATTTCCACCGACGAAGCGCACAAACCGCAGATCGAGCTTGGCGCTGAGTGGGCTGCCGCTCACTTGCGGAAACTGGGCATCCAAGAGGTAAAGCTGCTGCCCACGGGCGGTCACCCGGTGGTGTATGGAGAATGGCTGAAAAAGCCAGGCGCACCCACGATCCTGGTTTACGGGCATTACGACGTCCAACCGGTGGATCCACTTGAATTGTGGCAAACCCCTCCTTTCGAGGCGACGGTCAAAGGGGATTACCTTTACGGTCGCGGCTCTTCGGACATGAAGGGTCAGCTTATGGCAATATTGAATGCGATCGAAGCGATCATGCGTACCGGGGATTTCCCAGTCAATCTCAAGTTCCTGTTGGAAGGGGAGGAGGAAATCGGCTCCTTTAACCTGGCCTCCTTTCTGCCCTTGCACAAGGACCTGTTCAAGGCTGATTTTTGTTTGAATCCGGATGCCGGCGCCATTTCCGCGGATGAACCCACCATAACCTTTGGATTGCGCGGGCTTGCCTATTTTGAAGTGCATGTTGCCGGTCCGGTACGCGATCTGCACTCCGGTTTGTTCGGCGGTACGGTTCATAATCCCGCCCAGGCGCTCACGGAGTTGATCTCGGGTATGCATGACTCCAATGGCACGGTTACCTTGCCCGGATTTTATGACTCGGTCCGGCCAATTTCAGCGAAGGAACGCGAAGAGACGGCGAAGCTCCCGACCACGCCGGAGAGTTATTTGCAGCAAACCGGCGTGCCCGCCTTGTGGGGAGAGAAGGAGTACACTCCCGCCCTGCGCACCGGCGCGCGCCCGACCCTGGAGGTGAACGGATTGCTCTCCGGCTGGACCGGCCCTGGTTCAAAAACAGTACTTCCGGCCAAGGCCATGGCAAAAATATCCTGCCGTCTGGTCCCGGATCAGAATCCGCAGCAGGTCCATGAACAGCTGATTCGCTATATGCAGGAGCACGCGCCGAAGACCATCACCTGGGAGGTCAAGATGCTGCATGAAAGCCCCTGGGCGATAACCAACACCGAAAACTCCGGCGTTCGCGCTCTGGCAGCGGCGATGGAGACCGTCTGGGGGAAAAAACCGCTTTACCGTCGTGAAGGCGGCAGCATCGGTGTGGTGGCGATGCTCCAAAACATCGTGGGTGTGGAATCGGGTCTGGTGGGCGGGAGCCTGCCGGATGACAACATCCATTCCCCGAACGAGCGCTTGCATCTGCCCACCTGGTATCGAAACATGGAAGAATTCATCCATTTCTTTTTCAATATGAAATAACTATTCTTAATGGCACCGATTGGACGGAGAATTATGGAAGATCGAATCATCACGTACGGCGGGCAGGCGGTCATCGAAGGAGTGATGATGCGCGGGCAGAAAGCCTACTCCATCGCGATGCGCGCTCCCGATGGCAGCATCGCAATTCACACGGAAAAACTGGCGAATGTGTATCGTTCCCGCATCACGAAGATCCCTTTTCTGCGCGGGATCATCCTGCTCTGGGACGCCCTGGGGTTGGGTATGCGTGCCTTGACTCTTTCCGCAAACACCCAGACCGGAGAAGATGAGAAACTGGAAGGGCCGGCCCTTTACCTGACTTTGGGCACGTCATTGGTCCTCGGCGTCGGTTTATTTTTACTTTTCCCTGCAGCCGTAGGCGGATGGGTGGAGGGATTTTACAGGGAAGGCTTCCCATCCTCCGCCGCCTGGATCGGCAACCTGCTCGAAGGAATTCTGCGCCTGGTATTGCTGGTTGGATACATCTGGGCAATCAGTTTTCTGCCGGATGTCCGGCGATTGTTCATGTATCACGGCGCGGAACATAAGACGATCAATGCCTACGAGGCGGGCGCCGATTTGACGCCGGCAGAGGTCGCAAAATTCCCCATCGAGCATGCCCGCTGCGGAACGGCATTTCTACTGACGTTGGTGGTCCTCTCCATACTTGTGTTCACCATGCTAGGTCCATTGCCCATGGCCTGGCGCCTGCTCAGCCGCCTGCTGCTCATCCCGGTCCTGGCCGGCGTCGCGGTGGAATACATCCGCTGGACCGCCAATCATTTGAACAATCCGATCGTTGGGTTCCTGGTCCGGCCGAATCTCGCCTTGCAGCATTTGACCACCCGCGATCCGGATCCTTCCATGCTGGAGGTGGCGATTCAATCCTTCCAATCCATGCGCAAAGCGGAACAGGAATTCGCTACGTAGGGAAGCCGGAGGATAAACGGCGGGAAAGTGCCCGCCGTTTTTTTATTTACCTTTCATGGTCCTTTGCTAGGATTGCATCCATGAAACCGAAACCATACCGGCGGAGATTGTTCCTATGGATCGCCGTCATTGCTCTCATGGGCGGGTTGGGGGTGTACATCCTCTTCACCCTCGGACGACCCGCGCCGATACCGATGAAACGCGAATATTTCAAGGGTGTGACCTATCATCGCCTGGTCCGCTATCTGCCCCACGCCATGATCGCGCATGTGATGGTGATCGACCGAAAAGAAACGGGAACCCAATTCGTGATCACTCCTCCATCCGATGTGACTGGTGGAGTCGTGCAGGCGCGCACCACCTCTCAATTCCTTGAGGAATTCGATCTGCAGGTTGCGGTCAACGGCGATGGATTCTTCCCCTGGTGGTCCCGCAGTCCGGCGGATTATTACCCTCATCCGGGCGACCCGGTCACACCCAATGGCGTCGCAGCATCCTACGGGGAGATTTATGCGGACGGATTGCAGGATCCACGCCCGGAGCCCACGATGTATATCACGCGTCGCGGCGACCTCACCTTCAACCGCGCCCCAAATCGGATCTTTCATGCACTCTCCGGTGATCGCATGCTGGTGCAAAGTGGAGAAGTAATCCAGGGACTGGACGACTCAGCAATCGAGCCGCGCACGGCCATCGGCACGAATCACAATGGTCGTCGGATTCTCCTGGTCGTTGTGGACGGCCGCCAGCCGTTCTACAGTGCCGGTGCGACGTTCGCAGAGCTGGCTGATTTGATGAGCGATTTCGGCGGGTTCAACGCCATGAGCCTGGATGGCGGTGGTTCATCCACCATGGTGATCGAGGACGAAAACGGAGAACCGCTCGTGTTGAACTCTCCGATTGACAGCTACATTCCCGGCAGGGAACGGCCGGTTGCCAACCACTTTGGTGTTTCGATCGATCGATAATGGTGGAATACACACTCCACTGATTTAGAATGCAATCTCGCCGATCTGTTCAAAATCCAGGTCGAAGGATTCCTCGGCCTCGGCTTCCAACTCTGCATCCATGGACTCGCCTGCGCGCACCCCGCGGTCACAGTAGGATCGGTACGGACAGTAGCTGCATTTATTGCGGTCCTCCGTCAGGGGGAATACGGAGGCAGAGGCAATTTCCTGGGCAAGACGCTCAAGCATGTTCCAATCCCGATCATAAAGATCTGCCCCATAGGTGAACCGCGCGGGTTCGGAAGGTAAATCTGAAAACCAGTAGACCATCTCAAGCAGCTCCGGCGTAATCGGAACTTTTCGATTCAGGTGAGCTCCAGCTTTGACCAATAATGCACGATACACGCGCGTCTGCCAGCGGACGTGCAGCCACTCGTTTTTCGGTCTTTTTCGATAAGTCTTCCAATCATAGATTACAGCCCGGCCCTCAGCCGTGAAACCGATCAGGTCATATTTCGCCGCCAGGCGGAACTGCCCCAACGGAGCCGAAAGAGTAATCTCTGGTTTAAGCGCCTCCAGCTTTGCGAGGTCCTGAAGCTGGGACGAAAAGTTGTTCCACCAACGTCCCAGATCGGGAGTGTTGGCTAGCTCCCGGATCCGTTCCTTCGGAATGCCCACGAGGAATTGTTGCACCAGGCGATGGAAGTAGATTCCCTCCTGCTGGTGCTTTTCGTTTTCCAGCGCCGGTTCCGTCTCGATGGCCGGGAAGACAAGCTGCTGGATGTATCTCAATTCAAATCGGCGCGGGCAGTCATGATAATCCTGCAGGGAGGATTGGCTCAGGATCATCCGCTCAATTGTCATGACTACATTTTCTAGCCACCAGACAGTTTGGTGTCAGAGATAGGAACATAGCGAAATTGAGAAAGGCAGAGCATTTGTCAAACTCCTTTGGATGAGGCGAAAGACGATTTGA
>Ga0194126_10006972_pt1 | contig 15870 bp, 15 predicted proteins | sample TA2KigC150mmetaG_FD_148641 | JGI IMG/M metagenome (GOLD analysis project Ga0194126, IMG submission 148641) | Freshwater microbial communities from Lake Tanganyika, Tanzania - TA2015035 Kigoma Deep Cast 150m | ecosystem: Environmental > Aquatic > Freshwater > Lake | place: Tanzania: Lake... | reverse complement strand
TGAGGTCGTTCCGAAGGGCGAATCCCCGAGCGGGCCGAAGCCGGGTCCTCGGGGGTCCAAACTGTCAAAGAACCTGGCAACCGGACATATGGCCTAAGAGTCGCTAGGATCGACGCTTCCTGGCTTCTGCCTTCATCGGGCGGGAGAGTGGAGGGGCCTCGGGCATCCTCGCTCTCCCGTTTTCCGTCCGCCTCAGATCTGCCTGGGCGATGTCATCTCGAGGCCGATCCGATAGAGGGCGTATCCTCCGGCCGCGAGGACCACGAGGGCCGCAGCCGCGAGGGCCGGAGATGATGCGATCTGTCGTCCGAGCGACTCCGCGCGCGGCATCATCGGGCCCATGAGCGAACCGCCGAGTTCCGCGGCGAGTCGGGCGATCTGAACGCCCCTCAAGATGAGAACGCCGCCCAGGATCGCCGCGAGAACGATCTCCGGCGTCGCGAGGAAGCGAACCCAGATCGGGAGGCCGGGCTCGAGCCCGGGGATCCATCTCTCTTGCATGCGCTCGTCCCCGCAAGCGATCCTCCAGAGGGAGAGGATCGCGGCCATCCAGCAGGGAATCGACCCCAAGACTCTCTCGCCGATCTACGATTCGGGCGACGCTAGGGAGGAGATCGGTATCCAGTTCGAGCACGCGCAGCTCCGGCGCGCTCAGGGCTTGAAGATCGGCGGGACGATCTCCATCGCGACGGGGCTCGGGATCGGAATCCCTCTTGTGCTGCTGGGGGAGCCGGAGGGATACATCCCCGGGGTCCTGATGATCCTGATCGGCGTGAGCCTCCTCATCTGCTCGCGCTTCATCGTCACGAACGGCCGCCGGGGCCGCGGCGGAGACGGATCCGTGGGAGGAGCCGTATAGGGCGAACCGCTCTCCATGAGGCCCTCCGGAGCAGGTTCCCCGGCCCGGAGCCGGCGCGCGCACGAATCTGGAGGAGCTCCGCTACCTGGAGCGCGCCATCGGTGCAACGGGGCGCCTGGCGGCCATGCCTCTGTTGCGAACGAGCAGCCGGGATCCTCCGGTGAAGCGCCGCGCGATGCGGTGAAGGGAGCCCGCGGGGGCCAGGCGGGGCCCTCGGCGGTCCCCCAGGCGGCCCCTGAACGGATCCCTCTCGACGGCTGCGGCCTCGTGTTCTAGAATCCGGCGCGGGCGGAGGATGGAATCGGGTTTGGATCGGGCTGCGGCGGCTCCGTCCGGAATCGACTCGACGGCGGGGCATCCCACGGCGCGAGAGGAGAGACGGTTTGGAGGCTCTGACTCCCGGAATCATCTTCGTGCTCCTCCTGATCATCTGGGCCGAGTTCGTCAACGGATGGACCGATGCGCCCAACGCGATCGCCACGGTCGTGGCGACGCGCGTTCTCTCGCCCGGGGCTGCGATCATCCTGGCCGTCGCCTTCAACATCCTGGGGGCGCTCTCCGGAACGGCTGTCGCCGCCACGATCGGGAAGGGGATCATCCGGCCCGATTTCGTCACTCCGGCGACCGTGGGGGCGGCGATGGTCGGGATCATCGCCTGGAGCACGATCGCCTGGATCTACGGCCTTCCGACGAGCGAGAGCCACGCCCTCGTGGCGGGGTTCACGGGAGCCGGCCTGGCCGTGAAGGGGCCCTCGATCCTTCTCGCTGCGGGATGGCAGAAGGTCGGCCTGGGCCTGGTCTTCTCCAGTGTCCTCGGCTTCGGGCTGGCGCTCCTCCTCATAAGCCTGATCTACCGCCTCTTCCACAGGTCCGCGCCCCGCAAGATCCGATCGGTCTTCTCACGCCTGCAAGTTCTCTCCGCGGCGTTCATGGCCTTCTCCCATGGCTCGAACGACGCGCAGAAGTTCATGGGCGCTTTCGCCCTCACGCTCTATGCGGGAGGGATCCTCGAGACCTTCCATGTCCCGATAGCCGTGATCCTGGTCTGCGCGGCGGTGATGGGGATCGGGACGGCGGTCGGCGGCTGGCGGATCATCCACACGCTCGGGACGCGGGTGACGAGGCTGGAGCCCGTCCAGGGATTCGCTGCCGAGACCGGGGCCGCCTCCGTGATCGAGTTCGCTTCCAGGGTGGGGATACCGCTCTCGACCACGCACACGATCTCAACGGCGATCATGGGAGTCGGGTCCGCGCGGCGGCTCTCCGCGGTTCGCTGGGGAGTGGCCGGGGAGATCGCCACCGCGTGGGTCCTGACCTTCCCGATCTGCGGCGTGCTGGGTTTCCTGTCCGCGAAGCTCTTTCAACTGGTGGGTCTCCGCTGAGGGGGATAATGGGATGCGACTGAGCCTGATACCAGAGAATCGCCAATTCTACGACTTCATAGAGAACGCTGCATCCAACATGCTCGAGTCGGCTCGAGCGCTCCGAGGGCTGCTCGAGGACAACAGCTCGCTCGAGGGGAAGCTCGAGCGCCTGCACGAACTGGAGCACAAGGGGGACGAGATCACCCATACGACGCTCGACACGCTGAACCGCACCTTCGTCACCCCGTTCGACCGCGAGGATATCGCCTTCCTCATCCGTCGCATCGACGATGTGGTCGATTTCGCCTGGGCCGCGGCCGTGCGCCTGCAGGCATACTCGATCCGGGAGGTGACGCCTACGGCGATGGAGTTCGGCCGGCTCATCTTCCAGCAGGCCGAGATCCTCGCGCGCGCGCTATGCATGCTCAGGTCCCGGGGGAAGATGAAGGAGATCCTCGAGATCTCGAGGGAGATCCACGATCTGGAGAACAAGGCCGACGAGGTCTTGCGGGGAGCGCTGGCGAAGCGGTACGACTCAGGCCCCCACACCATCGAGTCGCTCATTCTGGGACTCAAGTGGAGCGAGATCTACACGATCCTGGAGAAGGCGACCGACCGCGCCGAGGACATCGCCGACACGTTGCAGGCGATGGTTCTCAAGTACGGCTAGGCGGGTCTCGTAGCGGCAGCTTCCCGGCGTTGACGAAGCGTCGCCCCGCGCCTATACTCCGTGCTTTGGCTTGGCTTGGGCTGCCCGTGAAGACCCGCCCGGGGTGGCGGTAGGGAGGTTACGCAGATGTACGGGAAGATCAAGGAAGACCTCAAGAGGAACATCGCCGAGATCCGGGACGCGGGCCTCTTCAAGAAGGAGAGGATCATCACGACGCCTCAAGGGCCGCAGATCAAGGTGGCCACGGGCGAATCGGTCCTGAACTTCTGCGCCAACAACTACCTCGGCCTCTCTTCCCATCCCAAGTTGATCGACGCCGCCCATCAGGCGCTCGACCGGTGGGGATACGGGATGTCGTCGGTGCGCTTCATCTGCGGCACGCAGGAGCTCCACAAGACGCTCGAGCGCAAGCTCTCGGACTTTCTCGGCACGGAGGACACGATCCTCTACGCCGCCTGCTTCGATGCCAACGGAGGAGTGTTCGAGCCCCTCCTCGATCAGGACTGCGCGATCATCACAGCCGCGCTGAATCACGCCTCTGTCATCGACGGCATCCGTCTCTGCAAGGCCCGGCGCCTCATCTACAGCCACTTGGACATGGCCGACCTCGAGGCGAAGCTCAAGGAGACGCAAGACGCGAAGTACCGCATGGTCGCGACCGACGGAGTCTTCTCCATGGACGGAGACATCGCCCCCCTCAAGGAGATCGCGGCCCTCACCCAGAAGTACGACGCCCTCCTCATGGTCGACGATTCCCACGCGACCGGGTTCATCGGAAGCAAGGGACGAGGCACTCACGAGTACCACGGGGTGATGGACAAGGTCGATCTGATCACGACCACCTTCGGCAAGGCGCTGGGCGGAGCGTCGGGCGGCTGCACTTCGGGCCGGGCCGAGCTGATCGAGTGGCTGCGCCAGAAGTCGCGTCCCTATCTCTTCTCGAACACTCTCGCCCCCACCGTCGCGGCGGGCACGGTGGCGGTGATGGATCTCCTCTCCGCCACGACCGAGCTGCGCGACAAGCTCGAGCGCAACCAGAAGATGTTCCGCAGGATGATGACCGAGGCGGGATTCGACATCCGCCCCGGCGACCATCCGATCGTGCCGATCATGTTCGGCAAGTTCGAAGACGACGCCCGGCTGGCGGGCGAGTTCGCCGATCGCCTCCTCAAGGAAGGGATCTACGTGATCGGCTTCTCCCATCCAGTCGTGCCCCGCGGACAGGCCCGCATCCGGGTCCAGCTCTCCGCCGCGCATGAAGAGGAGCAGATCAAGAAGGCAGTCGCGGCGTTCACGAAGATCGGCAAGGAGCTGAAGGTCATCGCCTAGGCGACCGGGTCGCGGCGATCGGGCAGGGGACAAAGGAGGGAGCGATGGCGGGGAAGAAGATTGCCAGGATCTTGGTCACGGGGTCGGTCGGCCAGATCGGCTCGGAACTGACCCTCGCGCTGCGGGAGCGCTACGGAGCGGAGAGTGTTGTGGCCTGCGGGCGGAAGACGCAGCCATCCAAGGCCCTTCTGGAATCGGGTCCCTTCGAATGGGCCGATGTGACCGACCCGGCGCGGATGAAGGAAGTCATCGGCAAGTACAAGATCGACACGATCATCAACATGGCGGCGATCCTCTCGGCCGTGGGAGAGAAGAACCCGCAGCTATGCTGGGAGATCAACGTCACTGGACTGATCAACACGCTCGAGCTCGCCCGCGAGCTGGAGCTCACACAGGTTCTCTGTCCCAGCTCGATGGCGGTCTTTGGCGCGGGGTGCCCCAGCGTGAACACGCCGAACGACACGGTGCTCAAGCCGGCCACCATGTACGGGGTCACCAAGGTCACGGGCGAGCTGCTGTGCGACTACTACGTCAAGCGCTTCGGCGTCGACGCGAGGGGGCTGAGGTATCCGGGCATCATCTCGGCCGAGACCCTTCCGGGCGGCGGCACGACCGACTACGCCGTGGAGATCTACTACAAGGCGATCGAGGAGAAGAAGTACACGTGCTTCCTGCGCGAGGATACGCGGCTGCCGATGATGTACATGCCCGACTGCATCAAGGCGACGATGGATCTCATGGAGGCGGACTTCGGATCGCTCAAGCACCATGGCGACTTCAACGTCACGGCGATGAGCTTCTCCGCGGGGGAGCTGGCTGCGTCGATCCGCAGGCACATCCCCGACTTCCAGGTCGCCTATGCGCCGGACTTCCGCCAGCAGATCGCCGACTCCTGGCCGCAGTCCCTCGATGACTCCGCCGCGAGGGAGGAGTGGGGCTGGAAGCCGAGCTTCGATCTCGAGGCAATGACGACCGACATGCTTTCGAAGCTCCGCAAGAGGCACGCCGAGGGGAAGCTCTATAACTAGCGGCTCTCGGATGCGCCTGATCGGACCCGACAAGAGAGCGGGCGCGCCGCGCGTGCGCCGGGGGAATGCCCGCTTCGCCCGCCAAGTCGGAAATCTTAAGGGAATAGTGGACGCGCGTCAGACAAGCCCTTAGACTCCCGCCCGACATGCCCGAAACCAGACATCCTGCATTGTCGCCGGCGCTGGCCTGCGCCGTGGCAATCGCCTTCATCTGCTGTCTTTCAGGCGCCGCGGCTGCAGCGAATGATGCCGCGCACGTCGTCCTGTATATGGAGGTCCCCACTGATTCCGTCGAGATCGGCGGATATTTCACGACGCGTCTCTTGTTGTCAGCCGGCGGCGGCTCTCCCCGGAAGCTCGAGCTTCGCCTGGATTACGATCGGGCGGTTCTGCGATTCGAGGGAGCGTCAATCGATCCCAGGATGCAGCTATGCCCGGATTGCCAGGCGGACGCTCGGGACACCGCGCAAGGCACCCTGTACATACGCGGGGTCGTGACGGGGAGTCCCGAGACGTGGAACGGGCCGCCCGTTCTGTTGGAGATGCGCTGGCTCTCGCTGGGTGCTCTGAGCGGACCCAGGCGCGCAGGCCGGGGGCTCGCCCTGATGGCGATGGAGATCAGTTCGAGCGACGGGAGACCTGTGGAGGTCTTCGCTCTCAGCAGGAGTGTTCCTCTCAAGAAGCGTGGAACTCCTGAAGCCGAGGAGACCGACCCGATGATTCCCATCGTGACGGGCGGCCCCAATCCGTTCAGCGCCACCACCAGCCTCTCCTATGAGCTGCGGCAGCCTGCCGAGGTGACGCTCGAGATCTTCGATCTGGGGGGTCGACTGATGCGACGCCTCATGAGCCCTCCGGCAGTCTCGGGTCCCCAGCGTCTCACCTGGGACGGGAGGGATGATGAAGGCAATGCCGTTGCCGCCGGCGTCTACGGCTACCGGCTGGGGATAGGCAGCCGATTCTACTCCTCTAAACTGACAGTTCTGAGATGAGACGCCTGCATGCTCGCTGCAGGCGCCTCCAAGATAGGCGTCGCTCGGGGGCGGCAATCCCATGAGGGCCCTGCCGCTCGGGATGGACGCCTAGTTTCGCTTCCTTCGCAGCCCCGCCGCGGCCAGCAGCCCCGTTCCGAGAAGGAGGAGAGTGGCCGGTTCGGGGATCGGCTCCACCAGCGCCGCAGGAACCAACACATGATACTTGGTGGATCCGTCGCCGATCGGATCGAGAGGATCGGCGGCCGTGAAACCGGAGTTCCAGGTGGCGTCCACCGTGGGGAAGCCATCGCCCTTCGCATAGAAGTCTCCCCAGGCGGGCATCCAGCGGCTGTCGAACTCGATGGTCGTCACGATCCCTCGAATGCCGCGGTTGAAGAGAATTCCGTGGATGTCGCCCGGCATCCCGTCATTGCCTTCGCCAGGCCCGTGAGTGCCGATGTCGCCGGGCATGAGGAGATAGGGGACGAGGCTGCCTCCGGCATCGTTGACTCGGACGTTTGCGATGTCCCCGGAGGATAGGTCGAGAGATGTCTCGAGGATCAGCCGCTCGGTCTTTCCGGGAGGATGGCTGAGCTCGTATCTATAGGTCCACCACCCAGGCGTGCTCGTCTCGGTCACCCTCCAGCTCAGGGTCGACGCTTGCCCGATTGTCGTCGCCCAGTGCCCCAGGGCGTCAAGGCCCGTGGGATAGGACAAGGATCCGTAGTAGAAGACAGCCTGGCTTGGCATCGGGACAAGCACAAGCCCGACCAGCACAACCATCCAACCAGCTTTCATGTAACGAGATAACATGGCGCACCTCTCGGTCAGCCACTCTTTCTTTGCTGCCCAGGCGGTCCGGCGGGCTGAACCGGCCGTGAAGGGTTTCTGCTTCCTGCGAGTATTATACCCGATGGCGCTGCCGGGTTTCAACCGAACAATTGTCCATGCGATCGACTGTCGATCGCCGATGTCGATTAGAGTCGCTGGATCGCCCGTCGGCCTGTCCAAGGGCCGGGACGTCAGACCGGGACGTCAGATCTGGACAGCCGGAATCGGGACTGCGACCATCCGGCGATGCTCAGCAGGCTCAAGCACGCGAAGCTCGACCGCAACGAGATCGCCGGCTCGCTCGGCGACATGGGGACTTTCCTGCCGCTTCTCGTCGCACTGTCCATCCAGAACGGGATGGACTTCGGCGCGTCGCTCTTCTTCGCCGGGCTCTTCAACATCGTGACAGGCCTCGCGTTTTCCATCCCGATGGCCGTCCAGCCGATGAAGGCGATCGCCGCGATCGCGCTCACCAAGGGTCTCACGGTCCCCGAGATTCTGGCGGCGGGAATCACGGTCAGCGCGGTCATCCTGGCGCTGGGGGTCACTGGCCTGATCGGATGGGTGAGCAGGATCGTGCCGAAGAGCGTTGTGCGCGGACTTCAGCTCGCGCTGGGCCTCTCGCTCCTCATGAAGGGACTCCAGATGGTGGCGGGCACGCGCATCGCGATCGGCCCCGACAGTTATCTCACAGGCGCGCTCTCGGCCCTCATGGTCATGGCGCTCTTCCTCTCGCGCAGGGTGCCGGTGGCCCTCGTCCTCTTCGTCGCCGGTCTGATCCTGGCGGTCGGGAAGGAGCCGGGTGTCCTCGCGTCCCTCCGGATCGTCCCCTGGGTTCCGCGCTGGACGCCCCCAGAGTGGGGTGACTTCGCCTCGGCCTTCTCGAAAGCGGCCCTGCCCCAGATCCCGCTGACAGCGCTCAATTCCGTGGTCGCCGTCTGCGCCCTCTCCTCGGATCTCTTCCCGGAACGGCCGGCGCCCCCGCGGAAGGTGGCGGTCTCGGTCGGCTGCATGAACTTGGTCGCGGCCTGGTTCGGGGGGATGCCGATGTGCCACGGGGCCGGGGGTCTTGCAGGGCAGTATCGTTTCGGAGCGCGGACGAACGGCTCCATCCTCTTTCTCGGCGCGGCGAAGATCGCCGTCGCACTTCTCTTCGGCGCCTCCCTGCTCGCCCTTTGCCGCTCGTTCCCGGCAAGCATCCTCGGCGTGATGCTCGCCGTCAGCGGCACCGAGCTGGCCCTGGTGACGCGAGATCAGACAGAGCGGGCATCCGCGCTGACGATGTTCCTCACCGCGGGCGCATGCCTGTCCCTGGACAACGTGGGGATCGGGTTCCTCATCGGCCTCGCGCTGGCGCTCTGTCTCGCGTTGGGGAGGCGCCTCACGACCGGGACGAGCTGATGCGCGAGGCGAGCGTCTCGGGAGCGCGCGAACCGCTCTGATGCCCGGCGCGGGCGCTCCGGATGGTCTAGGAGTGCAGGTCGATCGGCGCGCGCGGGACGGCGTCCTTGACCTGGGAGGCCATCTTCTCTTCGAAGACCTTCTGGTTGGGGCTCATCCTGAAGACCGAGAAGCCTGCCTTGACCTTCCGCTTCAGCTCCCCCGGCGAGCGGACGCGCAGGAGATTGCGAAGAACATACCCGGGCCTCAGGTAGAAGCCCTTGTAGCACTCGACCAGCATCTCGCGAAGCTCCTGCCTGGTGAAGTTCTCCTCCCAGACGGGCAGCTCGTATCCAGGCTTCGGATCCTCGGCGAACTTGCGCCAGACGTCCTCCTTGATGATCCCCTGCTCGAGCCCCTTGAAGTAGATCTCCGTTCCGGGATAGGGGCAGAAGATCGTGAAGTGGACGTAGTTGGGATTGAGCTCGCGCGCGAGGCGGATCGAATCCTCGATATCGCTTCGCGTCTCGGTCTGCTGCCCGATGATGAAGTAGGCGAGCGTCTCCATCCCCGCCTCCCTCGTCCAGCGGAAGGCGTTCTTGATCCGCTCCACCGTGCTGTTCTTCTTGATGACCTTGAGCATCCGGTCGTTGCCGCTCTCCACGCCGTAGTGGATGCGGTCGCAGCCGGCCGAGGCCATCGCGCGCAGGAGATCGGCGTCGATCGTGTTCACGTGGGCGCGGACGTCCCAGCGGAACTTGAGCTTGCGCCTTCCTATCTCCTCGCAAAGCTGATAGACGCGGTCCTTGCGGACGGTGAAGGTGTCGTCATAGATGAACGCCTCGCCGATGCCGAGGCGCAGGCACTCCTCGATCTCGTCGGCGACATGCCGCGCCGATCGCCAGCGGAACCCCGAGATGACGGGGGAGTAGGGACGATCGCAGAAGGTGCACCGGTACGGGCATCCGCGACTCGTGAACATGGTCGTGATGACGTCGCTCCTGCCGAGAAGCGACGTGTAGAGATTCACGTCGAGCTTGTGGCGCGCCGGGAAACCCAGGATGTCGAGGTCGGTGGTGCTGGGCGCGATTCCGTTGTTGACGATCTTGCCTGAGACGGGATCGATGTAGACGAGCCCCTTGACTTCGGGCCAGAGCTCGGGCGCGCCGATCTTGCCCAGGAACTCGGCGAACGCGATCTCGCCCTCGCCCTGGATCAGGAAGTCGACCTCGGGGCGCCGGATGGTCTCGTCCGGGTAGAGATGAACGTGGGGTCCCCCCAGCACGATCCTGGCCGCCGGCGCCACCTCGCGCACGATCTGGCAGGTGAGGATGACATCGATCAGGGTGAAGGTCATCGCCGTGATTCCCACGACGTCGAAGGCGTGTCTCGAGATCTCCTGCGCGAGCTCGGGATAGGTCCAGCCGTGGGGCTGCGCGTCCAGGACTTCGACCTGATGGTCGGTGTGGGCTTCCAGGTATCCCGCCAGCGAGAGAACCCCGAGAGGCGGGTTGAAGCCTCTGTGCTTCTCGACGATCGCGGGATTCTTCCCGATCAGCTCGTTGAAGCGCGGCGGATTGATCAGCAGGACCTTCATGGCAGCTCCCGTATGCGTGTCCATCGAACGCGACCCGTAATCCTATCTTCGGCAGAAACGGGGGTCAAGGTGATCGATTCCCGCCTTGAATGGGCGTGTCGGGGGGTTCCCCCGCGGACATGCGAGGCTCCGGCGCGCAACGGGCTTGAGCCGGCCTCTCTGCGAGAGCAGTATGAAAGGAGGGCTGCGGCGGCGGTCGTTTCATCGATGGAGGACCTCATGGATACCCACGGGCGGAAGCGAAAGGAAGTGGCCGAGGACTACGCGCGGGCCGTCGCGAGTCCCTCCGGGGGGAGTTGCTGCTCCGGCCCCGTTCCCAAGGGGGTCGCCGCGAAGCTCGCCGGCTACGCGGAAGGCGACCTCGCGGCGCTGCCCGCGGAGGCCGTCGTCAACTCGTTCGGCTGCGGCAATCCGCTCGCCTTCGCCGATGTGAAGGCGGGCGACACCGTGCTCGATCTGGGATCGGGCGCGGGAATCGACCTGCTCCTCGCCGCGCGGAAGGTGGGGCCCACCGGAAAGGTGATTGGCGTGGACATGACCGACGCCATGATCGAGAAGTGCCGCGAGAACGTGGCCGCGGCCGGGCTCTCGAACGTCGATGTCCGCAAGGGGATCATCGAGGATCTGCCGGTCGACGACGCCAGCGTCGACTGTGTGATTTCCAACTGCGTCATCAACCTCTCGCCCGAGAAGCCGCGGGTCTTCGCCGAGATCGCCCGGGTGTTGCGCCCCGGAGGCTTCATGCTGGTCTCCGACATCGTGGCCGAGGGGCTCCCCGCCGAGATCATCCGCGACCGCCATCTCTACTCCTCCTGCCTGGCGGGCGCGATCAGCGAACGTGAGTACATCGAGGGATTGAGACAGGCGGGACTGACCGAGATCGAGGTCCGCGAGCGGATCGTCTACGATCGGGCGAACCTCAAGGCTCTGATCGGTTCCGAGCTTCGCGATCCTGACGGCGGGGGGTGCTGCTGCGCCGCCGGGAACCTGGACGCGGTGGCGGAAGAGTGGGCGCCACGCCTCGAAGGCCGCATCGCCAGCGTGAAGGTCTTCGCGCGGAGGCCGCGGGTCTGACCCTGCGCGGGGGGAAGGAGCCCCCGGCGCGCCGGCCGGTCTCGGGGACGGGGCCGGCCCTCTCCTGGTCCGGCATCGAGCCCCGCAGACATCGAACCCCGTCTCGCCTCGCTGGGCCGGGGCGTGTAGGATGGCGGCGGACTCCAGCGAAAGGAGCAGGCGCCATGAGCATCGTCGTCACTCCCTGCACCAGCGTCGATGAGGTCGCGAGCGCCCTCAAGCCGATCTCGCACTACTTCGGCGGAACGCCGACACCCGAGGACATGGAGCGATGGACGCGGACCGTCCGGGTGGAGCGGATGCACGCCGCGAGGGAGGACGGCACGATCGTCGCGGGCGCGGGCGCCTTCGAGTTCGAGCTGACCGTCCCCGGCGGGACCGTGCCCGCGGCGGGAGTGACGGTGGTGGGCGTCCTTCCGACCCATCGGCGCAGGGGGATCCTGCGCGCGATGATGCGCGCCCAACTCGACGACGTGCGCGAGCGGGGCGAGCCGGTCGCCTATCTCTGGGCCTCTGAAGAGACCATCTACGGCCGCTTCGGATACGGGATGGCTTCCCTCTGCGGTGAGATCGATCTGCCGAAGGGTTCGAGCGGCTTCGCCCGGGAGCACACGTCGAGGGGCCGGATCCGCATGGTCGGGGAAGAGGAGGCGTATCTCCCCTTCTCGGAGATCTATGATCGGGTGCGCCGCGTGACCCCGGGGATGTTCTCGCGCACGGAGGATTGGTGGCGGGCCCGCCGGCTTGCCGATCCCGAGAGCCAGCGGCGCGGCGGAGGGGTCCTGAATCGCGTCCTGCTGACTTTCGATGGGAGGCCGGAAGGATACGCCACCTACCGCATGAACCAGTCGATGGAGGCCGGGGTCTCCACGGGGTTCGTGAGTGTGATCGAGGCGATGGGAGCGACGGGGGATGCGACCCGCGAGATCTGGCGCTTCCTCCTGGACATCGACTGGTGCGCGCGCGCAAAGGCGTCGCTCCTGCCGGTCGATCACCCGCTCTTCCTGCTCCTGGCCAGGCCGCGCCTCATGAAGTACCGCGTGAGCGACGGCTTGTGGCTGAGGCTCGTGGACGTGCGGGCGGCCCTCGCGGCCAGGAGGATCGCCTCGGGAGATCCGGTGGTTCTGGAAGTCGCCGACCCCTTCTGTCCGTGGAACGAGGGGCGCTATCGGATCGCTGACGAGAGCGTGGATCGGACGAGCCACGAGCCCGATCTCTCCCTCGAGGTCGGCGCGCTGGGCTCAGTCTATCTCGGGGGGTTCACATTCACCGAGCTTGCGCGGGCGGGGAGGATCGGGGAGATCCGACCGGGAGCGGCGGCCAGAGCGGACGCCCTCTTCCCGCGCGACCGGGCCCCGTGGTGCCCGGAGATCTTCTGACGAGAGAGGGAACTCCCGCAGGGCCCGGGGGGTATGGTATACTCAAGTGTCGACCTTATGAGAATCCTATCTGACAGAATGTCCCGCGGCTGCGTGGCGTGCTTCTTGATCCTGTCGCTGCTCTGCCTCGCCGGTCTCGACATGGCCATCTGCTTCGGAAGCGATGGGCACATCGGAGTCAAGACCGGCGTCGGCGGTTGTTGCGGGACGGGGGAGCATGAGGGAGCCTCCTCGCATCCCGTCGATCCGGCGGATCCCCACCAGACTGAAGTCGGTGAAGCTGAGGCGGAAGGCGAACAGGATTGCGAGGACGTCCCGCTCCTCCGCCTAGTGCCGACCCCGCGCCTCGCCGATCTGAGCGCGGCTCCTCCCGCCACGGCGGCCGCGGCCCATCTGTCCCTCTCCCCGGAGCCTTCCGCCCACGCGACGCGGGCGGTGTCGCTCCCCGATTCACGCCTCTGCCGATTGAGGTCCATCGTCCTTCTCGTATAGTCCGTTCCCCGCGTAGCCATATCGATTCCCAATCGTCGCGGCCCGGGCTCGATCCCCGCCCGCGACCGGGCTCGTTTCTCCGGGGGACTGATGACTCGATTGACAGGACTGATCTGCCTTCTGGCACTGACCGCGGCGCTGTTCACGGCTCGCGATGTGTCGGCCGATCCGAATCATCTCGATGGCCTGCCCATCGAGGGCGGGGTGACTCCCAGACATCGGCCGCGCGGCCCCACGCTGACGATCGACGAGGTCCGCGCGCTCGCGCTCGAGGGGAACGCCGACCTGGAGGCGGCTCGAGCGGCCGCGGCCGAGGCGCGAGGCCTTCTCAGACAGGAGCGGGCCTGGGCCAATCCCGAGCTGGATGTGGACGTCGAGGGGGTGGGTGGGGACGAGCCGGGTTGGGACCGGGCCGAGATCACGTGGAGCGCGAGTCAGCGCATAGAGCCCTTCGGGACAAGGAGGGCGCGGTCAGAGGGCGCGCGGCATGGCCGCGACGCCGCGCTTCACTCGCTCGCGATCGCGCGGCTGGATCTTCTCGCCGAGATCGAGCGCCGCTTCGCCGACGCGCTCGCGGCGAATGCCCGCGTGGCGGTCTTCGAGGAATACGACAGCCTCGCGGTCGCGATGATCCGGACGGTGACCGCCCTCGTTGAGGCGGGCGAGGTCTCGCCGGTCGAGATCGACCGGGTGGAGGCGGAGCGGGCGGCTTCCGCGGCCCAACTCCGCGTCGCAACGCTCGAGCGCCGCGATGCGCTCCGCGCCCTTGCGCGGCTCTGGGGAGGCGAGGAAGAGGATTGCGGCGGCGTTCGGGGCCATCTGGAGATCGACGCGCGACTGCCCGACCGAGACTCGCTCCTCTCTGCGGCGATCGACCTGCCCGACGTGGAGCTCTCGAACGCGCGGCTCAAGCGAGCCGAGGCGGAGGCGCGCCTCGCGGGGCGCGCCCGGCTACCCGATGTCGCCGTGCGGGGGGGAGTGAAACGTCTGAGCGAGACCGGCTCCCAGAGTTATGTGGGAGGGGTGTCGGTCGCCCTGCCCCTCTTTGATCGTGGGGGGGGAGGGCTCGATCAGGCCCGGGCTCTGGAACGGCGGGCGCGCGCAGATCGGGGGGCGGCCATCGCCGGGATCCGCCTCGATCGGGCCTCGGCCCACGATGCGCTCGCGGCCGCGATCGTGAACCGCCGGGCCATGCGCGAGGAGACCCTGCCCCGCATCCAGGCGATTCACGCGTCGATTCGAGAAGGCTACCTGCGAGGCAAGTTCGGTCTTCTCGATCTGATGGAAGCCCACCGGTCCTCCCTGCAGGGAGGACTGGAATACGTCGAGGCGCTGCGATCGCTCTGGATCGCCCGCGCCGATCTTCGGCGCCTCACCGGCGGCAGTCCGGAATGGAGCGCGGCGATGGAAGAAGGAGAGAGAGAATGACACGCGATGCAAATTGGACCACCGGATTGATGTCGTTCGCCGCCAAGCTCGGCCTAATCCTCTTCTTCGTGTACGCCGCCGGAGGATGCGCCCTTGAGAGGGGTGGCGCGACTCACGACGAGTCGCATCATGCCGCGGCCGAGGAAGAGATCTCCGACCTGGACCGCACTCTCGATGATCTCATGGATGACGCCTGCGAACACGGGACGCCCACCTACGAGTGCGACGAGTGCCGGTACGAGGTCGGAATGGTGAAGGTCGCCCCCGATCTGCTCGATGAGGATGGGCCGCTTCGCACGGAACGCGCCGAGCGCAGAACGCCTGTCGGCGCGGATGCTCACAATGGGGAGGTCTGTCTGAACGGCGAGAAGGCCTCCTTCTTGAGCCCGCGGGCGGCAGGAACCGTGCAGTCGATTCATGTCGATGTGGGCTCCCGCGTGCGGCGGGGAGAGATCCTCTTCACGGTCGAGAGCCCTGAGTTCGCCGAGGCGCGGTCGGCTTATCTTGCGGCTCAAGCGTCCTTGAAGCTCGCTGACGCGACGCGCGAGCGCGAGCGGGACCTCTACGAGAGGCGGATCTGCCCGCGCAAGGACCTTCTCGAGGCGGAAGCGGCGCGGGAGGCGGCCGCAGCGACGGCTCAGGCGGCGAGGGAACGCCTCCGCGCCTGCGGGCTCGATGACCGGGGAATCGCTCTTCTCTCCGCCGACGCCGTCCACGGCGCGCCGCTGGCGGTGAGGGCTCCTTTCGACGGGACGGTGCTCGAGCGCGATCTGAGCGTGGGCGCCGCGGTCGAGCCCGGCCAGCAGCTCCTGCTTGTCGGAGACACCTCCGAGATGTGGGTGTGGGCATCGCTGGACGATGATGATCTCCGCGAGATGGAGCGGCGACTCGCCGGCGGGCCCGCGCGGGCCAGCGTGACTGTGCCCGCTTTCCCGGGCTGCGCCTTCCCTGGACGCGTCGATCGCATCGCCGGGACGATCGACGAGACGACCCGGGCGGCAAGGGTGCGGGTGGTGGTTCCGAACAGCGAGGGTTTGCTGCGAGCCGGCATGTTCGCCCGGGTTCACCTCCACGAGGACGAAGAGCCGGTCTTGATGGTCCCCGCGGAGGCTGTGCTCGAGGACGATGGACGCGAGTTCGTCTTCGTTCCCGCCGATCCTCCCTACTTCGTCCGACGCCCCGTGACGACCGGCCGCGAACTGGATCAGTGGGTCGAGGTGACGCGGGGCCTCTCGGACGGGGATCTTGTCGTCAGCCGGGGCGCCTTCGCCCTGAAGTCGGACGTGCTGCGCTCCAAGATGGGCGCCGGATGCGCGGACTGAGCGCGGCAAGGAGCTAGCTGATGATCGGATTCTTCGAAGCCCTCCTGCGCAGGCGATGGCTGGTCTTGGGCGTCGGGCTCATGCTCGCCGTCCTCGGGGCCGTGGCGTGGACCATGCTGCCGATCGACGCGTTCCCTGCTGTG
>Ga0194126_10006971_pt1 | contig 15875 bp, 18 predicted proteins | sample TA2KigC150mmetaG_FD_148641 | JGI IMG/M metagenome (GOLD analysis project Ga0194126, IMG submission 148641) | Freshwater microbial communities from Lake Tanganyika, Tanzania - TA2015035 Kigoma Deep Cast 150m | ecosystem: Environmental > Aquatic > Freshwater > Lake | place: Tanzania: Lake... | reverse complement strand
GCACTTGGGTCGACACATTGAGGTCATCTCGGCCTTGTTGGCAGCTCAAGCGCATTGCTTAGCGCCTCGAGAAGTTTGGCCTTACCGTTCAACTCTGAAAGACCAAACCGGGTGAACTCCCTCCCGTCCAGTTGTGCATCGGCAAACAGCCTCGCTGGATCTTCGTGGAAGTGAAGAAAGGCTGAGCGGCCACGGTAGAAGGTGCCCGTCTTGGTTTCTCTGAGTTCCCCAAATGAGCGAAGCGCCAAAGGCAATTCGGTGATCTGTTGAAGTGCCGAAGGAGTCGCGTGCTTCATACCGCCTCAAGAGGTACTGCCACCGAAGCGCTCTGCGAACCGGGTGCCTCCGTCGCCAACCTCGTCCCACTCCGCTCGGGAATGAACCCAGATGTGAGCTTTAACCGTCAGCCCCAAACCGTGACCCGGCAAGAGCCCCGCCGGGACAAACATGCGCTGCGCGTCATTCCTCCCTGGGAGTCGGGAACCGCAGATCCTGCAGAACCAGGTCTCCCACTCCGAATTCGGCTTTGCCCACTGGGCGATGTTCTCTTGTCCCTGGATCCACTTGAAGCTCTCATTGCAAACAACGACCACGGCCATACCATTCGCACCGGTAGCCCGTCGGCATATCGAACAGTGACATACGAAAACTCCGGCCGGCTCTCCATGGACCTCAAAGCGGACAGATCCGCAGTTGCAGTGGCCGCTGATCATTTGTATTCCTTGAATCAATAACCCGCCGAACGTGCCTGTTCGTGCGGCCTGACGAAGCGCGAACCGGCGTGCGGCGCACCGCCGGCTGGGCCAGGATGAAGCGAGGCCCTGGCAATGAACGCGGCTGTGCGGCTGGTTGCACGCCGGATTGGGCGGAACCCTTGATAACCTAACCGCCGTCACCCAAAGAAATGTGTGTCAGCCTCCCTCACGCAAGGTCTGAGGCAATCCCAAGTGCGATTCGGGCCTTCGCCATCGCCTCCTCGGTGTCCCTGAGCACGTAGCCCTTCTCCAGCATCCGCGTCATGTATTGCTTGTTGTAGAGGAAGGCAACGATGATCTGCCATAGACCCAATGTGACCACCGTAAAGAGCAGGTGCAGGGCAGCCACGCCCAACTCGCCGCGGAACATCGGCACCCACCAGCCGAAGAAGAGGTAGGTCCAACTGAATCCAAAGTAGCCCTTGCGGGTCAGACCGCTCGTGGGGTGCTGGATCATGACTTTCGTAGCCATCCACCTCCTCCTTCAAGGGCCGCCCATCGCCCTAACCGCGATCGCTCCTGGAGCAGGTCGGCGATCTGGGCTTAGCGATCTGGGCTCAGCGGTCTGGGCTCAGCGGTCTGGAAGGGTGAGCGCAGTACCGGACGATCCTTTGGTGCATCGACTGAAACCTTAGCGAACAATCGCCCTGCTGTCGAGCGTGACCCGTGCCGCAGCAGACGGTGCGCTTGCGCGCAAAGAGCAGCCCTTGGCGCAGCGTGCACTGCTTGCCGAGAATGGACAACGCAATGCAGCCGACCACCAGCCAGGCATGATCACGGCCGCCCGTGATGTGGGGGCGGGGAAGGGAACCTCCAATCCTTCAATCCGCTGTTGAGCATCGGGAGCGTTGGGGGCTGCGTGGGGCCAAGCGCGAAAGTCTAGCCATCGCCTGCACATTTACCAGCGTATCGCTTTGCCATCGCCTGCACCTCAGCCGCAAAGGCGGCACGCAGGCCCGCCGGCCCTAGAACCTCGCAGTGACTGCCGTAGCGCAGAATGTCGCCGATCAGCTCGCGTGGATCCTGAAAGGGCACCTCGAGCTCAACTTCGCCCGAGTGGAGCTTGCGCAGACGCTGTTCGGGGTGCCACCTCTCGGATTCCACCCAGCGTGACCGCCAGGCACTGAATCGCAGAACCGCCCACTCAAGCATGGCTGAAGGGTGCGAAAAGATTCCGTAGCCTGCATCGAAGCGCGTGGCAATCCGGGATGTCTCGATCTCGAGCGCGGATTCGGGCATGGCCATCGCTGCGAGGAAGGCATCCACTGCGAAGCTGCGCAGATCCTCGCGCAGATGGCACCAACTGTCCAGATACCAGTTGTCGCGGTAGTACACAAGCCGTTGTGGGGAGAGTTCACGCGTGGAGAACTCGCCGCTGTTGCGGTTGAAATGCGTGACGCGAAGCCGCCGCCTGGCAAGCAGAGCGCTCGCCACCACCTCGAAGAAAGCTCCGCGGTGCACACGCTTGGCTGCGGGCACCAGCCTCACCCTCTGCATCACCTCTGCGGACGCAAAACCACCCTCCCCGAGCAGCCCCTTGAGCCGCCGCTCCAGGGGCGCGATGTGCGCCACAAGAAGCCCTGGCTCGAGTTCGCCCAGCAGGTGCTGCATGGTAAGGAGCGCATGGATCTCAGTGGCGTTGAACCACAGGCCGGGCAACGCATAGTGGCCGCGTTCCTCGGTGAAGCGGTATCCGCCTCGCACACGATCGAACACGATCGGCGCGTGCAGGCGATCGCGCATGTAACTCAGGTCGCGAAGCAGCGTTGCCCGCGAGATCCCGATTTCCTCGAGAAGCACCTCGAGCGGCAGGCAACCCCGATCACGAAGCAATCGGTCGATCCGGTAGAAGCGTTCGGTACGGTCCATGGTGGGATCCTCGCAAGCAAGTGAGGATCCCACATCGAAGTCTCAGCAGGTGAGACTTCCCTAAGCCGGCATAAGGCGCTGGACTGGGAACCCCACCCCCAGCGCGCAACCTCGACCTCTGAACCCGGCTCCCAGCGCGGGGGTGGGGGCACGGAAGAAGCTTCAGTGCCTGTGGTTACCGCGGGTGCCGTCGGTGCCGTGGATACCGTGGTTACCGCGGGTGCCGTCGGTGCCGTGGATACCGTGGGTGCCGTGGGTGCCGTGGGTGCCGAGGTTGAGCGGCACACGGGCCGGCTCGGAAAAACTGGGCTGCGAGGCTGCCAGTGCCAACACCTCCACCTTGCCGCGCATGCCCGCGTCGTAGTGGCCTGAAATCAGGCAGGCCATCTGCAGGACGGTCGCCATGTCAAATCGCACTACAAGGGAGCCGCGCTCGCCCGGGCCCAGGTGGATTGCGGCCCCAGTCGCATGTTGGTGAGCGCTATGGGCTGCACCATGCTTCATTGCCTGGGCATGCTGCTCAAGCTGGGCGTCGGTACCCAGGACCAGCTCATGCGGGACCTTGCCATCGTTGATGACGTTCAGGAGGAGGGTCTCGCCAGCCTGGACCTGGATTTGGTCCGGGCTGAAGCGCATGGCGTCGCTCATCCGGATATCGAGTACGCGATCCGCTCTCAAGGCGGTGAGACCGCCGGGAGAAGAGTCAGCGTCAGCTTCGATCGATGCGGAGGTGTGGGTGACCGCGCCGTGGGCATGTGACCCAAGGTACTCGGGATTGCGCTCGAGCCATTGCCAGGTGCCGTAGCTCCCCAGCCCGACCACGACGCCGGCGACCAGACTGTAGAGCGTACTGGACGCTCGCCAGAGTCCCGTGGTGCTCAGCGCAAGCGCTGCTGCGGAGATGGCGAAGCCGAGGGGCACCACCCAAGCGCTGCGGTCGGGAGAGTCGGGGAAATGCTGCAAGCCCCCAGTAAAGAACCCCAATCCCACGGACAGCAGAGCGCCCAGCAGCAATGTGTGAAAAAGTCCGGCACGGGAGTTTGCGGAGTCGTGGTTGTGGCGATACTCCAGCGTGGCGCCGATCACAAACAGCAAGACGCCAACCGCTGCAGTCCACAACGAACGCTCGCCGCTGAAGAAGCCGTGGTTTACGGCGCCGGCGATAAAGCTTATGCCGCTGTACTTCAGGAGCATTGCGGCATGTCGATGGTGGAAAGTATCAATCATGCGATTCTCCAACTAGTCCTGAACATTGCCATCTGCCAGCAGGGCCTCGGTGAGTACTTCTTGCAGCAAGCGCGTGCTCCGGTAGATCGCGAGCGACTCCGGCCGCTCAACCCCGTTCAGCAGGCGAGGACAAGGCTCCGGCTCACCCAGTACCTGGGTGACCGGAATCCGTTCAGCATAGATTGGGAGCTCGTAGTCCTCATCCTCGTCCACCACGCCGCGGGCGCGAATCTTTGCCGACGCCCGCTCGATGTCCATGGTAATCACCGACGTGGCTCTGATTTCCTGTGCTGTGGCCGGCCTGAGCGCCGCAGTGCGGTTCGGGAACAGACGATCGACCATTCGCACGAGAGCGTTCTCCTTTTCCTCGGGATCCTCGACCAGCCGGGCCTTGCCGAAGACCATCACCGAGCGGTAGTCCGCCGAATGGTTGTAACCGGAGCGCGCAAGGATCAGTGCGTCGAAGTGCGTGACCGTGAGGCACGCTGGCTCGCCCTGAGCGAGGTTGCGCAGCATTCGACTGGCGCTGCTACCGTGCCAGTACAGCCGCGAACCCTCACGCCAGAAGAGGGTTGGCGTGCAGAACGGTTGGCCGTCGATCACGTAGGCCACATGACACAGCGCCGCCGCATCCAACAGGGCGTGCACTGTGGAATAGTCGTAGAAGCCCCGCTCGTGGCGGCGCCTGACCTGGTTGGTCGCGTCAACCGGATAGCTCGTGGATGCGCATGGATCGTTCATCTGAGACCTCGGGGCTTTCGCGCTGGAATCCCTTCAGCCCTCATTATGCCCTCGCCAAGGATTGGTCAGCACCGCCGAATCACTTCGGAGGCACCCCGAAGCCGCGGCTGATTCGGTGCAAGCCAAGCCACGGCTTGCGCCCCGCGCAAGGGAGCCGCCCTTTGCCCGCAGGGCGCGCTTCGTTGCTCATGCCGGTGCTTCCGGATTCAGGGCCTGCCGGGCTGCGCGGGCGATCTGCTGCACCACCAGCGCATCGTCGGCGGCGGCCAGTGCCATCGGGTTGAGCAGCAAGAGACCTTCGTCCATGCGGCCTTCGGCCAGATGCACGGGAGGCGACATCCCCTGTAGTCGGCGGCTGAACTGCGCCGCCGGCTCGGGTGTATGCAGCGCGAGCAGAGGAACCGGATTCACCAGACCTGCGGGGCATAATTCCGGCGCAAGCACTGGGGCTTGCGTCTCCCAGGCCCGCACCATCGCCTGCAGCCGCTGCGTCCAATGCCTGAGATGCGCCGCCTCGTCGCGCGCGACAAAGCGCTCCAAAGCGCACAACAGGCCGGCGATCTCCTCCTTGCCCGCCTTGAAGCCGCGGCCGATGCCGTGCACCGGGATACCGCGCAGGAGTAAGGGGTCCACCAGCCCCGCCGGGGCCCAGGTATTGGGGTGGACGTCCATGTCCATCATCTGCAGCAGGGCCGAGCCGATGAGCTCGCGGCGGCCAATGAGGAGCCCGCTGGACTGCGGGCCCTGCAGTGCCTTGCCCCCGCTGAAGACCACGAGGTCGGCACCCATGGCAACATAGCGACGCAAGTTCTCGCGCGGTGGCAACTGCGCGGCTGCATCCACAATCACCGGCAAGCCATGGCGATGCATCACCTCCAGAACCGTGGGGAGGTGAGAAAGCGACTCGGGCGAGGCCACGAATACGAAGCCGGCGGACTGTGCGTCGAGCGCCGCCTCGATCTCCCACGCTTCGAGGCTGCGAACACCTGCGCCGATGCCACGGTCGTTGTGGCCGATGTCCACGATGCAGCCGCCAGCGAGTCGCACGGCGCGGTCGTAGGTGTTGCGGTGGGTACGGTGCATCAGGAAGCGGGCGGGCATGCCGCGGGTGTCGGGTAGCGCCGCCATGCGCGCGGCATCCCACCCGGCAAGGCAGGCTGCGGTCGCCAGCGTGAGGCCTGCCGAGGCCCCTGTGGTCACAAGACCGGCCTCGGCCCCGGTGAACGCCGCAATCCGCTGGCTGGCCAGGGTCTGCAACTCGGCCATGTCTACCGAGCAGGCGGCCGCCTCCTGCATGGCGCGCAGCACCTCCGGTTCTATCAGGGCACCGCCCAGGCGGGTGAGGGTTCCCGCTGCATTGAGCCTGCGGGCCACGCCCAGGGATCGCAGGAAGCCAGTCATCAGGTGCTCGCTCGAGGGATGATCAGCAGCGGGGCCGGGTTTGATCTACCGGCCCAGCCGGTAGGGCTCCTCGAAGGCCAGGAAGTCGTGCTCGAGGAGGGCATCGCGGATCCAGGCCTCCACCGCTTCAAGCCGGATCACCCTCTCGATGTAGGCACCTGCATCCGGAGGAACGGGCAACCCGTAGGTGAGGAGTCGCATCACCACAGGTGCAAAGTAGGCGTCGGCGATGCCGAAGCGGCCGAACAGCATGGGCCCCCGGTGCTCCCTCAGCAATTCGGACCACATTGAAACGATACGGGCCAAATCAGCCCTCACTCCTGGCTTGTCGCGGAGCGCCAGCGCGCCGACTTCAGGCAGGCGCGCCTCGATATTCATCGGACAGGCGCTTCGCAGCGCGGAAAAACCTGCGTGCATCTCTGCGCAGACGCTGCGCGCTTTCGCCCGGTGCGACGGGTGCTGGGGCCAGAGTTCGCGCTCGGGAAAGGTCTCGGCGAGGTACTCGGCGATCGACAGGGTGTCCCAAACCACGACGCTGCCATCCACCAGCACTGGCACCTGACCGCCTGGACTGACTTCAGCGAGGCGTGTCTTGAAATGCGAGTCCGGCGAGAAGCTGTCGAAGCGCAGCATCACCTCGTGAAAGTCGATGCCCGCTTGCCGCATCAGCACCCAGGCACGCATTGACCACGAGGAATAGTTCTTGTTTCCGATATAGAGTCTGCGCATCACAAATCCAGATCAAAGGCCCTCCGTGGCGAGCGCAGCAAGCAGCAACTTGCTGGAGGTGGTCCACCCGACGATTCCGCCCTGCGCACGGACCATCTCGAGCGTTGCCGACTTGAATTCGGGGAAATAGCTCTCGGTGCAGTCCTCCAGCAGCAGACATTCATAGCCCCTGTCGTTGGCCTCGCGCATCGAGGTTTGTACACATACCTCGGTTGTGACGCCCGCGAAGATCAGCCGCTTCACCCGCATCGCTTGCAGTTCCTCGTGCACTCTCGTTGCGTAGAACATGCCCTTGCCCGGTTTGTCGAACACCCATTCTCCGGCGGCTGGGGCCAGCGCGTCAACGATCTCGCTTCCAGGTTCGCCGCTTACGAGCATGCGGCCCATCGGCCCTGGATCGCCAATCCGCAGTCGCGGCTGGCCTCGATTGCGCTTGGCAGGTGGACAGTCCGAAAGATCGGCGCGATGGGCCTCACGCGTGTGCAGCACCAGACCGCCAACTTTGCGCCAGGCGCTCAGAACACGGGCGCATGCCGGCACGATAAACGACAGTCGGCTGACATCATTGCCAAGAGAATCCCCGAAGCCGCCGGGCTCGATGAAGTCGCGCTGCATATCGATCACGGCCAGGACGGTACTGGCAAGCTCGAATTCGAAAGGGAATGGCTGGGCCTCCGCACGCATCAGCCTGGCCCCGGTCCGCAGCGTTGATCCGGGAAACCGGCCCCGCCCATGTAGGCACCCAGCACCTGACGTTGCGCACCTCGGCCCAGGGTCTCGTGAACCAGGCGGCCTTCACTCATCACAACGATCCGGTCGGCCAGTTCCAGCAGTTCATCGATATCCTCACTGATCAACAGCACTGCACCCCCTTGGCTGCGGACTTCAACGATGCGCGCATGAATCTCACGCACCGCTGCAAAATCGAGCCCGAACACTGGATTCATCGCGATCAGCACCCGGATGTCGCCTGCGAGTTCCCTGGCCAGAACCACCCGCTGCACATTTCCGCCAGAAAGGCTGCTAACCGGAGCGCCCTCACCTTGCGACTTGATGCCATACTCGGTGATCCAGGCGCGGGCCCGCCTCCGCCACACCCCCGAGCGCAGCCAGCCTCTGCGACTCAGCGGTGCTCGATCGAAGTCACGCAGGGCCATATTGTCCGACACGCTCATCCCAGCCACGCAACCGTTTCGCAACGGCTCTTCGGGCAGACTGCGGAGCTTGAGGATATGGTTCTGAGCGCGCGAAGCAACATACGGCATGCCCTGAACCTGAACCGATCCCGAGGCCCGACGGCGCTGCCCGACGATGGCCTCCATGAGCTCGCGCTGCCCATTCCCCGACACGCCCGCAACTCCAAAAATCTCGCCTGCCCGTACTGCGAGACTGAGGCTCACAACAGCGAGCGTACCCCGGTCGCCGTGCACGCACAAATCCCGGATCTCCAGGGCTGGGGCAGGGTCCCGCCTTTCGGCTGGGGCAGGGTCCCGCCTCTCGGCTGGGGCCAGATCGACGCCACCACGATGCCGCATCCCCGGGGATTCGTCGGCGGCCTGCGGTTGGTCAGAGCCGATCATCGCGCGCGCCAGTGCTTGCGGGGTGGCACTGGAAACGGCAGAGAAGTGCACCGCCTTGCCGCGGCGCAGCACCGTCACATCGTCTGCATAGGCCATCACCTCACGAAACTTGTGGGTGATGAGCAGCACAGTGCAGTGGCCGCTGTGCGCAATAGCGCGCACATGGCTCAGCACTTCATCAGCCTCCTGGGGGGTGAGTACCGAGGTCGGCTCGTCGAGGATGAGCAGCCGGGGCCGCAGGTACAACTGCTTGAGCAACTCCAATTTCTGCTTTTGCCCTGCCGCCATGTCCGCAGGGCGCGCATCCAGCTCCATGCGAAACGGAGTCGCACGAAGGAAGGCCTCGATTTGTTCACGCTGTCGATTCCAGCGAATCCATGCGGGAAGTTTCCCCCGGGCCAGCAGGAGATTTTCCGCCACCGTCATCCCTGGGGCCAGGGTGAAGTGCTGGTACACCATCCCGATGCCAAGTTCGCGAGCGATCACCGGATTCGCGATGAACTGCTCGCGTCCATCGCACAGGACCGCGCCCTCGTCGGGGGTGTGTGATCCCGCCAGGCACTTCACCAACGTGGTCTTTCCAGCACCGTTTTCGCCGAGCAGTGCGTGCACCGTCCCGGGCCTGACCTCGATCGACACATCCTCGAGCGCGGTAAGCCCGCCAAAGCGCTTCCCGAGCGCAAGGGTCTGCACCAGCATGGCAGGGCGGGGAGCGAAGTCGGGGTCGACGCGCATCGAGATCGAAGCCCTATCGCAGCGCGTGGAGGAGCGATCCGGAATCGGTATGGGCACCGAATACACCGTGCTGCATCGTGATCATCTTCAACGCGGCCAGATGGTTTCCGTGCTCGGTGGCGGCCGTACTGTCGGAGAGCACAAGGCATTCGAAGCCGCGGTCATTGGCCTCCCGCAGGGTTGTATGCACGCACACGTCGGTGGTGATGCCGCACAGCACCAGGTTGTCGATGCGGCGTGTGCGGAGAATCAGTTCGAGATCGGTTGCATAGAACGACCCTTTCCCAGGCTTGTCGATGACCACCTCACCTGGCAGCGGAATCAACTCCGGAACAATCTCCCACCCTGGCTCACCGCGCACCAGAATCCTGCCGCATGGACCGGGGTCGCCAATGCCCGCACCAATCTGGCGGGAACGCCAGCGCTTGTTGGCGGGCAGGTCCGAGAGATCCGGCCGGTGACCTTCACGGGTGTGCATGATGTGGAAACCGAGCGCGCGCATGGTGGCCATGACTTTGCGGATCGGCTCGATCGGCGCCCTCGTCAGCGAGAGGTTGTAACCCATCGCGTCCACATAGCCGCCGGCTCCGCAGAAGTCGGTCTGCATGTCGATCACGACCAGAGCGGTGTTTTCCGGATGCAGTTCGCCGTTGTACGGCCAGGCGTAGGGTTTGGCCTCAACGAAACGCCTGGCCACGGTCAGGCCACCCGCTTTGGAGGTGTTGCGCCCCTGCGGGCCTCACCCAACGGCTCAGGTAGCGCCTCGTCACCGAAGATCTCCTCGGGCCACCCGGAACGCAGCGGGCACGCTGCGCCGTCGAAGTGGCAGAACATGCCGTCACGCCAGACGATCCGTCTGCTCTGGTCCGGGTAAACACCGCCCTTTGCATCCATGCTGCAGCACTCCTTGCATACGGCAGGGTTCATCAACACCTGCTTATCTGGAATTGGATGAGAGTTCGCCGGGGCTGCCTGCAGCCAATGCCCCCGGCCGGCAGGTGGCAATCAGGATCAGCAACGTGAGCAGATAGGGCACGGTGTTGAAGAGATGGTAGCCCCAGCCAAACCCTACGGACTGCAGCGCCGGCCCAACGGCGCCCGCCCCGCCGAACAATGCTGCGGCCGTGATGCAGCGCAAAGGGCTCCAGCGGGCGAAAATCACCAGCGCCACTGCGATGAGCCCCTGTCCGCTCGACACGCCTTCGCTCCAACTGCCGGGGTAGAAGAGCGTGAGAGAGGCTCCTCCCAGCCCTGCGATAGCACCCCCGCCCATGGTGGACCAAAGGCGGATTCGCCGCACCGAATAGCCGAGCGCACGCGCAGCATCGGCGGAGTCGCCAGCCATGCGGACCACGAGGCCGAATCGGGTCGAACCCAGCGCCCACCAGATCGCCACAGACAGCGCAAGCCCTAAGGGCAGCAGCGCGTTCACCTCGAGGGCTGCGCGAATGGCGGGTGATTCGCTCCAGTCGCCGAGTGGCAACGCCACGATCTGCGGTGCCTGCGGCTGGATCAACGGTTTGCCAAGATAGAACGCAAGCCCCATGCCAAAAAGCATGAGTGCGATGCCGGTCGCAACGTCGTTGACCCGGGGAAGCGAGCAAAGCAGAGCGTGCAGCGCGGAAAGTGCCGCACCCGCCAGCGACGCACACAAGACGCCCACCAACGCCGACCCACTGACATATGCGCCGCCAAAGGCTGCAACCGCCGAAAGCACCAGAACGCCTTCCAGCCCGAGGTTGATGCGGCCCGACTTTTCCGTGAGACACTCACCGAGGCTCACAAAAAGGTAGGGCACACCCACCCGCAGCGCGCCTCCAACCAGCGCCGCGATCAGGGCGATCCACTGATCGGCAGTCATGTCGTCGTCAGACGGTCCTGTCGCCGAGGGGAGTCGACGAAGGCCTCGGCCCCGAAGGCTGGAGGATCCGTCGCCATATCGCCCTCCAGTCGGCGTCACGCAGGGCCTCGCTGGCCAGAATCAGGACAAAGGCGATCCCTTGCAACAACAGAACCGACGCATCGGGCAGTCCAAGGCGGCGTTGCAGCAGGCTGCCGGCTGCACCGAAGCCGCCGAGCAGGATTGCCACCGGGATCACCGCCACCGGATTGTGGCGCGCGATAAACGACACAAGAATTCCAGCGTAGCCATAACCAACGATCAACGAGGCGTTTGCTGAGGTGTGCACCGCTGCGACCTCGATCGCGCCTGCCAGCCCTGCACACGCGCCACCCAGAGCACAGGCAAGCAACACCAGACGCGAGGCAGCCAAGCCAACCAGTTGAGCTGCCTTGGTGTTGCCGCCAACCACCCGTGTCGAAAAGCCCCAGACGGTCGATCGAAGGGCCACACTAAACAGCAGGCACGCCACCACGCCGAAGACCAATCCCCAGTGGACATCCGACCCTGCGATACCCCCGATTCTCAGGGATTCAGCAAGCGCCGGGGTTGACGGCTTGTTCAGGCTTGTGGGGTCGCGAAGGGGACCCTCAACCCAGTGTTTGAACAGGCCAATGGCCACATAGGCCAGCAACAGGCTGCTGATCGTCTCGTTGATACCCCGGTACTCTCGCAACGCGCCCACCAGAGCGATCCAGAGTCCACCCGCCATGGCACCGACGCCACACACCAGAGCCAGGCCGACCACGCCGCCCGGCAGTGGCAACGCGAGCGGAAGCGCGGCACACGCAAGCCCCCCAAGAACCAGCGCTCCCTCGCCTCCGATCACCACGAGACCGGCCCGCGCCGGCAACGCGACGCAGAGTGCGGTGAGCATCAGTGGTGCGGCACGCTGGAGCGTGTTCTGCCACGAAAACCAGTCTCCGAAGGCACCCCGGAAGAGCAAAAACCAAAGCTCCAGCGGATTCACGCCTCCGAACGATACGACGATTCCGAACAGAAGGAGGGACGCGAACACGGCCAGCACCGGCAAGCCGACATCGACGAATGCCTGGCGCATGGCAGGCGCCAAGGCCGACGCGCTCCAGGATCAGACGGAGCCGATGACACCCTCGACAAGGTAATTCATCTTTTCGAGTTCGATGTCGGTCTGCTTGAGTGATCTGCCTGCAGCGATGACGATGTTGCCCTTGTTGTCCTTGAGTCCGCCAACACCGCCAACGAAGATGTCGAAGTTCCCCGCCATCATCTTGCCCCTGATGTCGTCCGCATTCTTTCGGGCACCGTCGGTCACCATCGAGCCGTAAGCGGAACTCTTCACATAGCCTTCCTTGAGGCCTCCCCTCAGGAAGTTCGGATGGGGCGTACCCGCACGGGCCGCATCGATGATCGTCTTGTAGGCAGTCAACCAGTTCCATTCGGCGCCCGTGAGGTAGGCGTTGGGCGCGAGTTTGGCCTGACTGGCGTGATAGCCACAAACCATTCTGCCGCGCTTGGCGGCAGTCTCAACCACCACCTTCGGGCCGTCCACATGCATCGTGAAGACGTCCACCCCCTGGTCGGCAAGGCTGTTCGTAGCTTCGGCTTCCTTCACTGGCATCGACCAGTCGCCCGTGAAGATCGCGCTGCAGGTGATCGCTGGCTTGACCGAACGCGCACCCAGAAGAAAGGCGTTGATGTTGCGGAGCACCTGCGGGATCGGCTTGGCCGCAACGAAACCAATCTTGTTGCTCTTGGTCATATGCCCAGCCACCACCCCGTTGAGGTACTGACACTCGTCGATGTAGCCGAAAAAGCTACCCACATTCTTCGGATGCTTACCCTCGGTCCAAAGACCGCCGCAGTGCGAAAACCGTACGGCGGCATTCCTGGGGGCCAGTGCCAGGATGTGCGGATCAAAGTAACCAAACGAAGTCGGGAAAAGCAGTGATGCGCCGTCTTGCGCGATCATGCCGGTCATGGTCTTTTGCACTGCGGCGGTTTCGGGAACGTTCTCTTCCTCCACAACCTTCACGCCTGGCAGTTTCTTGAGTTCTGCCGCCGCCTGAGCATGCGCCTGGTTGTAGCCGAAGTCGTCACGCGGCCCAACATAGATCACGCCGAACGTGAATGGCTTTTGGGCGTGGACCCGGGGATTGAGCATCCCGAGGGTCCCGGCTGCGCCGATCGAAACCAGCGACTTCAGTGATGCACGGCGTTTGGTGTGGTGGTGGTTCATGGCTTGCCTCCAGGCAGTTGAGAAAGCATCCTCCGAGTGAGGGCGAAATCCATGCCAAGGGCACGCAAGCGGAATTCCACCGACTGGCAGCCCTCTCGCCCCTTGATCAGGGGGTCGGGAGCAGCAAAGCTGCTGCGCCCGATTCCGGGGCCTTCGGATCAGCTTGCGGGCCTTGCCGCACCACTGTGGGGCGTCCGATCGGCCGCTCCAGATTTGGCTTGCAAGGCACGGCGACCTCTGTATATCATCCGTCTGATTTATTTATGGATGCTCTGGATGCCCTACACGATCGAATGCGTACTCGAGTGCGCGAATCACCTCGGCGAGGGTCCGGTCTGGGACTTCGAAGGGGGCTTCCTCTACTGGCTGGACTGCACCGGGCGCCGCGTGGGAAAACCCACGATCTGGAGGCTCGACCCCCGCACCGGTGCCACCAGGACCTGGTCGATTCCCTTCGACGTGGGAGCGATGGCCCTGTGCACTGGAGGCGGAGCAATCCTTGCAGGCTTTGATGGCTTCTACCGTTTCGACCTCGAGGACGGACAGCCCGAAGCAATTCATCGCATCGACACCCACGGCGGCCGGGTCCGACTCAACGACGGTAAATGCGACCGACGGGGACGCTTCTTTGCAGGTGGCATGGACGACGACGAGGAACTTGCGGTTTGCAGCCTCTATCGACTCGATCCCGACCTGCGCGTCACCGAGGTTGACCACGGCATCATCTGCTCGAACGGCCCCTGCTGGAGCCCCGACGACCGAAGCTTCTACTTCGCAGACTCCTTCAAGGAGGCGATCTACCACTACGACTACGACATCACGACCGGAACACTGTCGAACCGCCAGCTCTTCGCCACCACACGCGACGATGCCGGTCTGGCCGACGGTTCCACGGTGGATATGGAAGGGTTCGTGTGGAATGCACAGGTCATTTCGGGCGATCTCATCCGCTACGCTCCCGATGGCCGCGTTGAACGGCGGATCGGTATGCCCGTACGCAACATCACGAGCGTGATCTTCGGCGGCGCGTCGCTCGATGAAATCTATGTCACATCAATGGGGCGGGTCTCGCATCCAAAGACCCACGACCACTTTGCTGCCGAGTCCAGGCCCCAGTTCGGCGCGGGGTCCGTCTTCAGGATCAGGGGGCTCGGGATCCGCGGTTTACCCGAGCCCCGATTTGCATGGTGAAACGGAATTGAAACCTGCCGCAGCCCGATAACCCCTCTTGAGGAGACTTCATGAAACCTGCACCTTTCGACTACACGCGCGCAGCTTCGGTCGAAGCGGCGATCGCGTTGCTTGCAAGCGCCGGGGGCGAAGCCAGGGTGCTTGCCGGTGGGCAGAGCCTCGTGCCCATGATGAACCTGCGAATCGCCCAGCCACGTCATCTGGTGGATGTGAACCGGATTCCGGGGCACGACTATGTGCGCAGGGAGGGGGATGAACTCGTGATCGGGTTTCTAGCCCGCCACGAACACATCCGATCCTCGCCGCTCGTTCTCGAGGCCTGTCCGTTGATGGCGGCTGCCTACGATTTCGTGGCGCACGGGCCGGTGCGCAACCGTGGCACGCTCTGCGGCAACCTCTGCCACGCCGATCCTGCCTCGGAAATGCCGGCGGTGATGCTGGCGACCCATGCCGAGATGGAGGTCCAGGGCCCCGCCGGGTCACGGCGGGTGCCAGCGGGCGAGTTCTTCGTGGGACTGTTCGAGACCGCGCTGCGCAGCGACGAATTGCTCGTGAGCGTGCGGATCCCCGTCGCACCGAAGCGCCAGGGATGGGGATTCCACGAAGTCAGCACCCGCAAGGGCGATTTCGCCTTCGTTTGCGTGGCGGCGCTGCTGCAGGTGGAGAGCGACCGGGTGGTGGCGGCATCCATTTCTGCGGCAGGCATCGGCGCGCGCGCAGTCCGCCTGCTGGGGCTCGAGCAAAGCCTCGCTGGCCAGCCCCCGAATGAGGCAACTTTCCGCCAGGCGGCCGAAGACGCAAGTGCGACGGTACCGTTTCACGACGACGCGCTGGTTCCGGGGGAGTACCGCCGTGAATTGTTGAGTGTGCTTGCCCGTCGCGCGCTGCTTGATGCAGCAGCGCGGGCGCTCTCGTCCGACCTGTGAAGGAGCAGCGATGAAACCGATAGAGATTGCCTTTACCCTGAACGGAAAACCGCGAAGTGCCGAGGTCAGGCCACGCGTACTCCTCAGTGACTTCCTGCGACATCAGATGGGATTACCCGGTACCCACGTGGGATGTGAGCATGGCGTTTGCGGCTCGTGCACGATTCTGCTCGACGGCCGCTCGGCCCGCTCCTGTCTCACATTTGCCGTGCAGATCGATGGGAGCGAGGTGGAAACCGTAGAGAGCCTTGGCACGGCAAGCGCCCTGCACCCGATTCAGAAGGCCTTTCAGGAGGAGCATGGCCTTCAGTGCGGCTTTTGCACACCCGGCATGCTGATGGTTGCCAGGGAACTGCTCGAGCACCACGATACCCCGAGCGAAGAGGAGGTTCGCGAGGCCATCGCCGGGAACCTGTGCCGCTGTACGGGCTACCAGAACATCGTTGCCGCAATCCTGTCTGCCGCAGCAAAACTCCGTGCCGAGAAGGAGACCACCGTATGAGAAGCCCGCACCTGGCCGATATCGTCATCCCGCCGAGCCGACAGCGGGAAGCTGCACGTTCGAGCGCGAAGTGGATTGGCAAAAGCATTCCGCGCGTTGAA
>Ga0194126_10006967_pt1 | contig 15879 bp, 20 predicted proteins | sample TA2KigC150mmetaG_FD_148641 | JGI IMG/M metagenome (GOLD analysis project Ga0194126, IMG submission 148641) | Freshwater microbial communities from Lake Tanganyika, Tanzania - TA2015035 Kigoma Deep Cast 150m | ecosystem: Environmental > Aquatic > Freshwater > Lake | place: Tanzania: Lake... | reverse complement strand
CACGTCATCATGAGATACTTCGGGGTGGTAACGCAGGCCGCCTTTATAGGGGCCGCGAGTGTTGTTATGCTGTACCCGGTAGCCCTGAAAAAGGTGAATCTCCCCGTCATCCATTACCACGGGAAGATGTACGGATATTTCACGAAAAGGTTTCAAAATCCAATCGCGCAATCGCCTTTTCATTTTCAGGCGGTTTGCGGCCCTTTCAAAATGATGCTTCGATGCCTCCTGGCAGTCAAGCAGGCGGTAACCTCGATTAACTTGATCATTATCGGCCATTGTTATACCCCTATTGTTTTGGCATTAATGCTGCCGGATAATTTACAATATCAGTATTATAATCTGAATTTAATTCAACAGCAAACGTCCCTGCCCCGCGGAGTAAAGCCGTTTTGCAACTGTTAACTAACGCTGGCAGATTTTTAAAATCCGGATTCTTATGTTTTAATAAAGAGCAAAGCTGCGTAAAGCTTGGGGCCACAAGAAATCGATAAAGGGGAGATTAATAGATGGAGCGGTGCTTAGCTAGTCACCCGTACGTTGACACGATCAGCGCTAACGTTTATGATGTAAGTACGCTATAAAGTACGTTTTAAGGAGTGAGCCCGGTGACAATCCTTAATGCAACAAATGCCCGAAAAAAATTATACAAACTTATAGAAGAAGTCAGGGAAACACATGAACCGGTTTACATAACCGGCAAAACCGGCAATGTCGTGATGCTTTCCGATGAAGACTATCGTTCCATACAGGAGACGCTTTACCTTGTTTCTGTGCCGACCATGCGTGAAAAGATCATCGAAGGCCTGAATACTCCCCTGGAAGAGTGCCTGGAAGATAGTGATGGGGAATAAAGAGTGGAAAATTGTCTACACCAAACCGGGTTTAAATGATAAAAAGAAAGCTGTCGAAAATGGTTTTGGCCGAAAGATAGAAAAACTGCTTGCATTATTAAAAGAAAACCCCTTTTCTGAATATCCTCCCTACGAAAAACTGGTTGGCGACTTAAGCGGTGCCTATTCACGTAGAATAAACCGGCAACATCGCCTTGTATATCAGGTCTACGTAGAAGAGCAGCTGGTAAAGGTAATCAGTATGTGGACTCACTACGAATAATCTCAAATAATTTCGGTACAAAATAATTTCGGGACACAATGAAAATAAATTTACTGCCCTACATGTCACTCGATTATTATTTGCAGTAATATCTTTTCACTGCTTCACCAGTTTCACAAGGCATCAGGTATGAGCGGTGGTTCAAGAATAAGTGCGCTGAGACGGTTGCTGAAAGCGATGCTTAGCACTATCCAAATGATAACAATTCCCATTAGAACGTAAGCACCCCAGGGTAAACTTTTACTGACCGATGATATTATTAAACACCTCTTGCCTTAATCTGTTAAAACTGAAGACTGCGCCTGTCACTTAATTTCGCTGCTATTTTTTCGATTCCTATCAGCTTTAAAAATCTTAAATAGCAAAATAGTTTTATCCGCCCGGCAATCTGCTGGATAATTTAAATCAGTAGAATTGTCATATATTTATTGTCGCAAAGACGCTTTTTAGAACGCACGATGCCCCATAAAATTTCTTTAATAAGGTTTTGAAAAGCTGCTATTATAATAAATGGACCCAAAAAAATAAAATAATAAAAAGGAGGGCACAGTAATGCATTATTCGGCAATAGCTAATTCTCCTGGAATGTGGTTGGCATGTGCGATAGTAGTTCTTGTTATCATAACGCAGGCGTTTATTTTCATGAAAAAAGCGTACACTGCTGGTTTACAAATGGGTATATCTAGAGAGACTATGTTTAAAGGTATGAGGGCTGGTTTAATCAGTTCGATTGGACCATCTTTTGCAATTGCAGTAACTCTGCTCTCGTTAATCATGCCACTAGGCTCTCCATTTTCCTGGCTTCGATTATCTGTGATTGGATCAGTTCCCTACGAGCTGATGGCAGCAAAAACAGCAGCGCAGATATATGGTGTTGAATTAGGTGGCGTGGGATATGATATCAATACACTTGCACTTGCAGTATGGACTGCAACTATTGCCGCGGGAGGCTGGTTGATTCCCAGCTCAATACTGATTCCCAAGTATGAGATGTTACGGGTAAAAATTGTGCAGGGGCGAGAAGAATTACTGCCATTATTATCCGTAGCTGCTTTAATAGCAGCCTTTTCTTCATTCAGCTTGCCATACATCATTAAGGGTGGTCCGAGTACTGTTGCAGCAATAACGGGTGGTGTAGTTATGTTGCTGTTGTTATTCTTATCCACTAAAGTCAAATGGTTAAGAGAGTGGGCATTAGGGTTGGCGATGTTAGCGGGGATGCTGGCTGCGCTCCCTTTTATTTAATCGAGCAGCATATAAGGTAACAATCTCTAAAGCTTAGTAAACTGACAAAGAAGAGGAGAAAAAATGACTGATAAAGAACTATCCTATGGCTCGTTTATCAAGGAGATCATTCTTTGGGGCAGAATCACAATGCTAGCGGCTTTTGTTCTCAGTTTTCTACCGGCCTTATACCTGGCGGTCTGGCATGGTGTTGTGCCATCATTTGGGCTTATCATATCCAGTGTTACTACGATAGTAGCCATTTACTTCATCAGTTTTCTTGCCGAACCTCTTTTATACTATCCGATATTGGGTATCAGCGGATCTTATATGTCCTGGTTGGCCGGCAATATCTTTAATTTAAGAGTCCCTGTATCTATAGCCTCTCAAAATTGTGCAGGAGTTAAAGAAGGTACCCCTGAAGGCGATATTATCTCAACACTTGGGATGGGGGTTTCAGTATTTGTAAATATTATAATCCTGACAATCGTTGTTCTATTCGGGTCCAGTATGTTTAGCGTTCTTCCCGATAAGGCAATGAAAGCCTTTGATTATATATTGCCGGCATTGTTTGGCGCATTCTTGTTTGCTTCAACTTTACGAAGCTACAAGATAGCCCTGTTTAGTGTACCGATAGCTTTAGTTTTTACCCTTTTTGGCTTACCCGGCACGGCAGTACTTTTTATCTGTCTGATCAGTACAATTTATTTTTCTTTTTTTGCATACAAAAAAGGGTGGGTAAAAATTCTGGAATAGTATTTGTTAATTATTTGGCATAGTTGATCTGTTGAACCTTTAAAAAATTAGTTCTAATAAGATCATCTTAAGCTTTTCCTGCCGAAGATGATTGATCTTAAAGATTAAATTTGCAGAGAGGAGATTGATATTGTGTATCCAAAATACATATTGCAGGGCAGCCCTCACGAAATAGGATTACAGCACGGCCAGAAGGCTAAAGTTCTCGTAAACAAGTGTATCAGCAACTACCAATTAATTTTCCAGGTTATGGGCAATGCTTCATGGGATGAAATAACCAACGAAGCACAGAAATATCTTCCGGCAATTGAAAAGCATTTTCCTGAATTGGTTGAGGAAATGCATGGTGTAGCTGAAGGGGCAGAGGTTGACTTCCCTTCGATACTGGCGCTTAATGCCCGCAGTGAACTGCTATTTTCAAAAAAAATGCTCGGTCAGGATGGTTGTACATCATATGGAATTTCTGCCGTTAAAGGTGGAGGTAGCACGATTATCGGTCAAAATTGGGATTTTCCCGATCCAACCAAGGAGCCACTAATCCTGCTGGAAATAGAGCAAAAGAATAAACCTAAAGTGTTGATGATTACCGAAGCGGGCATTGTAGGAAAAATTGGCCTTAATTCTGCAGGTGTTGGGATCTGCATGAACGCCCTGATGACTGACGGGGCAATAGATGGTATCCCTTTGCATATCGCTATGCGTGGAGTCCTTGATTCAGCAACGCTAAATGATGCTTTAGATAAGACAGCGACCTGCAACGTAGCATCAGCAATTAACTTCGTGTTGGCCGATCATGAAGTAGGACCGGTTAATATGGAAATTATTCCTGAAGACTATGAGCTCACTTTTCCGGAAAATGAATTTGTTGTGCATACAAACCACCTTGTTTCTGAGAGACTGCTTAACAAAACAACTGATTTAAACCGAACCTTAATGCTCGATACTTTTATCCGCAGATATCGTGCCCAGAAGCTGCTCTCTGAAAGAGACGAATTTGACATCCAGGCATTAAAGCAGTTGCATATAGACCACTTGAATTATCCTCGATCAATTTGCCGTCACCTGAAGCCTAATGATCCGACAATGATTGTTTCCGGATTTGCAATTTTGATGGACCTGAAGAATCTGGTGATGCACATCTCATTTGGTCAGCCTTGTGAACAAAACTTTGAGGTCCATTCATTAGGGGCAGCATGGGCAGCTGAATGATTCAGAGTTTAACACTGGGTCAATAAGATTTGGTCCCGTTTTTGCTTCCGGCCTAAAGTTATATCAAGTTAAGCGTACATGAGAGGATGAATTGACTTTGTTTGTTGAGACCGGGCAGGGCACCTATCAAGGACTAATAGATGAAGAGAGCAAAGTAGCAGCATTTAAAGGAATTCGCTATGCCAAGGCACCGGTAAAAGAGCTGCGTTGGAAAGCGCCGGTTAAAACTGAACCCGTTAAAGGAATAATTGATGTCAGCGGGGATTTTGGGCCGTCTTGCATTCAGCCGGTGGATGAAATTGAGTTGGCCTCCTTGCACCAGCAGAGCGAAGATTGCCTGATGCTCAACATCTGGACTCGCAAATTAACAGCGGTGGAAGAAGAAACAGACCAAAGCCTATCAAAGTGGCCGGTGATGGTTTTTATCCATGGTGGAGGGTATATTGGTGGAGGTGCAGCAGACCCACTCTACGACGGAAAGCAGTTTGCAGCCAACCATGATGTCATCCTGGTGACCATCAACTACCGCTGCAATGTGCTCGGGTTTTTGGATCTTGCAGTACTTGCCGGCCCTGAGTACGATGATGCCAGGGCATTGGGTATCCTGGATCAGGTCTGCGCACTGCAGTGGGTGAATGAGAATATCAGCTCATTCGGCGGGGACCCTGCCAATGTAACTGTCTTTGGTGAATCGGCGGGAGGGGCATCAGTCCTTAACCTCATGGTAACCGATCAAGCAGCCGGGCTTTTTAATAAAGCGATCTGCCAGAGCGGCAACCTGGCAATCAGCAAGAATGCCCTAATCCAGAAGCAGGTTATCTTAGATTTTTATAAGCTAACAGGTGTGCAAAATATTAAAGAACTATTTGAGCTTACTGCAGATCAGCTGCGGTCTGCCTGTGAAGCCCTGCTTAAAAAATATGAAATTCAAAGCGAAATTATTTTTTTCCCCTATCCGGACGGAAAAATCTTACCGGAAAACGGCCTTAATGCTCTCAGACAGGGTGCAGCAAAAAATATCAACCTTTTGATTGGCAGCAATGCGGACGAGTTTCGCTACTGGAAACTCTATTATGATGATTACCTGGATTATATAGAATTTATCGTGCAGGCATTGGGTGAGGTTGCTGATATTGACCTGACAGACACTGAATCAATTGAACGCTGCCTGAAAAGCTATCCTACGGCAGTTAATCGCCAGGAGCAGTGGCTCTGCCTCTTAAACGACCTGCTGTTCAGGGTCAATTCGCTGGTTGTTGCCGAACTGCAATCCGGTTGGGCTGACACATACGTTTATCATTTTACCTGGCCATCTTCGATTCCTGGCCTGGGCGCCTGTCATGCCGCTGAACTGCCATTTGTTTTCAATAATATGGATACCCAAAGCGGAGCGGCATTTACAGGTCCTAACCCGCCTGCCGTCCTGGCTGAAAAAATGCAGGCATGCTGGGTTAATTTTGCCACAACAGGAAACCCGGCACACGAAGCTATACCGGCCTGGGATAAATATGAAAAGCAAAAAAGGCAAACAATGTTTATTGATTTAGAGTGGCATCAGGAATCGGATCCCGGTAAAGAATCAAGGGAAATCCTGTCCCGGCTCTGTTTTAAATAACAATCATCGTTTTTTAAGGCATTGTTTTTCACGTGAGAGGAGAATTAAAATGAGCAATAAAGCAGAACTGGTCCTTATAAATGGAAAATTTTATTCTGTCGATATTGAGGGACAGGTAAGGCGCTTTCAGGCCGTAGCGATCAAAGATGGTGTATTTGCTTATGTTGGTGACAACCAAGGGGTAGAAGAGCATATAGACAGCAATACGGTATCAGTGGATCTCGAAAACAAGATGGTTCTGCCCGGGCTTTCAGACAGCCATGTTCATGCCAGCTTTTCTGCCGTTAGCAGGTTTAGCGCCAACCTTAATAACCTGGCTTATACAGAACCACAGGCCCGGCCCGGTTTGCTGGAGAAGTATAAAGATATTATAAAAGAATATATGCTCAATAATCCAAACGAAAAGATTATCAGGGGTGCCGGTTTCGATGGCAACCCTTTTCTCATGGATCCCGGGGGGTTCCCCGATCGGCATGATCTTGATCAAGTATGCCGCGATAAACCGGTTGTGCTCAGATCATTCTGTTACCATTATGCCTGGGCAAATACAAAAGCGCTCGAGTTGGCCGGGATCACCAAGGATACAGCAGACCCGGGCACAGGCACTATCTACCGGGATAAAGGGGGTGACCCTACAGGCTTTTTCCAGGAGATGCCTGCCATCGATCGACTTTTAAAACACCTCCCGGGCTATGACTTTTCAGTGGAACAATATAAGGATGCCCTGCGCTATTACCAGAAGAACCTGGCCAATAAGTATGGAATCACCCTGATATTTGATGCTCTTGCCACCGATAATGCCGTACATGCTTATCGGGAAATGGCTGAAGATGGTGAATTAACCCTCAGGGTTAGAGGATGCTATTATGCTGACCCGGAAAAAGGTCTCGACCAGTTCGACCAACTTGAAAAACCGGCAACTGATTATTCTGCATCAAAGCGGTTTGCTATTAAAACAGTTAAATTTTTCATGGATGGCACCGGAATGTCAATCTGCATGACCGAGCCATACGAGCAGATTGCCCTGGAATTTTACCAGCTGCCCCTGGATTATTGTGGTGATGTAATCTGGCCACCTGAGCTTCTAAAAAAAGCGCTGGTGCTTCTCACGAAAAAGGGGTTTCAAATCCATATCCATGCCATGGGAGATGGTGCAGTAACCCAAACTCTTGATGCTTATGAGTACCTGGCCGGGCAAATGGAAGGCAAAAGTCTGCGTAACGTTATTGCCCATGTGATGGCCATCACCGAGCAGGATAAACAGCGGATGGCCGATTTAGGCGTGATAGCTGCCATGCAGCCCAGTTGGATGTGCGTCGATCCGCTCTACACCTATGGTTATGCGCTCGGTTTTGGTGAAAAACGGGCAGATCGGTTTTACCCGATGAAAAGCCTTCTTGAGGCCGGGGTAAGGGTAACAGCCGGGACTGATTACCCGGTAACCATACCCCCCAACCCTTTTCACAGTATTCAGGTTGGTATGACCCGGAAAATTTTAAAAAGCAATCCTGAATACGAAAATTATAAAGATGCCCTCTTGGGACCGGCTGAAAACAGAGAGCAGGAATGCTTAAGCTTGAAAGAAATGGTTGAAAGCCTAACCATAGCAAGTGCCTTTCAAAGTTACCTTGAAACAGTGACTGGCTCAATAGAAAAAGGCAAATCGGCAGATCTGGTTATTCTTACCCAGGATCTCGAAACAGCAGAAGTAATGGATATTGAAAATACCCGGGTTGAAATGCTCTATTTAGAGGGAAAACTTATTTTCAGGGATGACCACACTGATCCGGATCAGCAGTAATATTATAGACATTTATGGAATCAGTAAAGGGTAAAGGGGCATGTTAAAATCATCGCTGGCTTTTTTCGCAGCCGAAACAACTTTTCCGTGATTGCCGAGGTCACTGTATACCAACCAGAGGGAGGGGCTTTCCGGTTTACCATTGCTGCCGTTATTGATAAATAAATCTACACAGCGACGCAGAGCAGTTGCAAAATCGTTCCTGGTCATCGACTCAAAATAGAGCCAAACCTGCGGTTGGAAGCCTGCTTCCATAATGGCTTGTATGTTGTTTAAAAGATGTATGTTTTCAAGGATTTCAGGGTTATTAATCCTTATTAAGGCATGCGCTGGCATATTGTTTTGATTGTGGCGGTTTAGGAATGTGTTTGTCTGATTCAGCTGATCACTGATCAGGTAAAGCTTTTCCCTGGTACCGATCACTTTCAGGGCCAGGGGGTTTAAGATAACCTGATATTCAGTATTGCCCTGGTAATCCTGGCTGAAACGATCTAAGTTGTCTTTAATGCTGTCCAGGCTAATTGCTTCAAAGATCTTTCTTTTTCCGACCTCTTTTTGAAATTTTTTACGGTATTCGAATGGAGTTTGGTTAAACCACTTGGCAAAATGGCGGTTATAGTACTTAACTTCGGAAAAACCACATCGCTCAGCTATTTCCTTAATGCTCAGGTTCGTATCTAACAATAGTGCTTCAGATTTGCTTACGCGCACATAATATAAAGCATCGGAAAAACTGTACTTTCCAACTTCCTTGACGATCTGGCTGATATATGATTTTGAATAAAACTCATTTTTAGCAATCTCATCAAGCAGGTTTGATTTTTGGTAATTTAGGACAATCTGCTTAACAATACCGTAGTATTGTTTATACTTTTTTTCCGGAACATGACCATCGCGATTATAATATTTTTCAAAGGTGTAGCTTTTTAGCAAAAGTCTCATAAAATTTTCTGCTGCCCGTTCGATTTCTATTCGGTCATCGCCTGGGTTTGATGATAAGTAAAGTAACTCTATTAGCTTCTCACGGATAAGATTTTCCTGGTTATTATATTTAGGCAGATCAAATGATTCACAGGCAAAAGCCACAAACTCTGCATTATCTAAAACACTGTAGAAGTGTTTAAGGTTAAAATGCATAATTGCAACTACATTTTTATTATCACTGCCGAAAAGACAATGCGAATCCTCTTTGTTTATAGCAATGTAGTCGCCTTCATTTAAATCGAAAACCTCAAAACCGGATTTAACTTTAACCGATCCGGCTATGCAAAATATAATTTCAAGCACATCATGATGAGCATGGATAGGGATTTCACCAACATTAATTAGCTCAAGTGAAAGAGAAAGGCTCTCTTTAAAAATTTGATCTTCAAAATAGGTCATCAAATACACCCGGCTTAAATCCACTTTTTGCTCTGTCTATTAGTTGAGTAAATAATAACACAGAAGTGAAGGAGGGCAAAGTCCGGTTTGTTGGCCCTGCTTGCCTGATGGCTTCTTTCTTCTGTTTCACGGTATTCAAAACAAATTGACAGCTCTTCTGCAAATCGATAGGATGGGGATGTTAACGATCCAGGTAGATTCTTTTAACCGGAAGCAATAACTGATAAAAGGTGGTTGAAGGCCTGTCGCTCTTACATTTTTTCTGAACCAGATGCTAAAATTAGCCATCCTATACACGGTCCAGTTTTGTACCGGGCTGTTGGTTAAACATAAAGGGATGAAAGTGAATTACACCAGGAAAATCAATCACTTCGTCCTCTTTTTAATTCCCCTGTTTTTAGATAGGGCTTTTGCTTACGAAAAATCATTTGGCTTATTTGCCCTGGGAGCGGTGGGAGCAATCCTTTCACTGGTCATCTATATCGAGCCAATTCGCAGTAAGGTGCCCTTAATTGCCACGATGTTCATCTCCTTTGACCGGCCCGAGGATCGGCCGCATACTCTTTTTTGGCTTACCACCCAGCTCGCGGCCGGTTACATGGTTCTTTTGCCGATGATTGTCCTATTTTACTACTATGATCTGATGGCCTGGATATTCCTGCCCGTATTGATCAACGGAATCGGCGATGGTTTGGCGGAACCGGTGGGAGTACGCTACGGCAGGCACAGTTATACAGTTCGGGCCTTGTTCAGTAGTAAAAAGTACGTTCGCACCCTGGAAGGCAGCGCCTGTGTATTTTTGGCCTCGATCATAATTGTTGCTTTTTTCTATGCCACCTTCACACCGGGCCAGCTTGTTGCCGCCTTAATTGTGCTCCCGCTGCTGATGACTTTGACCGAGGCTTTCTCACCCCACACCTGGGATACACCATTCCTCTTCCTGGTAGGATACCTGACTCTCTTTGGGATATCTTTTATCTAAGGGACAATAATTTCGGGACAAGGGGCTCTTTTCTTGACAATCCCACCTGATCGCATTATTCTTAAGTAAGGAAATATTGCCTTACATGGAGGTAAGGAGAATGATCAGGGCAAAAGTGACCGCCAAAGGTCAACTGACCATACCTAAAGCATTAAGGGATAAACTTGGCCTTAATACCGGTGATTATATTATTGTCAAAGAAACCAGTGCTGGATATCTGATTGAAAAAGAACTTGATGAGAAAAGGTTTGATAAATATATTGGCTTCCTGAAGGAAGATACCAACAGTGATGAGATCATCAGGGAGTTGCGTGATCAATGACTGTTGCCGTAGATACAAACATTCTCTTTGATCTCCTGCTTCCTGATCCTCACTACATGAAAAAGTCGTTGACAAGTCTCAAACTGCACGGCAAAAAAAGCCGTTTAATTATCTCCGAGGTAGTTTACGCAGAACTGGCATCTCAGTTTCACGATCACAAAATATTAATCGACTTTATCTCAGATACAGAAATATACCTGGTTAATTCATCGCCGGAAGCTTTGTGGCAGGCTGCCAGGGCGTGGAAGAGCTATACACAAAACAGGGGTAGTGAATTCCTGTGCTCGAAATGCGGAAATGCCGATGAATTAAACTGCTCAAGTTGTGGCGCTGCTATTGTTAGCAGGCAACATATTATTGCCGATTTCCTAATCGGTGGCCACGCCATGGCTCATGCCGGAACATTGCTTACCCGGGATCGAGGTTACTACAACCGCTACTTTCCGGCATTAAAACTGGTGTAATACAAAGCAAGTAAAACCTGCCTGAATTCCGGCTCTATAAATCCGCCTTAAAGAAAGGGATGATACCGAATGACCGGTGAGAAAGAGAGAGAAGTTAAACTTCAGGAGCTGTCGCAGAAAGCCAGGGATTTGCTGCCTCAATGCGGCAATTGTGCCCAAACCTCGTTTTATGTTCTCCAGGAAGAATTCGGCCTCGACGGCCAGGAGATCCTCAAAGCTCTCACTCCCTTCCCGGGACTGGCGCTGAGAGGTGAAACCTGCGGCGCGGTAACCGGTTCCCTGATGGCAATTGGCTTGGTTTTCGGCCGGGACAGCTTGGACGATTGGAAAGGCTATACTAACTCTCTCCGGCCGGCCAGGCACTTCTGCAATTGCTTCGTGGATTTACAGGGTAGCACTGCCTGTGCCGACATCCTGGAGGCCAAATTCGGGCGCCGGTTTAACCTGGCCGATCGGAACGAATCGGCCGAGTACCTGGCGGCAGGGGGCCCGCAGAAATGCAGCGATCTGGTGGCTGACGCCGTGCGCCTGGCGGCGGAAGTGATCATGGACCAGACATAGTTAGGTGGTTATTAATCCTTTATGTTCTCCCGAGCATTGAGGATATTATTTTTCAGCCTGCTATGATATGGCTTCCATGAAGTCGGTAGAAGGCACATCCACTATAATTTACGGTATCTGTTATTTTTAGTGTTTTGTATGTAGATTATCAACCATAAAGGGAAACCTTACCAGCCCCATATTACTCTATCGTTCAGAGAAAGCAACTTAACATATTCCGATTATAAAGAGGAGGTTGAGGGTTGTGAGAAGCAAAAGGTTTTTATCTGCCGGCATTGTATTGCTGGTATTAATTGCTTTTATCGTTAGCGGCTGTTTCCTAGACGGTGCAGGCACCGAAACCCTGAAAGGAACCAAGTGGCTTTTGACGGCGGCGTCGGTCAGCTCTCCCAACCTTTCGGGATACTCGATCACGGCTGATTTTGACGAGTTAGATATCTCCGGGCGCTCCGCCGTTAATACTTATGGTGGACCCTATGTCATCACCGGTGGTGGAGGTTTCGAGGTCGGAGAACTTAGCTCAACCTTAATGGGCGGTTCCGAAGAGGCCATGCGAGCCGAGGCTCTATATTTCGAGCTGCTTCAGCAGGCGCGGAAATATTCAGTGACCACAACAACACTAACGCTGATGGATGAGGGCAATCAAGAGCTACTAATCTTTCAGGCGAGATAAGGCAGCTTTATAAACAAAAGACTTAGTGGCCGGAGATAAAGAGAGGGAAGTTAAACTTCAGGAGCTATCGCAGAAAGCCAGCGATCTGGTGGCAGACGCCGTACGCTTAATATATTTCAATATTATATTGCATTATTATATTGCACTATATATAATATGGAAGGCAGCCTGTTTATTATGGATTTGCTTAATAAGTAAACCTTTTGAGGTGTGGCCCGTGGTTAAGAAAACCAAAAACTATACTTTCTCCCTGCCCCTGGATTTGCTGGATAGGCTAAAAGAACATGCCAGTACAGGTAATGTACCTTCTGTCAATTTTGCAGTCAAGGAAGCGATCGAAACCTACGTGGTAAAGATTGATAAAGAAAACTTATATAAACAGATGAAAAAAGCCGCTGAAGATCCCCTGTTTATGGATGATCTGGAATCTACAATGACAGCTTTTTCTGCAGCAGACTTCGAAACAACCCGGGAGAATAAGGAATAATGAATTACCAGTGGAACATTTATTGGGCAGATCTTAATCCATCCCAGGGCTCCGAACAGGCCGGCAGAAGACCTGTTTTAGTTATTTCCGAGGAAGCTGTAAATCAGGCTATTCCTGTAATTACTGTTCTGTGTCTGACCACCCTAAAACCGGGCAGGGCCATCTATCCCACAGAGCATCTAATCAACCCCGAAGAGAGTGGTATAAATGAGCCTTACATCATTATGGCCCATCAGATCAGGGCCATTGCAAAAGAACGCCTGGCTGAAAAGTGTGGTACCATTATCAGCTTAGAGACCAGGGAAAGGATTCGCAGCATAACCAGGCTCTATCTAGATTTGCAATAATTTCGGGACACAAATATAATTATTCTTTAATTGCCCTACCTGTCTTTAAAAGTGATATTTCAAGACCTGACCCCCCAATCACTTCTAGGTTATATCATTAATGTTGAAATTAGCGGTGCTTTTATCGATTTTAAAGCAACAAAAACCCAAACCGATAAGAAAGCCGAGCGCTGGTAAAGCGCATCGGCAATACAAGAAAATGTCGAAAACTTCGTCCCAAATCCATTAGAGGTTTAATGGTAGCCGGCGTACCCTAAACCTTTTCTCATCAACAGACAATATTAATCCCTCTAGATCGAGTTGTCTTTCGAGATAAGAAATTATTGATATTAGATGATGGTTTACATTTTCAGCTGTTTCATTTTTTAGGCGGAAAATAATTACGCAGGGCATTTTTTGATTGGCTACTGCCAGTAAATAGCCAAAGTCAAGATCCATTGTAAGAAGAATACGTTTTTCTATCCTTGCTTTTTCCAGGACATCTTCATCTGAAGCAGAATACATATTGAGTTCTAATTAGTGATTTGTATTATGGCCTTTACTCTTAAGCCAGGAGACAGTCTTTGTAGATATACCCATGTCTGCAAGGAATCTTAGCATTTAATTTATACCCTGTGTTGCTTCTATCTCTATCACCTGCTCTTTGGCCAACCAAGATACATATTCAAGAGCTTGTTGGATATCTTCTTTTTCAAGAATAGGGTATTCAACAATTATTTCATCAAACTGTTTACCATGGGCCACTAAATTAATAATCAGCGAAACAGGAATTCTTATGTTTCTTATACAAGCCTGCCCACCCAATATTGCCTCATCAAAAGTAATTCGGTCGAATTTACCAATCATTTTATTCACCTGCTTTGCTTTTTCTCTATTATAGCAGGGTGGAGCAATAAAGCGCAAAAGATGCTCTTAAAGCAGTTCAACTATTTTATCCAAAGCATCTTCAGCTTCGGGCATCGGCATGACCACAAAGCAGTGGACCATCATTGGATACTCGAAATAATTGATTGTTACACCCTGATCGGCGGCCAGATCCCTGAACAGGCGGGCATCGGGAAGGAGCAGATCATGGGTACCGATAAAAAGGGTTATCGGGGCCAAGCCAATAACCGGGCCATTTATGGGGCTAAGCTGATAATAGCCCGGGTCTGTGTCGCCGGCGTAAACTTTGCCCACTTCGGCCAGGCCATAGGCAGCCAGCATGGGGTCTTTTTCCTCGAAGACCGGGATCTCAGGGTTGGTCATGGTAATGTCAAGCCATGGTGAAATCAGGATAATGTTGCCCGGTTGGGGCAGTCCCTTTTCAAGCAACACTTGGGCCAGGGCCAGGGCAAAACCGCCGCCGGCCGAATCACCCATCAGTGTAATTGCTTCAGGGCTGTTTTCCTCAAGCAGTTTTTTATAGAGGGGCAGCACTTTCGCAAATGAATCTTCGTAACTAGAGTGGGGCGCTTTCGGATAGATCGGCACGGTAATGGTCACATCAGTTTTCCCGGCAAGGCGGTCAAGAAATGACCAATGAAAACTAAGCGGCTGGTTGATGTAGGCGCCGCCGTGCAGGTAGATGATCTGCCGGCGACTGGGGTCACTCCCGCCGGTTAGGATATAATAGTCCATGCCTTCGAAGTTATCATGGATAATAGCATATCTTTCTTTTGTTTTTTCAGGCAAAACGTAGGGTTCCAGATTTTCAGAGCTTTTGAGTTCCATAAAGGCGGCAAACTTCTCTTCATCAGCCCAGTGATCATAGTCCATGAAGCCCAGGGCAACCTCAACTGCTTTACTTTGGGCGCTGCGGCCTTCTACCAGGGTTGCATAGAGGTAAAAACCGGCCAGCCCGATCAAAATGATCAATAGCAACAATAAAACAACTTTTAAGCCCTTCTTTAGCATTTCTTCACCCCTCAATGGCTTAATTACCACACACTAAAGAATATGACGGAAGATGTGCAATCGATATGGTATCAGCAACCCGAAAAAAGCTGTCAAACCCACGTCCCGTCACCTACATTATTCCAAGCCTCGTCGTCGCGTTCATTGACCCAAAAGCCAAGACTGGTTTCACTGGCCAATTCAAGGTCTTTAAAAATCGACTGTTGGCGTTTTCTCTTCATGAAGTCAACGTATTCGATTAGTTCAAGGGCGTCATTATCAGGCATGTTTTCAATAATTTGATGCAGTTTATCTTTGACGGAATGCATTGCAAATACCTCCTCCGCATTTCCTGTTAATTCGTATTATACAACAATCGGGCAAGTTGAATATAGGTAAAGCTTTTGAAGAGAACGGTCTTTCTTAATACAATTATTACCCTACTTCTTCAACCCGCAACTAAAACCCAGCTGCTAAAGCCCTATAAATAAGCATTTTATGATCTTATATTGCGCAAAGGGAAAAGTAACAAAATAATCAAAGCAGAAACTATGAAAAATGAAGAACTTTTGAAAGCTTTAGCGAAGCCCTTGAGGCAGTCCGGGAACGCCCTGTGTCTGCCCAATTGGGATCGATAACCGCTGCGTATGCTTAAGAATGACAATAAAAGTTATCTTTCAAACCCATAATCCAACATATTATTTAAGCATGGACTGGACTAATCTCTTTTAACTCATTCCAAATATTTTGCTTTTCTGCTCTAATATCGACGTCAGCTTGCAAACTAATAAAAAACTTTTCTGAAGTACCGAAGTAGCGCGCTAACTTTAAACCTGTCTGTACGGTTATTCTTCTTTTTCCATGGACTATTTCCAGAATTCTCGAAGGGGGTACCTTGATCTCTTTTGCTAATCTGTACAGACTTATGTTATGCGGTTCTATAAACTCTTCCCTCAGAATCTTGCCAATGGTAGGTGTTTCGATTCTATTCATAATTCTTGCCTCCCTAATGGTAATCGGTAATTCTTACGTTATAAGCGTTGCCATCCTCAAACTGAAGGAGG
>Ga0194126_10006963_pt1 | contig 15883 bp, 15 predicted proteins | sample TA2KigC150mmetaG_FD_148641 | JGI IMG/M metagenome (GOLD analysis project Ga0194126, IMG submission 148641) | Freshwater microbial communities from Lake Tanganyika, Tanzania - TA2015035 Kigoma Deep Cast 150m | ecosystem: Environmental > Aquatic > Freshwater > Lake | place: Tanzania: Lake... | reverse complement strand
TGCTTGAAATGGTAGATCTTTCAAAAAGAAGAAAAGACCTGGTAAGAACTTTTTCCGGTGGAATGAGAAGGCGTCTTGAAATAGCAAGGGGGCTTATTCATTATCCCAGGGTTTTATTTCTTGATGAGCCCACAATAGGGCTTGACCCCCAGACAAGAAATAAAATATGGGAATATATAGTCAGGTTAAAAAAATCCCAGAATATCACTGTTTTTCTTACAACCCATTATATAGAAGAGTCCGAAATATGCGACAGAATAGCAATAATTGATGAGGGAAAAATCATAGCTCTGGACACTCCTGAAGCTTTAAAGAAAATGGTCGGACTGGATTTTATAACAATAAACTCTGAGGATAACGAAAAATTAAAGCTATACCTTGAAGATAAAATTGGAAAGAAAATAGAGATTACAGGAAACAGAGAAATAAGATTTGATATAAAAGACAGTTCAAAATTCATACCCGAATTTATAAGAAAATGCCCGGTAAAGATTGTCTCAATAAATGCAAGAAGAGCAACCTTAAATGATGTTTTTTTGAATCTTACCGGAAAGGAAATAAGAGAGGAAACTGCAGATGAGAAGGACATGTTAAGAATGCATATTAGAGGCAGGATGAGAAGATGATAAAAGAACTGCTTGGAATATATACAATATGGTTAAGAGATCTAAAAAGATTTTTCAGGGATAGACCAAGAATAATAGGCTCCATTGCCCAGCCGGCTATATTCCTTTTTGTGCTTGGAAGTGGACTTGCAAGCTCATTTCAGGTTTTTGGTGGAGGTGGAGGAAAGGACTTTTTTAATTTTATGTTTCCTGGAATAATTGCAATGACAGTCCTCTTCACATCCTTTTTTAATGCAATGTCAATTATCTGGGACAGGGAATTTGGATTTTTAAAGGAAGTTCTTGTATCCCCGATATCAAGGGCATCAATCGTTATTGGAAAAAATCTTGGCGGCTCTACAATTGCTATGATTCAGGGCACAATAATACTTATTTTTGCACCACTGCTTAAAATCCCTGTTTCTATCACTGCTGTTTTAAAGTTAATACCGATTATGTTTCTTGTGGCCATGTCAATTTCTTCACTCGGCATTGCTCTTGCTGCAAGGCTTAAAACAATGCAGGGTTTCCAGGTGCTAACAAATTTTCTTTTAATGCCCATGTTTTTTCTTTCAGGGGCTCTATTTCCCCTTGTGAATGCACCCAAGTGGATGGAATTTATTTCAAGGGCAAATCCCCTGTCCTATGGCGTTGATGCAATGAGGGCAACCCTTACAGGAAATTCTGCAATGCAGCTTCACCCTGTCTATATAGACTTAATTGTTGTCTCTGCAATAATAGTTGTTATGACTTCAGTTGGTATTGCCCTTTTTAATAAACAGGATTAGCTGAAATGGAATTTAGATGAGCAAAAAATATATACTTTCAATTGAGTATATGTTCACGCACTGAAGTACATGGAATCCTGCCATTAAGGGTTTTTAGAGAACAGCAATAGTACATATATTCAGGGCAGCTAAAGATTCAATAGCATTAAGTGTTTTCTCGGTTACAATCTCAGGGGTACTATTTAATAAAATTCCAGGATTATTAATATTGAATAGATGAATAAATTCATCTTAATCTAATTTCAAATGAAAAATTCTCTAATATAAAAAGGCTTGACTAATTTATCACCTGAAATCCCTGCTTTATAATTTCCTTCCGATTTATCTCCAACTGCTTTTTTAACCCTGCTGCAGGCGCATAAATTCAAGAATTCAGCTTCTGGATGTGCGCTCTTCCTGCTAAAAATAAAATTATACCCAAGCCTCTTAATATCCTGTTTGAGCGTTTTATAAAAATTAAAAGCGGTTCCACCAGTAATAATTAAAATCTTATTAATATCAGTCAGGTTCAGTTCAGCAGATAGAAGCAATTTATTAAAGTCTGAAATAAAGCTTTCAGAATCTATAAGATGATTACGGGTGAATTTATTTAAAAAATAAGCTTTTCCATTTGCCGAAAGTTCTATTGTTTTTTCTTTTGAATACGCATGATAGGAAACCGTATAGAATGAAAAAAACAGCTCATTTCTTTTAACATCAAGCAAAGGTACAATTAAAGCAGGACTGTTTTTTGCCAAAACGGTCTCAATCTTTAAAAAATTATGCATGAAAAACTGAACAGCAAATACATCAAGCGAATCTATACCAAAGATGGGCTTATTTTCTATAAATGCAAAAGTCTTTAAAATACCTATCCCTATTCTTGTTCCTGTAAAATCACCGGGACCGATATTAACAGCAAAAACATCTATGGCTGATAGTTCAATTCTGCTCTTCTTTAAAAGCCTGTCTATGATAGAAATTATATTTGACATAAATCTTTCACTTCTGCTGTCCTCAATTCTGCAAATGGTTTTATTGTCCATGCTTACAGCAGTGCTCAATATTTTTGTGCTGCTGTCTATTCCAAGAATATACATATAAATTAATGCCCTGTTCTTCCCCTATTCTTTCAATACTTTTTTATTTTTAAAAGCATGTGGTTAAAAAGCTCAAGCTTCTTATTCCAGTATCTGTTGGCACTTTCAAATAAAATCTGTCTTTTCTGTTCAGTGCCGCTAACTGTCTGAATACCGTTAAAAATATCTTTTGAACCTGTACTTAAATCTTCCTCATTATTTTCCAGGCAGTAATTAAACCTTATTTCCAGAAAATTAACCATTAAATATTCCCTGATTGTATCTCCCCATTCTATGCATACATAAGAGTTCCTGTCGTAAAGATAATCCTCAATACCGGCATTTAAAATTTCATCTATAGTATTTAACCTGTAAAAATCCGCATGGACAAGCTTTTTTTTACCGCTAATTCTATAAATATTTAAAATTGTAAAACTCGGGCTTGAAAGATTTTCCTTCAAACCAAAGCCTTCTGCTATGCCAGAAATAAAAGTTGTTTTTCCAGCCCCGAGTTCACCACTTAGCAAAATCGTATCTTGACTGCTAAATACCCTTGTAAAAAGTGAACCCAACATCCTTGTAAAATTTGAAGATTTGGAAATTAGCTCTATCATCATCTTGAAAAGCCTTTTAAAAATCCAGTTTAGAATAATCCAAGCTGCTGGTTTTTGTCTTTGGCTGCACGTTCATCATATTCATTTTCAGATACCTGTACTTCTTCATCCATCCTGTATTTATCTGCCTTAGCTTCACCAGCCCTGGCTTCGTCAGTCCTGGCATTACCAGCCGTGGCTTCGCCCGCCCTGGCTTCGCCCGCTCTAGTTTTATCCGTCTTAGATTTATCCATCTTTTTAAGCCCGGAAATTACTGTAATTTCCCCTACAGCCCCGGGGTTTTCATAATTATCAAAAATATCTTTAATTTTTTTAAAATCCTCTCTTAGAACCTGGAGTTTTGATGGAGTATAAAGAGCCGCTGCCGGATGGTTTATAGGCAGGACAATACTCTGACCAATCTTAAAAATCTTTCCCCTCAGCTTTGAAATGTTTGCAGAAGTATCAAGTACAAGCTGCGTTGAATATCTGCCCATCGTACAAATTATTATAGGATTTATTATTTCTATCTGCCTGAATAGATAATTTTTACATGTATTGATCTCTGTAACACCTGGATCCCTGTTTTCAGGAGGTCTGCATTTTAAAACATTTGCAATAAATACATCGTTTCTATTAAATCCAATAAATAAAAGCAGCTCATCAAGCAGTCTTCCTGCCTGGCCCACAAAAGGCTTTCCCTGAAGGTCTTCGTTTCTGCCTGGCGCTTCCCCGACAAAAATTATCGGGGCATTGGAATTGCCGCTTCCAAAAACAAAATTAATCCTTGTTTTATGCAGATCACAGAGTTTGCAATCCTTTATCTGGTAATAAAGCTCCTTAAGTCTATCCCTTTTTGAACTGTCAGTTTCCCGTAAAGCAGCCATTAAGCTCTCACTAAATTTTCCTATTAATTTTTAAAATTTTCTTCTGCAGTTTGGATAATTATCTGCAAATTTTAAAGCCTTCCAGCCAGTTAAACTCCCCGACTGAAGTCGTTGGCTTCTTTTATATTCTATAAATAGAGTAAAGCCTATCCATCACCAGACTGAAGTTTGGTTGTTTTACGGCAGACTAAAAAATAACAAACCTGCCTCTAGTTCTTATTCTTTTTGTTTGGGGACTATATTCATATTTATTTCTGCACCTCTTAAAACTTCAACAATGACCTTGATAATATCGGGGAATTTATTATTTTTTATTAAAAACTTTTCAATAGAAAAATTTTTTGACCTTTCAACTTTTCAAACCTATCTCTGAATCATTATAATGTTTTGAAAAAATATAATAAATAATATATTATAAATAACGATGTATTTTTTAATGATAGTTTTTAATAATATGCAGCTTTCTTAAGTCATCTTTAATTCATTAAATTTATAAGGAGGGGAAATGAAAATTATTTCAAATGCATTCGAGCATAATTCAATGATACCGCCAAAATATACATGTGATGGACAGAATATAAATCCTTCACTTGAGATCAGCGGTGCTCCTGAAAATACAAAATCCCTGGTATTAATTGTTGATGACCCTGATGCACCTATGGGAACATGGATTCACTGGACTATCTGGAATATTGAACCTAAAACAAATGTTATTGCTGAAAACAGCTGCCCTGGTGGAGCTGTCGAAGGTATGACAAGTTTTGGCAGAACTGGATATGGGGGACCCTGTCCACCTTCAGGAACCCATAGGTACTTCTTTAAAATTTTTGCTCTTGATTCAATACTTGATTTAACATCAAATGCCTATATAAGAGAGCTTGAGCACGCAATGCAAAACCACATAATTGACCATGCTGAAGTTATAGGACTTTACAAAAGAAGCAGTCAGCTTTAAGCTTTATTGATACAGGATAGCTTCAATCTTTACAGAATTAGCATCAATTCTGGTGGTATGATAATTCTGGTGGTATGCCAACACTATAAATTTGGAGGTTTAAAACTTTTTAACCTTCCAAGGGCATTTGAATGAACAGCAATATCATCAATGCCAATAAATTTTAAGAAGAAACATTTAACCTTTGCAGAACAGTAAACCTCAATATATTTAGGATTTTGGCTTCCGCCTGTAACTTTACAGCCCATGTCCTCCACAATAAGCGACTGCTTTGTAATAATATTACTGTTAAAATAAAAAGAAACAGTTTCACTGAAATCATCATTTAGATTATTTAAACCTTCATCCTGCGCTGCCCCCATGTCAATCTGCTTTGCTGCTTCCTCGGCTGCAGCCATGCATGCCTTGTTTAATTCAGCCTTACAAACAAAAGCATTTCCAATATCTGTAACCATACCTGTAAGCATTAAAAATAACGGGAGAAGAACTGCCGTCATAATTAAAACAGTTCCGTTTTCTTTTCTGCAGGTACCATTAAAATATTCTTTTTTACCATTTTTACTATAATTTCTATATTTGTTATATATTGTATATGCCCTGTATATAATTCGCATGTTAAAAAATAACTTCCCCATAATTATTTCCTCCAAGCCATCCATCAGCATCTGTGTTTGTCCCGCCATAATCAATATTTATAGACCTGAAACCATTAATTGGATTACTGAAATAAACATGGACTGCCTGGCCATCCTGTGAAAAAAGATATATGTGCAGAATACTTTCTTCATTTCCGGCAAAATCAAACTTTATTACAGTATTAACGCTTCCTGATGAAGACGCTTCAAATGAACCGTCAAATATATCAACCCTGTAAATCCCTTTATTTTTATATCTAACAACTTCCTCATAGACACTGGCTCTTACAATTCTTTTAGCCTCCTCACCCACTTTAATCTGGCTGTTATCAATTTCCCATCCAATTTTTAATACCATGCAGCAGTCATTTCCTGCACTGTCCTTATGCCACCGCGTAAAAACATATTTCGGGTTTTTCTCCACAAACACCTTCCCGTGAATTGGCGATGTATAATACCCATCACTCACCCACACATTTCTGTATTCATAATAACTTGTATCAACCCATTGTCTGCTAACATATTCCTCCCAGTAACCCTGGCTGACTGTATAAGATGTATCAACCCAGTATCTTCCAGTTCTTGTTTCCCAGTGTGACGTATCTACTATTTCATAATAGGTGTAAGCCTGCCAGTAACCGGACTGAACCCACTCACTGTAATACTGTCTCTGTGTTATAAATTTATAACGGTATACCCACTTTTCCGCATGAATCCAGCCACCCCTGTATGGCCTATAATCTATTGTCCACACCTCTGCCATATAAGTTTCTCCATTATATGTTACCTGTCTTAAGCCTGCAGGTTTTGCAGCAAAAGCATAAACACTCCACCCATAACTGTCTGTGCCCCTGTATATCGTAAAATTGACAGGAGTTAAAACCTGCACTTCTCTGTATCTTGTTTCCCAGCGGGACGTATCAATATATCTGTAGGCTGTGTGCGGGACTGTTTCTCTTTCAACCACCCACACTTTATACTCACCTGTCTTCCAGTAACCCTGGGTGACTGCATAAGATGTATCAACCCACCTTTCAGATACTGTATCCCTGTAATAGCCATCCTTTATATAAACAGGCTGCTTCTCCCAGTGTGAGGTATCTATCCAGACAAGTTCACCCTCTGCAACCTCAACTTTTAACCAGTCATCACAAAAGATTTTCTCAGGACAAATAAAGGAGGGGATAAGAAAAGATGACAGACACACCAGGAAAATAAAAAATTCCCCTGCGAACATCCTGCACGTGTCAGTTAGAAAGTGACGCAGGGTAAAATTATTAAAATGAAAAATATTTTTCATTATTATTTTTTTAAAAGACAATGTTTACTCCTTTTCTTCAATTCTCATTGCCGAAACTCCCCTTATATCCATTGATGATGTTCCACCGCCTGAAAATAAAAAAACATTGGAAAAAAATACCGGGATAGAATAAATCACCTCCACACTTATCAGTGTTCCCGGATTTCTGTCGGGTATATTTACCTTAACTTTCAATCTTTCACCAAAACTCCAGCCGGGAAGGCTTGCCGAAGCATAATTCTGAGCAGCATTAACAGCTGCAGAATCAGGGTCATCTGCAAGTGTTGCTGCCCTGACTGCTTCATATGCTGCAGAATTTACAGCTATTTTTGCATTTAAAATAAATCCAAATTGAACTATTCCAGCCAGAAGCAAAAGCAGAACCGGCAAAACAAGTGCAAGTTCAAGAAAAACATTACCATTCTGCTTTTGGAATTTTTCAGGATATTTCCACCATGTGCCCATTTTATATATACTCATCACTTAGCTAAATTAAATTCAAACCTACAACCATCCCGCTGCATTTATTGAGCTGTGGAATCTCCTTGTTATAAAAATAGAACCAATGCTCAAATGCTGTTTACAATTGTCTGGAAAACTCCCTGAAGTTTATCCCCAAGTGTCGTAACAACTGCAATACATACAATAACCACAAGGGCGACATAAAGTGCTATCTCTATTAAAGTTGCCCCTTCCTGCGAGGCAGCAGGGTTTTTTACCGGTTCACTTTTACATACAGTTTTAAGATTTTTCATTTTTATATCCATTCCTTTCACTTCCCTCTCACTTTCCTTAAGAGAGTGAATTTCCCCGACTAAAGTCAAAGGCTTCACTTGCTTGCTATAAATAGAATAAAACCTATTCATCACCAGACTGAAGTCTGGTGGTTAAACGGCAGACTAAATCTCTTTTCTATGTAAATTTCTGATTAATTTTAACTTTTTTAATAAAGCAGCAGTCTTAGCTGCGGCAAAACAGGAATTAAAAACATTGCAAGCATTGGAATAAAAATAAAAATAAATATCACCACTATCAGATTGCTTTCAAGATGCTCTGCCCTCATTTTTAATAAATCCCTCTGGTTATTTCTGTATACTCTTGAAAGGTCCCTGAGAACATCTTTTACAGGATTACCGATTATCTCAGACTGATGTAAAACCTTAACCAGGCTTTTAAACTCAGAGCAAAAAGATAGTTTTCCAATGATATTGAAGGCTTCTGTCTGACTTAAACCTTCAAGTATTTTCCTGCGATAAATGGAAAAAAGACTGCTTATTTCACTGTTAATATTTCTAATTATATAGATTATTGAGTCATTATAAGTAAGCCCCGCCCCTATTAATGATGCAAGAATATCTATAAAATCAGGAAGCTCTTTTAAAATTTTTTTTGACTTCAGCGACAATTTGCTCTTAAAAATTTCCAGGGGTAAGAAATAAAAAACTGAAGATACCACAGCACCATAGATTAAAAAATTTTTATCAAATAAAAACCCTGAAAAGATAAACAGGACTGCAGAGCTTGCGGCTATTATTATTCTTGCAAGCAGCAGGCCCTCCAGCGAAATTATATTAATTCCCATTACTTTTACAGGCCCCTGCTGTTCAAAAAATACTTTTAAATCATTTGCACGGTCTGCCCTGGTTTTAAATATACCGGAACTTTTTTTACTTCTGCCCTGTGCAGCTATCGCCTTACCAAAATTTATCTGGACACGCAAAATCAAAGCCCTAAAACTACTAATTTTCATTGAAGCTGAAAACATAAATATAAAAACAAAAACTGTAATCAGGGCAGAAAAAATAATAATGAAAATTCTGTAATCAACCACTTTTATACCTCAACCACTTTTATATTTATTCCTTTTATTTCTCTAAAGACACGAAACGAAATGAAAAACTGCTGCCCTAAAACTATTTACTTTTATAAATATTTATTGCCAATATGATTTCCCCTCCGTTCCTACAACTCATTATCTTTAGTTCATTATCTTCAGTTCAATATTTTGGCCTCAACACTTACAAACCGGCATTTTTAATTTAATATTTAATGCTCGATAAAACTGACAATCCTGTTTATGATTATAAATCCAGCAGTGTAGCTGATAATGGAATATATCAGAACGGCAATGCCTGCACCTGATAAAAGGCTGCCTACAAAATTTCTATTAATCAGTGCTGATATTGCCAGGGCTGCTAGCGGAATAAGCATTATTATATAAGAAGTGTATCTCGGTCCCGAGCTTAAGATTTTTATATAATTTGAAATACTTTTTTTCTCCCTGATATAATCTATCTGGTCCTTCAAAAAATTTATTAAGTCAGCACCTTTTTCATTCGCAGCGGTAAGACCTGTTATAACAATGTGAAAAATTTTACTCATATTTTTGCCAAGCATGTTTTTTAAAGCTTCATTTAAAAGAAGGCCTCTTCTTACATCATCAACAACAGATTCAAATTCCCTTCTTAAAGGGTCTTCAGAAGTCTCAAGTGTTTTCTGAATAGCGGCTAAAATATTGGGATTTGCATATAAATTGCCGACAAGATCTATTAAAAAGCCCTCCAGCTGTTCTTCTTTTTTATTTATAATCTTCCTTCCCCTGAAATCTATAAGTATGAAGGTTAAAAATATAAAAATTACTGATAAAAGGATAAAAATAAATATTCCAGATTTTAAAAAAATACTTATAAGAAAAAATGTTGAAATACAGATCAGGACAAACATCAAAAAAGTCCAGGCATCAACAGATAATCCATTTTTTAGAAGCCACATGCCTAATTTAAATACAGGTCCTTTTTCATAAAATAAAGACCTTTTAGATTTTTCATCCTGCATTCCGGATTTAAAATTTTCCTGAAATAAATTGCCTGCTCTGCTCATACGCCTTAAGATGTTTTTTCTTCTCTGGCCCAAAAACAGGGCAACTGATCCAAAAATGTATAAAAATCCCAGAACAAAGACTAATGAAATTACAACAGGTGCGTTAATTTATAATCACCCCTTTCATTCAGCTTGCTGTCAACAAAGACGAGCTCCTTGATTTTCCTGCTCTTAATATTAAGATTTTCATCCGATTCAATCTCCAGGAAAATAACTATATCCACAGCACGGGCAACGATTTTTTTTACTACAAGATTGCTTAAATTTGACCTGTATTCCATTGCAAGCATTTCAAGCCTTATTAGTGCATCGTATGATGAATCTGCATGAATGGTGCTGAAGCTTCCCCTGTGTCCTGTGTTTAGTGCTGCAAGCATCTGGTAGGCAGCCATATAGTCCCTTACTTCACCAACAATAATGCGGTCGGCCTTCATCCTGAGTGTTTCAAAAACAAGCCTGTCCTGGCTAATCTCGTTATCAGCCTCCCTTGATTTTGGCCGTGTTGTGAGCATCCTGGTGTAAGGATGGCAGGCAAGTTTTATTTCAGGTAAATCCTGTATAATGTTTATGATTTCACTTTTAGGTATCAGTTTTGCCAGCGTATTCAGGAGGGTGGTTTTTCCGGATCCCATCGAACCTGAAATCAAAATGTTCTTTTTATCTAAAACTATCTTCTTTAAAAGTTTTAAAACCTGTGCATCAAACATACCTGCTCTTAAAAGATCTTCGAGCTCAAAATCTATACAGTTAAAAACCCTTATTGTTATGTAAATCTTATCCGATACCGGCGGTATAACGACAGAACAGCGGCTGCCGTCATAAAGGTCAGTGTTAAGAAAAGGAGCTCTCTGGTCAACTGTTTTTCCTGAACCAATTTTAATTCTATCGATAATAAGGTAAACATCATCAAGGCTGTTAAAAACTTTACCCAGATACTGCTTGGTTCCATCCTTTATAACAAGCATCTCTGTATCCTGAATAAAGATATCTGTTATAGTTTTATCCAAAAGATACTTTTCCAGTATGCCAAGCCCAAAAACTTCAGATAATGCTGACTCAAGAAACTTTTGGGTTATCTCAAAATCTGTAAACGGGTATTTTTCATTTATAATATTTTTTATCTGAAAAAAAAGTTTATCCCTGTAATGCTCACTGCCACTACCTTCTGCAAGGTTACCGGAAAAGAACTCTTTCTTATTTTTTATCCTTTCCTTTAAAAGAAGGAGAATTTCTCTTTCAAATTTTTCTTTATCCTCCCAGCCTTTTTCAATTCCGGATAAAAAATTGCATTCTGAAACACTGGCCGGTGAATGTAAATTGCCCGAATCATCATAATAGCTGCATTTACTTTCTTTACATTCACTTTCAATTTTTAAACTTTTATTTATCTCTATCAGTCTATCCCTTAGACCCATTTTTAAGTATTCCTGCAAGCTGTTTATAAATTTTTGTAATAAATATTTTTTTAGGATTTGACATAAACAATAACTTTGTAAATCTGGCATCATACGAAATAAAACCCTCTACCGGCATATCTGTAATTTTGGCAAAATCCCAGATTTTCAAGAAATCAAAAAATCTCTTTTTATTTAAAATCAGCTTTATTTTTGAATACGAAATAAGGAATTTTTTTGTTAATATCTCAAAAAGATTTAATATTCTTGTCATACTTTCGAGGGAACAGTCACTTACCAGAAAAATGGTTTTTGAAATCACCAGTACATCAAGGGTCAGGCTGTTAAGCACTGTCTGGGTATCAAAAATGATATTTTTATACTCTCTGCACAGATTATTAATAAGCCTGTAAAGGTTTTCCCTCCCAACACCCTCCGCTGCCAGTGGGTCTGATAAGCCCTTCATAACATCAAGATTTTCTTTTAAATTTTTTTTATAGTTTTTAAAACTTCCAGGGAACTTTAATGCCATTTCAAGAGAGACCGAAGGTTCTATATCAAAAATAGGACCAAAGTCTCCAGGAGAGCTGTCAAGCTCAAGTACAAGAGTTTTTGCATCAGACCGTGAAGAATAATAAAATCCTGCACAAACAGCAAGGGAAGTTTTGCCCACCCCACCCTTATTTGAAATTATTGAAATTATATTGGTATCTGAATTATTTATATTCTCAAAAGAAACAACAGATAAAAAATTCTTTGCCTCAGGACGGTTATTTATATATCCATGTTCTTCCACTGTACTTCTTTCAATTATTAGAGTTTTTCCATGATGATTTTATAGTTATTTTCTTTTGTAACCCGTGAAATTATGGGGGCTTCACCAATAGTGCATTTAAGAAAAATATAGTATGAGCCCTTTTTACTGCCGATAAGAATATTTGATTCCTGAATTGCCTGCTTTCTGATATCAATAATTTCAAGGTTTCTAACAACTATCTGACTGTCAACCACAATTATATTTTCTGACAGATCTTTATATATGACTGTATTTATGCCTGTGTTTATATTTTGGTTTGAATCTGTATTTATATTTGTGTTTATGCCTGTATTTGTCCCCTGGGCTGTGCCCTGACCTGTACTCTGGCCTGCCTCCTGCCCGGTCCCCTGACCTGTACTATGGCTTAAAGAATTTTCTGCAGAAATTTCCGCCAGTGCCTGTTCATTATCCTTAATATTATAATAATAACCATTATCGTTATTATTGCTAAAGTTATTATTTACTGCAGTAGAAGGCAGGTCTTTTTCTTTTACAGTCGAAATAATTGAAATGATACTTCCAGCCTTTAATTCCTCTGCAAGCGGCTCATTGTACCCAATATCAACGGCAAGCAGCACTTCTCCTTCTGAGATGTTGTTCCATGCACTCTGGTTTAAATCTTTTTCAAAAACTTCTGAAGTTATTGGATCACCAGCCCGCCTTTCAATTTTTATGACTTTTCCCAAAACTTCATTTTTATCCTGGATAAAACCTTCCGGAATGGAATTTTTATAATATTGTTTTAAGCTTAAATCTTTCTCTTCAAGCTTTTTACCTTCCTTTAGCACTGTACTTGCAACAAGAACCTCAACTCTTTCAAAATAGCTTGTTAAGAATAAATATGTACCTACACCGATAATGAGCGCACCAATTACTGCGAGCAGGAAATATTTTTTAGTTGAAAATATCACTGACACCTTCCAGAACTTAATTGTTAATTTAAAATATAAACACAGCTTATAAATAAAACTAATAAATAAAAATTACCTGAAAAATAAAATTAATTAAAAAAAAATTAAATTAAAAATTGTTCTTGAAATTAAATTTTAAAAATTTAAAGTGCATCAATTTCAAAACAAAAGAATCCCGATAAAATTTCTAAAATTGACAATATAAAAAATAAAAAAAATAAAAATTAATATATATAAAATGTTTAATTTCAGCCGCATGTAAGTAATCCCAGCACCTTTGTCGTAAGATTTGAAAAGTCTTTTAAATTTGAAAAATTAAGGTTTGTAAAATCAGTCCTTCCTGACAGTATCTCATTCTCATTTAAAATTATAAGTTCTTTTAAATTGAAGAATTCCTTAAGCTGGTTTTTTGTAAATGCAAAGCCATTACCATTTCTTGCCCTGTTCATAACCAGTATTTTTTCAAGGTCATTATAAATAAATCTGTTGTTTATGCTTGCAAGCCTTCCAACACTGCCAAGGGTAAAATCTGAAATCATTAAAACCAGATCAGCCATATCAAGAACTCCAAGATAAATATCATTTATTAAGTTTGGGAGATCAAAAATTATCAGATGGTACTTCCTCCTTGCAATATCTATAAGGCTGTATATATCCTGCAGATCCAGCTTTTTTGAAAGCTCGTAGGTGGGTGGTGATTGAAGTATATCAAAGCTGTCCTTGATATTTATAATAGAATTGTCTATAGCGGCACGGTTATAACCCTCGGTAAAGATAATCATATTAGGAACTTTAGGGATATTAAGGTAATAGCCCAGGTCACTTCCACCCTCTGAAAAATTAAGATCAATTAAAAGAGTCTTCAGTTTTCTAAACTCATAACCTAAAAACAGGCTTAAAAGAGTGCTTCCGACCCCGCCTTTTGCTTTTGTAAAAACAATTATTTTCTGCTTTAACGCAACTGTGTTTTTTGAAGCTATATTTTCACTTAAGTTCTTATAACCTTTATTCTGAAATAAATCCCTGTCCTGTCTTTCTGTGCTTGCTGTATATTCCGGTTCCTTCTGATAATTTCCCCAAAAATCCTCTTCACTGCTATTTCGAGACTCAGGAAAACTGTAATTCCTTAAATCATCTAAATCTTTCAGGTCAGGTTTGCTCTCAGGCAAATCACTGCCTGATCCAAATAAAACATCTTCAGCGGAGTCCTTTTCATCATCCTTATTTTCAGATATATCCTTTCCTGAAATTTTTTCTGAAATAATTTCTTCATGCTGAACTAAATTTTTACCTCCAACCCTATCCCAGTAATCATCATTTTCGTCAATCCTGGTATCAGGCATTAAAAATCTCTTAAAATATTTCCTTAAACCCCTATCCTGTCTGGATTTACAAACCTTATTTTTAGCTGCTTTTTCTTCTTCCAAAACACCTTTTATCTGCTCCACATCAACAGGATATTTTAAGTCCTTTCCAAGAATATAAAGGTTTGCTTTTCTTTTTCTTGCCTTTTTTAATATTTCATTATGACCTGATATTTTCTTACTTAATATGACAACATCAACTTTTTCATAATCCAGTATGAAATTTACAGCAAAATCACTGCTCAGATTTATGAAATTGAAATCCTTTCCCAATTTTGAAAGTAACTCAAATGTCTGCCAGTCAGTGTCAGCTATAATTACATTTAATTCTGAATTTAACTTTTCTGTTCTTGCCATGTAGCCCAACCAATAAAAAAAATTATTAGACTTTTTAAGTTTTTTGTGCGGTTGTTAATTACTGCTGTCTTTTCCTTCAAACTTACTGCTACTACCGGGATTTATTTGTGATGTTAATAGTGCTGCATTTTTTGCACTGATGTTTTGATAACCAGTTGCTTTAAGGCTACTATTATTATTGCTATTTTTATTACTGCTTATATTCTGCTGCTACGTATACTCTAGCTTTCGCTATTTATATTGGTACTGCTGCTGTAACTTCTACCACTGCTATATATAGCTTCAGATTTATAAGTAACTGTAAATATAGATAAAGCTGTATTTATACTTAGACTGTGGCTGTAATTATAAATGCAACTTTGACTTTGACTGTTACTGTGACTGTGGTCGTGACCGTGACTTTGGCTGTGACTGTGACTGCAACTTTTTATTTCTACTGTTACTGTTAATTAATATTACTTAAAGATATACTATAATAATATTAAATATTAATAATTTATTTATAAAGAATAAATCAAAATTAATTATATGTCAAGATTTTAGTACCAAATTTTAATATTATTTATTAGTAAACAATTTTATAAATATTTTTATACAGGAATTTTAAAAAAGAATGTTATAAGAATTGACAATAATGGTATCAATTCCCATCAGTTTATTCTTTGGCAGCCTTTAATAACCTTTAACAACTCTTGAGATTTCTTTCAAGTTTTCAACCGGAGTTGTAAGGGGCACAGCACATTCAGGTCCAATTATATTTATACCGCAATCAATTGCATACCGCGCTTCTTTTCTTACCTCAGCAGGTCCTTTAAAAAGTAGTGTTAAAGGATTGTTTATATTTCCTGCAAGGGCAGTTCTTCCATTATTAATCCTTGCTGCATCTGCTGCATCAACCTTTGATTCAAAATGAAATGCTGCAACTTTTGTAGTGCATATATAGTCCAGCCTGTCTATAGTATTTCCACATATATGAAGAATAACCGGGGCTCTTATCTCGTCTGCAAGCCTTGAATGAACTGGAATTAAGAAATCCCTGTAAGAATCAGGGCTGCATAAATCCCTGGTTGCGTGGTCAGCAACTGTAATTGCATCTGCTCCAGCCCTGACCTGGGCATTTGCAAATTTTATTGTAACACCAATTAATTTATTTAATATATCTTTAACTTCCTGAGGATTATCAATAGTTTTAAGTAAAAAATCTGAAACTCCAAAAAAGTGATAGCTTAAAGTCCAGGGGCCAAAAACTTTTCCAACTACAGCCACATCAGGATATCTGTTCTTAAGCCTTGTAAGACAGTCAAGCACTGCTTTTGCAGCATGGTTTGAAAGAAAATTT
>Ga0194126_10006954_pt1 | contig 15893 bp, 14 predicted proteins | sample TA2KigC150mmetaG_FD_148641 | JGI IMG/M metagenome (GOLD analysis project Ga0194126, IMG submission 148641) | Freshwater microbial communities from Lake Tanganyika, Tanzania - TA2015035 Kigoma Deep Cast 150m | ecosystem: Environmental > Aquatic > Freshwater > Lake | place: Tanzania: Lake... | reverse complement strand
TATCTGCTTGTTGGGTTTATAATAAGCACCGGAAGGAGGTTTTTTAACCAGAAAGTATATATAGGTATACTTCTTACCTGCAGCGCATTCCTGCTTTACCTTGGGATAAAATTCATACTGGATTTTATTTCGTGATATTGATTAACATATTATAAGTGCTGAGCAAAAGTGCAATTACTTATAAATATCCTTAAGTTTGATTTTAAGGTCTGCAAAATAATAAGATTGTGCAGTTTCAGTATTTTTAAATGTCTCACTTGCAACAATATCTTTTTTTTCAAAAAAATATACAGTTACTTCCCTGTTTGACGGGTTGACAATCCAGTATTCATTTACTCCAGAGCACATATACAGGTCGAGTTTTTTTATAAGATCCCTGCTGCGGTTTGATTCAGATAATATTTCAACAATAAGTACAGGCACGCCCGTGTAGCGGTCTTTTCCATTGTTTTTCCTTAATATTTATACAATCACCATTTTACGCACTTCGTCTGCGATCCTCTCAGGCTGCGGTATATAGAATTTTTCCATAACAGGTGAAAACGGCGCAGGTGTGTTGGGCGCTGCTATTCTTGTAAATGGAGCAATAAGATAATCAGGTATTATTTCAGATATCTGCGCGCATATCTCTGCGCCAATGCCGCCCTGCTTTGGAGATTCCTCAACCACTGCAATGCGGCCTGTCTTTTTGACTGAACCTGCAATTAGTCCTATGTCAAGCGGCCAGAGAGTCCTTGGATCTATCACTTCAGCGCTTATGCCTTCCTTTTCAAGTAGTTGTGCGGCCATTAATGCAAAATGCATCATAAGAAGGCTTGCTACAATTGTAACGTCTTTTCCTTCCCTTCTAATTATGCCTTTACCTATAGGCACTGTATAATCATCATCTGGTATCTCGCTTGAGGCATCGACAGTGCCGGACTCCTGCCTTGGCCCTTTTGAGCCGTATAAAAGCTTATGCTCAAATATAAGAACAGGGTCATCATCTCGTACTGCAGCCCTAAGAAGCCCGCAGGCATCATAAGCTGTTGCCGGCGCAACAATCTTTATTCCGGGACAGCACATAAAATATGGCTCAAGGTTCTGCGCATGCTGTGAGCCCCTGCCGGTAACGCCCACAGGAGCCCTCATCACAAGCGGCATTTTAAGCTTTCCTCCTGACATGTAGCGAAGCTTTGCTATCTGGTTAACTATCTGGTCCATGGCGCACAACAGGAAATCGCCATACTGCACGTCTGCAATTGGCCTAAGCTCCATCATTGCTGCTCCGCATGCATAACCAAAGATTGCAATCTCTGAAATCGGCGTATCTATCATCCTTTCACGAAACTCGTTTTCAAGGCCAAGGGTAACCGTAAATGCACCTCCAAAACCTCCTGGAATGGCAATATCCTCACCAATGCAAAATATGCTTTTGTCTCTTCTCATCTCATCAGCTATTGCTTTTCGCAGTGCTTCTGCAACGCTTAATCTCATCTGGGCACCTCCATGTTTATATACAGATCCTGGTAAGTATCTTCAGGTGCAGGTTCGGGGCCTGTCTGACCGAATATTACTGCAGCATCTATTTTACTGTCGACTTCTTTTTTTAACGTCTCAAGGCTGTTTTTATCAAATACGCCCTCGCTTAAAAGAAAGTTTTCAAAAAGCAGTATCGGGTCTTTTTTTGCCCACTGCTGCCTTTCCTCTTTAGTCATGTAATTGCAGGGATCTCTTCTTGAATGCCCGCACAGCCTGAAAGTCTTTAGCTCAAGAAGGGTCGGTCCTTCGCCGGCTCTTGCCATGTCAAGTGCAATTCTAGCCCTGCTGTACACATCAAGAACATCCATGCCATCCCCAATATCGCCCCTCATTCCATATGCGCATACCCTCTGGGCAATATTTTCAAGCTTAAGCGTTTTCTTAATTGAAGTCGATGCCCCGTACAGATTATTTTCGCATATAAAAACAGCGGGAAGCTCATAAATTGCTGCCATATTTAGGCCCTCATGAAATGCACCTTCATTTGAGGCGCCGTCACCAAAAAAGCTAACTGCAACTCTTGGCTCCTTTTTTATTTTAAATGCCAGCGCCATACCTCCGATTATGGGAATGTTTGCCCCAACTATTGCAATGGCAGGAAGCACCCCTTTGCCAAGATCGCCTACATGCATGGAGCCGCCTTTTCCTTTGCAGCAGCCGGTTGTCTTTCCGTATAGCTCTGCCATCATCTCACCAAGGCCCACTCCCCTTGCAATTGCATGGCCGTGCGGCCTGTGGGTTGACGCTATTACATCATCCGGCTCAAGGGCAGCACATACACCAACAGCGCAGGCCTCCTGGCCTATGTACTGATGTATGGTTCCAGGCATCTTGCCTTCAAGAAATAAAAGCTTTATTCTTTCTTCAAACTCCCTTATCTCAAGCATCCTTTTATATATTGCTACAGCTTTTTTAGAACCTATTTCAGACAGTATTGCCTGCTTCTGCTTTAAGCTAATAGGAGTCATTTTCTCAGTTTCAAGTTTACCTGAAAAAACAGGGGGCGGCTGAATGATGTTTTGTCCGCTGCTTCCTTCTGAAGCTGTATCTGATTGCATGCCAGCATCGGCCGTTTCTTTTTTTAACTTAGAGGCTTTATTTGGCACTGCCATATCAGCATCCTGGTCTTTTAGCCCTGTACCTTGCTTTTCACTTTCCGCCCTTTGGATTGTAGCTATTGTCTCGCCTGTCTTTATCTGGGCGTCGCCAGCAGCCAAAAGCTTTATCACTTTTCCGCTTTCAACGCTTTCAAGCTCCATTGTCACCTTATCGGTTTCAACCTCGCATAAAGGCTGGCCCCTTTTTACCTCTTCTCCTTCTTTTACCAGCCATTTAATAAGCCTTACCTCATCGGATGTCTGGCCCAGCTGGGGCATCTTTATCTCTACTGCCATTTATATCTCCTGTCTTTTTCTAAGCCTTGTTATTGCTGCCGTATTGCATAATAAACATTTCTATTACTTTCTGCAGCTCTATCCTGGCTTTAACATTTATATCTTTTTCAAATCCTGAACCTACCACTTCATAGGGATTGCTTTCAAAGCTTAACTTCTGGGCCGCTTCTTTTATACTCTGGAAATAAACTTTCTTTAAGATGCTTCCCACATTGACTTTCCTTATACCTATCTCAATTGCTTTTTTCATATCATCAGCATTTATATAACTGCCCCCGTGAAGAACAAGGGGGATATTGACCTTATCTTTTATTTTTTTAAGTATATCAAGCCTTATGTGAAATTCTTTTTTCCCGTGCATATGGGCCTGGCCGATATTTACTGCAAGTGAGTCAACCTCCGTTTGTTCAACGAAGCTAAGCGCCGCCTCAGGAGTTGTAAATTTTAAATCATCCGGCACTTCTGTAAGCTCATGTTCAATACCCTGAAGTGAGACAAGTTCTCCTTCCACTGCTACATTTTTTTTATGAGCCTTACCTACAACCAGCTTGACTTTTTCAATCTGCTGTTCAAAGGATAATTTCTCATCAGTAAACATTACCATCCTGTAATCCATATCTATTGCATCAAGCACGGGCTCCAGTTTGGGGGATTCATTAAACAATGAACATGCCGGAACAGAAATCTGCCTGCATGCCTCGTTAACAAGAGCCGCATACATGCTTAAAGGGTCTTTTACGACTCTTTTATCATGAGTCATAAATATCCCGCTAAACCCCAGAATTATTGGTGAGCGCAGACTTTCAGCAGCATCATATGCTGCAAGAAGTGACTCCATGTTCCAGCTTTCAAAATAGCCGATTGCATATTTTTTCTTTTCAGCATGCTCCATCAATTCCTTAAAATCAACTAACGGCATTTAAATCCTCCAGTAAATAAAAATAAAATTATATTCAAAGTAAAAAATTATTAATCCTTAAAATCATCAATATGCCGGTTTAGCCTTGTCCTGTACTGTTTAAACCTGGCAAAATCAGTATCCATAGGAATTGAATGATCAATATGTGGGATATAGCCTCCCTTTTTAAGCAATATGCCTATTTTTTCAAATTCTTTATCCATATCCCTGGTATTGTCATTAAGTGCTATCCTTTTATCAACTCCCCCTATTATCTGCAGACCTGGAAACTCATTTCTGATTTTAATAATGTCGTTTACTGCCTCCATCGGAAATATTCCGGTCACTCCAAGCTCAACCCACAATGGTATCAGCTCTTCAATCAGCCCGTCACTGTCAACAATAATGTTTTTAACCTTATACTGCTTTAAAAAATCAATGAACCTCACATAATAAGGAGACATAAATTCCCTGAATGCTTCTCTTGAAATTATCGGACCGGTTTTAAAAGCCATGTCCTCCCATATCATTATCCAGTCTATCTCGACTTTCTTTAGAATCTCTGCCCAGTAGTCACAAACAAAATTAAGGTAAAACTCATTGATTTCTTTAATCAATAAAGGATTGTCATATAGCCCCAACATATAATTAAACTCACCCATTATATGCCTTGCAATGCCGCAGAAGCCAAATGGATGGCCCCCAAGCCTTATTGCAAAATCCCTGTTTTTAAGTTTGTTTGCAAGCATATCAAAATTATCTGGCAACCTGTTATTGAATTTATTGCTGTAAAGAGATTTATAATTTTCAAAATCATTTCTGTTTTTTACAGCGTAATCAAGTGTCATGGGAACCGAGGTCCCGCCTGCCAGTACTTTCTGGGTGAGGCAGTATTCATCTATAAATACCGTAAAATCATTGTTTTTCTCAATTATTTTTTTGTCGGCCATGGGGCTGAAGTTGCAGGGAAATTTTACAGGGTATGGCTCCAGACCGAAATATGCCATAAGCTTTGTATCCAGGCTTTTTTCTTCTGTCCCTTCCACAAGAGGAATTGAAGTCCTGATAAGATCTATATCGGCAAGCTCCGTGCTTACTCCTTCAAAAACTCCGTTGTTTCCTTCGTTCCATTTTTTAATAAGCCCAGCCCAGTAGCCATATTCAAGCTTTATATTTCTGCTGTTTTCCTCAAAAGCCATTACTGCATTAAATCTTTCCCTGGTGTTCAATTCATTTCCTTTATTTAAATAAAAATTGTTAATAAGTTTTTTGTATCCAAATTTTTTTATAAATTATTTTTTACCTGTTTGTCCCTCTTTAATTAAATCTTTCGTGAAAATTTTTAATCACCTTTTTCGGATAATTTTTTATAAATATCTTTAAGAGCAAAAAACAGTTCGTTATAGATCTTTATATATTTCTGGTATTGTTTGTTACCATCTTTTAAAGGAAATATTTTCCTGTCAATACTGATTATTCTTTTTAAATCAGATTTAAAATCCACAAAAAGATTTGCAGCGTATCCTGCAATTATTGCGCTTCCCAGTGTAGAGAGATCACTCCTGAATAAATTCTGATAAGGCATCTGAAGGATATCAGCTTTTATCTGCATCCATAAACTGCTTTTAGCAGCGCTTCCAATAGCTGTGACTATATCAGTTTTAAGTCCCGGGACAAGTTCTTTTATTATTTCCCTGGTAAGATAATGGTCATAAGCAATTGATTCCAGTATGGCCCTGTAAAAATGGATTTTTTTATGTGCCCATGTATGGCCTATAAACAATCCCTTAATTGAAGGGTTTGGAGGGAAAAACCTTCCCTGAAGGTAATCTATTGCTACAAGCCCATCGGAGCCTGGCGTAATATCTTTTGCCATATCATCAAGATAGTCATAGGCATTGACACCTTTGCTTTTTGCCTGCATTTTCTCTTCATTTAAGAATTCGTCTACAAACCATTTATGTGTTCTTCCAGCAAGAACTACTGATATCAGGTAGTAATTGCTTCCAAGTGCAGACTTCATGCAGGCAAGCGTCTTATGTTTTTTGTCAAATCTGTATTCATCTATGCATGCCCCCAATATGCATGCTGTACCTGATACATCTACCATCTGGCCATTTTCAGTAATCCCTGCACCAATAAAACCTGCAGACTGGTCACCGCAGCCTGCGCATACCGGAACTCCCTCGGGAAGGCCAGTATCCTGGGAAGCCTTTTTAGTTATTGTGCCGATTATTTCAGTAGATTTTACTATTCCTGGCAGTTTTTTAATGTCAACATCAAGTTTTTTGCACAATTCTTCTGACCATTGTGAGTTCTTAAGGTCAGCAAGCCCTGAAAAGCAGATAAAGCTTTCATCCATATAGGCCATATCGCCTGAGAGGCCAGCAAGCCTTCCTGAAACAAAGGCTGATGGCTGAATAAACTTATAAATATCTCGCCACTCATTTTTCTTTTTCCAGTAAAGTATCTTATTGCCATAAGTCGAATATGAACCGTTTTTCTCTATAATAAGGTCCCCGAAATTTTCATGCATAGAAATATTTTCTGCTGCGCTTCTTGAATCAAGGGGAGTGTCGTAATAAGTGACCGGATTATAGTTTTTATCAATAGACATTATGCCTCCCATCTGGCTGTCTATTGATATTGCTGCAATGCTTTTTTTATCAATATCTGCTTTCTGGAGGGACTGCTTCAATAATTCGCATGTCACAGTGTAAAAATCTTCAGCATTCTGTTCTGCAAGGCCTGCCCCGGGATAATCAATATGCATTTCCTGTGAAGCCTCTGCTACTGCTCTTCCTTCCTGGTTGTAAATGGCACATTTTGCCAGTGTTGTTCCCAGGTCAATTCCTATTACATGTCTCATATTAACTGCCCGTCTTCCTGATATTTTTATAAAATTTTTCCAGCTCAGTATCAGAATCAAGCCTGACTGTTTCTATTTCTGCATACCTGCAAAATATTTCAAGTTCAGCGGTAAAATCCCCCAATGTGGCGCTTAAGTGGTTTGCGCCTATTGCTTTAACAAAATTTTCCGCTTTTATGCCAAGGTCAACAGTAACTTTACCCCAGGCGCTGCCCAGATGCCTGTCAAAGTCTTTTCCCAGTTTACGGCCCAGAAATTGTTTTGTATCAAGCTCTCTGCCCTTTCCATACTGAAGATAATACCTGCCCTTTATCCTGGTGAGCCTTGCAACAGTTATTTCAGGATAAGATTTGCCACAATAACTGAAAGACGCTCCTGAGCACCCATGTATATTTGGCATCGCTACAGTATTTTCCAATGCTTCAGGGGCATTATTTGAATTTGCCGCCCAGAACAAGGACCCGGCGCCGCAGTTTGCAAATTCTATATGGTCGTCTTCTGTTGAAACCAGATCGCCAAATGCCGGCGGCACGCCCGGGTTAAGATTATGCAGAATCATGGATGTAAGAAGCCCCTTGATATCACCTTCACATACGGTGGGGTAAACTTTTTGCTTCCCTTCTTCGTTTACTGGAAATGGCAAAAAAGCCGGAAGGGTGCACGCATCAACTCCATATTCAAAATATATTTCCGGCTGGCATTTGATAGAGACACCGCATATATTTTCAGAACTATATTCATTTAACCTGTCCCTTGCGGCAAGAAGAAGCGCAATCTGCTTTGACAAAGATTCTTCCGAGACCATTTTATTGTCATAATTTATTTTGAGGCCATTTTTGACAGTCCATCTGATGAAGTCTTTAATCCTGCCAGGCGAGGATTTTATTATTTTTTCCGCCCTGTTTACAAGAATATACTGGTCCTCGGATATTATGTCCCTTATTAAAAAACTCTTGAGCCTTGGCACATCATCCTGAAGCTGTTCCATTTTTACTGCGTAGGTTCCGCCCCATAAAAGCATGGCGCTTTCGCGCATCCTGGATATTGCCGATACTGCCCTTATCCATTTGAGCATGTCATCTTTGTTGCCAAAATTCCTTTCATTTAAAAGGGCGTATCTGTTTACTCCCCATTCCATCAGGCTGGAGCATGCTGCGCTGAACTGGGAAAGGTTACCGGATAGCGGATCATTTTCAGTATAATACATAAATGGCTTATTGATTTTTCTTACAAAATCCATAATAAGCATTGGAGGCGACCAGGTCCATGCACCGATTATTACTGCATCAAAATTTGTGTTTCTTGAGATCTTAAGGGCCCTTTCAATATCGGTTATGTTCCTTATGCCATACCAGCCCTTTTTGCCCTCACTTCCTACAGCCAGAAGATCCGCCACTTCAATTCCGTTGCCTGTAAGAAAATCTTTTAAAACTTGCTGCCTGGATTGCAGCATTTTTTCCACTTCAGGATTTGACACTCCCACATCACGGTCATCTGTAAAAGTCACTATTGCGATTTTAGGTTTTATATTTTCCAATCTTTACCTCATATTATAAGTTAATTAAAAACCCCTGTTTAAATATTAATTAATAGCTGTTTTTTCAATATACTATCGCCTCATTGTCGATTTTATTTACATCAGTGCTTCTTTCAAAAACAACAACCTTTAGCCAGGAACTTTTAATCTCACCCGGATTTATTTTAAGGCTTGTTTTATTTTTTATGCATTCAATAAGCCCCAGGCCAGGGTACGAGGACCATGGCTCAATTGCAAGACTGTAGGTATCGCTGTACCAGGGATAATTATCGCTTCCGCCATATACGAGCCAGTAGTATAAATACTTAAAAACAGACAGGTCAAATACAAATCCGATACCCGTTTTTTCTTCAAGGTTTGTAATTGAAAACCAGTTTTGCCTGAGTCCCCTTGCATATAAAAGGTCTGCACAATTTGCTTCCTTCGGCATCACTTTTGAAAGATCCACTGTATCTTTACCAATGCCAGGAAAAGATTTAAGGCTACCTGAAGCTTTCGGAGCAACAAGTGGAAAATTGGAAATACTGTCCTGGTTTGATATTATTTCTTCTGCATCAAAATTAATTATGCAATCCCCTGATAAAAACGGGCTGCCAAAACATGGATGGTGTCCCCACATAAAATCAAGCGGTTCTTTACTGAAATTGGTCACTTTCTCCTGAATTGACAATATAGCTGAACCGCGTGTAAGTGATAAAACCTTTTCAATTCCCAAAGGCATTTTAGAAAGTTTTGTAAAGAACTTTATGCTTATTTCCTTTTCACTGTCTTTAATGATTTCAAAGTCCCATTTAACCATTGGGGACTCATCATGCAACCCAAAGCTTGCACCTTTGTAAATGCAGGGTGGGCCGCCATTTGGAATTATCTCCTGCCAGCCTCCAAGATAACTTTCAAGAAAATCTTTTCTATCGATTTGCCCTTCTTTAAAATCCTTTGGAGATTTCCACATAAAATCAATGTCTTTAGGTTTATAGAGCAGTTCAATAATATCTGTGCCCTTATCAGCCAGGATGAATAACCTTAAAAGCTCATTTTCCATTATTACGGATTTTAAGCCTTTGTAGCTTATTTCATCATTTATTCTGCAACCAGTATTCCTTCTTAAAGCAGACATTAATTATCAACCGCCTTCCTGTTAATATTTTTATTATAAAAAATATCGCCGGCATCAAAGCTGTGGGTGGAAAATTCAGAAAGCACAGCACCTTCAGGTCCCCCCCTGAAACCAGTGCCATGTTTCAGGGTAAAGAGTGTGCTGATCACCAGGATTTAATATTATTTCCTTAAAGACAGTAAAATCCTTATAATATTTTTCTGGTATTTTTGCCTGAATTTGTTTTGTATTTTCTCCCTCAACATAAAGATATACTGTCCCCCATCTGCACCTGAAAGTTTCCTCTTTTCCAGTCAAGCCGCCTATCATTGGATGTTTGTGCTGGGGGCATATCTGTAAAGGAAGAAGTGCCAGTTCTTTTGCACATACCTTTTCTGTATTTATATAAATAATTACACCAAGTCCGATATTTTCAAAATCATTCAGGTCAAAATCAGCTATTTCGATTTTTGATAGCTCAACATCAGTGAAATATATCCCGGATTTTTTATATATGTCTATTATTTTATTTCTTTTCTTGTTAAGAGTACTTTCCAAAATCAACCTTCCAAAAATAAATATTAACTTCTAAATAAAATGATTATGTAAAATAAACATCCAGCTTTTTAGTTTCTTTAAGTTTGGAAACATTAAGTGGATAGTTCCGGTATTTATTTGCAGCCCAATAATATGCAACTGTATTGTCCACTGCTCTTTCTGAGGACTGTACTGTGTGGTTTGTGCAGAGTATATGGCCGCCACCTGGAGAAAGCACCTCTATTACATGCCTGACCTCTTCAGCGACTTCTGCAAAAGAGCCCCTATTCATAATTCTTCTGGTGTCAACATTTCCCCAGAATACAAGTTTTTTGCCGTATTTTTTCTTTATCTCTGCTACATCATTAATATCCGGTTGCAGTGGATTTAAGATATCAAAACCTATATCTATAAAATCCTCTATTACCCAGTCCACTTTCCCGTCACAATGGAAAGCTATTTTTACATTCTTATTTATTTTTTTTACTTCATCCACCATCTTTGCATATCTTGGTTTTATAAGCTCCAGAAATAGTTTTGGGTTTATATAAGGGCCCCTTTCATTTGATACGTCATCTCCCCACCAGATAATATCAACTCCCTGGGAAACAAGCTTTTTTGATATTTTTAGTGAAATCTCCATTGTCCTGTCCAATAGCTCAATTGCAAAATCCTTATTTAAATAAAGGTCAGTCAGGAAATTTTCAAGCCCCCTTAAATACCAGCATGCTTCAAACATTGTGCAGGCACAACCGCCAAGAATAGCATATTCCCTGCCGTCAGCCGCTATAAGATCTTCGTAGAGCTTAAATCCATCTTTATATATTACAAAAGGATCTGGCCACACGTAATTATCATAATTTTTTATATCTGAAAGGGGGTGCTGCGCAAACTCACAATAGCTGCCGTATTTAAAAGATTTTTTTCTCCATTGGATTTTAAAATCATCCTGATAAAGATTTTCACCTATTTTTCTTTCTTCTTTAAGCACTGAGCTAAAGCCATCACAAAAACCTATAGTGGAGTACAGAAGGTCATTACCCATTGTTTTTGATAAAGCAAACGGGTCCTTTGAATTATCTATGTTCAAACCTTCGATTATGACTTCTGCAACTTCCGGGGCAATCCAGCTGTCAATTGGAACTTTGTCCGGTTCTTTATGTTCCAGTGTAGTGAGAATTCTTTCCCTTGAGTTCATATATCCCCCCAATTAAAATAAGGTAATGATTTTTATATATTTATTTATTGCTAAAAATATTTTTTTTTATAAATATAAAGCTTCTTTTCAGTTAAATAGAATATTGCCTATCCTTTTACAGCTCCTGCCGTTAAACCTTTTACAAATTGATCCTGTATTGCAAGATACACAATAAATACAGGAATGGATGCGATAATTACTCCTGCAGCTACAAGTTGCCATGGTGAGTCCCATTGCCCAACGAAGTTTGCCAGACCGACTGGCAAAGTATAGAGGGGTTTATCTTTCAGAAGAACAAGAGCAAGAATAAATTCATTCCAGTTCTGCATAAACAGAAAAATAGTAACAGTTGCTATTGCCGGCTTTGACAATGGTATCATTATCCTGAAAAATGTTCCGAGTTCCGAGCTTCCGTCAATTCTTGCAGCTTCTATCAATTCTTTGGGTATTGACATGAAAAATCCCCTCAATATAAGTACTGCAATAGGCAGTCCGAAAGCTATATAAGATATTATCAGGGAAAAATGAGAATTGTATAAACCCAGTGTTTTCATTATTATAAATAATGGAATAATTACTGCTGCAGGCGGTATCATTATTCCCAGAAGCACTGCATAAAATACTATGTTTGAGCCTTTATATTGAAGCCTCGCAAAAGAATAAGCTGCAAGAGATGCAATAATCAGCGTTAATAATACAGAAGCAAAGGTCACAAATATTGAGTTTAAGAAAAGGCTATTAAAATTAAAAGTTTTCCAGGCAATAGCGTAATTCTCAAAATGCAGCTCCCTGGTAAAAAACATTGCTGACAATGCCTCTTTTTTACTTCTCAGTGACAATGAAAAAACCCATATAATCGGGGTTAAAAAAATAATCCCCAAAAGATAAATAAGTATGCTTTTAATTATTTTTTTTGCCATTTTTTCCCAGAAAAATATATTTAATTAAAATTTTATAAATCCCTGCTCGTCAATCTAAGCCTTATTATCGATACAACAAGAGAGATGGACACTATAACTAAAGCTATAACTGATGCAAAGCCCATATTGTTGAACCTGAATGCCTGCTGGAAAAGATATGTGGCTAACACCTCGCTGGCCCTATTTGGACCTCCTGCAGTCATAACATAAACTATATCAAAAACTTTAAAACCACCGATGATATTTAATAGTAATGTAATTGTAATAACAGGGCTTAATGTTGGAATAATGATTTTTGTAACTACCCTGAATTCATTAGCTCCGTCTATTCTTGATGCCTCAATCAAATCATTTGGAATACCTTGTAGCCCAGCATAGTAAAGGAGCATGTCGTATCCGGTAAACTGCCATAAGGTAGCAATTATAATTGTGTATAATGCAAAATCTGAACTGCCAAGAAAAAGAATTGGTAATTTTGTAAGGCCGATTGCCTGTATTATCTTATTTACTATACCAAAAGCATCCAGCATTCTTGACCACATTATCCCTATAATTATTGGCGAAAGCAAAACAGGAAGAAAAATCGCATTTTTTAAAAACCTGGTGCCGGGAACTTTCTGGTCAATTATAAGGGCTCCAATAAAGCCGAAGAAATTCAACGTAATAGTTGTAAGTGCAACAAAAATAACTGTATTTAAAAATGATTTTAAGAAAACTCTATCAGTAAATACATCAGAAAAATTATTTAAACCTATAAAACTTAATTGATTTATATCAAAACCCTTCCATGATGCAAAAGCAAGCAAAACAGTAAAAACAACAGGAATAGACACAAATAATATGAAAAATATAATTGTAGGAAGTGTAAAAACAAAGCCAATTTTATTTATTTTTCTCTGTAAAATATTGGGAGAAATATTTCTTGAACTTCTTGCTTTCATAGACAAATAAGTTATTAGTAATTTTATTTATGTGCAGATACTTCATTTTAAATAGCTATATATTTGATCTAAAGTATCCGCACATAACGTGATATTTATATATCTGTAATTAGCTTCTTTAAAGATTTACTGAATAATTTATTTTGCAGTCTTTACTATTGATGCAATAAATTCTTCAGGAGTTATTTCCTTGCCAAATATGCCCTGCATTCCATTCATAATTGCGGTATATACTTCTGTATTGTAGACTACCCTGCTTTGTGATTTTGATTGCGCAGAAAGCATGTTCTCATAGAGTCCTCCCTTGGCAGAAAGGTCACCGGAATAAGCACTTGAAGGTATAAAATCATTTGCTACAAGCACGTCTTTACCTTCATCATTTGTCATATAACGCATAAATTCAACTGCCAAATCTATATTCGGGCTATTTTTGTATATAACAAACATTTCAGCAACCCCTCCAGTCGGCAAAAACTCATCCCCTGCTTTAAGCGGCGGAGTTGCAAATAGGCTGTACTCAAATGCTCCATCTATATCAGCAGTGATACCTCCCGTAATAAAATTACCAACAGGATAAAACATTGCAGACTGCTGTTGTACAAATAGATCTTTTGCACCCACAAATGCATCCATTGAATTAGCTCCAGGTGCGTAAACGCCGGCACCAATTAAATCTGCAGCATTCTTTGCAGCCTGTAAAAATACTGGATCATCCCAGCCGATTTCCCCTGCATCTGCTTTAGCCATCAGCGTATGTGTCGGGTCTGTGTAAGCAACATGTGCAAAAAATGTATCAGCTGCTGTCCAGAGGTCTTTTGTCCCCTGTGCAATTCCAAATTTACCCTGATCTGCAAGAGCGGCAGCAAGTGTTTTCAGCTCTTCCTGTGATTTTGGTATCTCTAACCCAAGTTCAGCAAACATATCTACATTATATGCTATCTGCAGGGTGTTAAGATCCAGCGGCACTGCCCATGCATCCCCGTCTACTGCTATGGCATTCATAACATTTGGGAAAAATTCCGGGAAACCATCATTTAAAATATCTGTTAAAGGAAGAAGCTTGCCAGATCTTGCAAGTTCTGTATATTCTCCAGCCCAAGGTATCTGGAATATATCTGGAGCTTCTTCTCCTGATAATACAGCTTTTAGTTTTACCAGATATTCTGAATAGCTTATATATTCCCTTTTAATAGTCACATTTGGATAATCAGCAGTAAACCTTTTTTCTGCATCTTCATGCACAACTGGATATGCACCTTCATTGTTCCATGACCAGAATTCAAGTGTAATAGGCTCATCGGACGCAGCCTTGGTTTCAGCGGCCTCTGTTTCAGCAGCCGTTTCTTTAGCAGTAGTTTCTACAGCTGAAGTTTCATCTACAACAGATGTTTTACACCCTGCTAACGATAAGCTCAACAGTATTACTAAAATTACAAGACTTACGAATAATATCGTAATAAATTTTTTCACTTTTACCTCCTTAAAGTGATTTACTTTTTTTGTATTGGTTAATACAATTTAATGGAGATTTGTTTGGTAATAGCTCCCTTGGCTAAAAGCTTTTCTAAACAAATCTCACTCTATAAAATTTTCAATAAATATCACCTCCTTAAATAGCTAGAATTATTGTTTGCCTATGCGGTGAGTTATATCTTCAATTCGATCAAGGTTTATATCTATCTCAAATCTTGACATATCTCCCCTGATTTTATTTAGCGTATATTCGACTGGTGTATTGTCCTTTAAAAATGCAGTATTATAAAATAATAATACAGGCGAACCTACTTTGGTGTTAAAAAGCTTTGAATCATATGGTGTTGCAATGGTTGCTTCCAGAATTCTTTTAAGCCTGTATATTCTAAGTCCATAATGCTTATCAAGCATATTTATCATTGATTCTTTAATTAAGAATTCTGCATTAAACCCTGGGCATAATTTTTGTGGAATTGATGAAAATGAGTAGTGGTAAGGTTCATCTTCTATAAACCTTAATCTTTCAAACCTGTACACCTTATCTTTAGAACTGAGATTAAGATTTAAAACCTCCTTTTCTTCAGGGTCTTCCAGTGAAAAACCTAATATCTTATTTTTTATCCTGTATCCTTTCTCAGTGAGGTCCTGGAATGTACCAATAAGCTTATTAAACAATTGCTCTTCAATCTTAGGTTTTGAAACAATGGTTCCTTTTGCTTTTACTTTTTTTATAATGCCTTCAAGAAGCAGGTTATCAAGCGCCTGTCTTATAGTAACTCGACTGACATTAAAGCTCTCAGAAAGTTCTCTCTCTGATGGCATGAATTCCCCTGGTTTCCACTGGCCGTCAAGTATTTCTTTTTTTATCAGCTGTTGGATTTGATAATAATAGGGAATTGGGCTATCTTTTTCTATTTTATAAATCATAGTTAAAAAATAAATTAATTTTTAAACTAATATTATTAAAGTATAGTTATTCTAATATTAATACCAGTGGTTTGTCAATAAAAAATATATTTTTTATTTTTATGCCTCAGTTTAAATACTGAAAAGTTTTTTTATAAGCCAAACATGAAGATCTCTTCGTGGTCGTATATATGAAACTATTTAAAAAATTTAGCTTCTTTTATAAAGCCCTACCAGCTCGGCACTGTCAAGGATGTGCCCTTCCATCGCTTTTTCAATATCTGATGCAGTGGCTTTTGCGCCAAGCGCAAGCATCGTATCAAGCGCATATAATTTGAAGAAATAACGGTGTGTCCCGGATGGCGGGCACGGTCCCCCGTAACCGGGTTTTTTAAAAGAGGTGATTCCCTCAACCGCACCTTCCGGTACACTATTTTGCGGTATTTCTGCTGTTTCAGGATCAATGTTCCATAAGGTCCAGTGAACCCATGTGCCCATTGGAGCATCAGGATCATCCATTATAAGGACAAGGCTTTTGGCATTTGAGCCAACCCCTGATATTTTCAATTCAGGATTTGTATTTTGGCCTTCACATGTGAATTT
>Ga0194126_10006944_pt1 | contig 15905 bp, 16 predicted proteins | sample TA2KigC150mmetaG_FD_148641 | JGI IMG/M metagenome (GOLD analysis project Ga0194126, IMG submission 148641) | Freshwater microbial communities from Lake Tanganyika, Tanzania - TA2015035 Kigoma Deep Cast 150m | ecosystem: Environmental > Aquatic > Freshwater > Lake | place: Tanzania: Lake... | reverse complement strand
CGCATCGAAACTGCGCCGATGTGGGCATCCGCGCTCCGATTACCGCGCCGGAGACTGTCCCAATCCCACTCGTACAGTGACGGCTCGCGGGGCGGCCGCTGGCAATATTCAGGAAAGCTTGTCGCTCATATCAGCGACTGTGGCAAAAATTTCCGCCGGACGCTGCGCGCGCAGTGCTTCCTGACTGTGTTGACCCCATGTCACCGCGCCGAAAGCGATTCCGGCTGCTTTTGCTGCCTCCGCGTCGCGAATCTCATCGCCAATGTAAATCGCATACTGGTGCTGCACTGCGCTCCGACGCAGGACCTGACGCAGCTTCGAGGCTTTGCCAAACATCGAAACGCCACACGCATAGCACCCAATCAATCCGGCGTTGTCCCTTCCAAGAAAGCGTTCCACGTTCTCACGCGAGTTGGAGCTCACGATAGCCAGCTGAACTCCGCTCACCGCCAGGCGATGCAACGCGTCGGCAATCCCGGGAAAGAGGGACAACGTACCTCTGTGGTCGGCCATTCGCCGGCGCATACTGTTCATGACGCGGGGCAGTTTCCGCAGTGGCAAACCCAACTCGCGCAGCAGAGCCGCTCCGTGAAGGTCGCGATAGCGGTGGTATTCGCTGAGTTCGACTCGCCTGAAGCCCTGCTCGTCGGCCAATTCGTTAAAGATACTGCGCATCCACGGCAGCGTGTCCGCCAGCGTGCCGTCAAAATCGAAGATGGCGATGCGATACTTCAGAATCGGAAAGTACTGCGTATGGTTGTGTTATGACAAGCGCGGATCGAGCGGAGTGCAAATCCTCGTCTGAACTTAAGTTATATTTTTCCCACGAGTGGGACATCTGATTCCCACAACCGAACAACGACTTTGAGATTATCTGGTTGCCGGCGCGCCGAGCCGCGAAAGTCGATCCGATGGAGGCGCTGCGTTCAATCGCAAATCGCAAATCTGAAATCGCAAATCCATGAAACGATCTTAAGTCTGGGGCCGTCCACGATCCCTGTCCCTAGGATTCAATAAGATCACCAATTCAGGAGCGAGCTCAAATTAGCCATCCGCGGCTAGAAAAAAACAGGCGCCTCCGCTATCGGCCGAGGCGCCTTTCAGGAAAGCGTCAAACAGGTTAGTTCTTGGAATCCTTCTTCTCGTCGCCGGACTCTATTTTCTCCCCGGCTTGTTTCCAACCAGTGATTCCGGCAGAAAGGTGCTTCACATTGGTATAACCGAGATCCTTGGCCGCACGGGCCGCAGTTTGATACGCCATTCAGGTAGGTCCGGTGCAATACGCGACGACCAGTGCGCTTCTGTCTTTGGGTAAGACTTTGGCCAAGTCGTTTTTATGACTGGCAAAGTCAATCGCCGTCGGAATGCGGCCTTTCCTCCAAGAGCCTCTTCCATTGACGTCGATGACGGTTACTTTCTTGGCCTCGATCGCTGTCCTGAGGTCCTTGATCGTAATATCAGGGAACTCACCGGCAAAAACGCTGACGGCGACAGCGGCGCTCACTGCGAGGGTGAGGAGTTTTTTCATATTACTCAACGGTTCTGGTTTGTGAATTTGCTTGCCTCCACGCGGAGGCTGACCCTGCTCGCGTACATCCACCGCCCGTGCTTTGGACACGTTTAACTATTCGGTGACGCGCTCTCAGGTTCAATTACTGAGACGATATCTCTAGACGAATTGGTTGCACAACATTTTTTCTTCGCCGAGCAGCATGAACAGCATGAACCTGTTCCTGAAATCTGCCGGTGTTGATTTTTCTTGGTTTCCGGAGTGCCGCAAATATGAAATAGTGAACCTAACATTACGTCTCGCGAAGTTCGGTGTCGGGATTTTATTAACTCTATTCGGTTTGTCGCCTGAACTGGCGAATGGGGCAAACGTCTTCACGCGGGCCAGCTCCCGGCATCCTGGTAGATATTGGCGGCCACAAGCGCCATTTTCATTGCACCGCCCAACTAACGGAAGTCCAACGGTCATTTTCGAATCGGGCGGCGGCGGATCTTCCAAAGACTGGTCTCGCGTTCGGGACCTTTTGTCGTCGCGGGTGAGAATGTGCGCGTATGACCGCGCCGGACTCGGCTGGAGCGAAGTCGGTCCAGCGCCTCGGACCATGAAACAGGAAGTCTTCGAACTGCACGCTTTGCTGAGTCCCAAATCACAATCCAGGCGCCGTGCGCACGGGCAAATGGCAATTTTTGGTTTCCGAGTTTTGATTTTCCGGATAATGAACATAGTTTTTAATCAATCGACACTTAGGAACGTGCTATGAAACTATTGCGATCTCTAACATTCCTCTCCATCCTATGCGGCTTCGCGGCGCTGACCTTTGCTGAGAACTGGCCTCAATGGCGCGGCCCAAACTTTAACGGATCTTCCAGCGAAAAGAACCTGCCAGACGCCTGGTCCAAGACCGAAAATGTTTTATGGGTAACCGATTTACCCGGACCGAGCGCTGCCACACCCGTGATTTGGGGTGATCAGGTTTTCGTCCCATCGGGGGATGAGCAGAACAAAACACTCAAAGCAATTTGTATCGACCGAAAGTCCGGCAAAGTCCTCTGGCAACATCAGCCTAGCGTCGGCTATCGGCGTGATGAGAAGAGCAATTATGCGTCTCCTTCGCCGGTTACAGATGGCAAGCTGGTTGTATTTTTTTACGGAAACGGAGAATTGGCCGCCTATGATCTCGCCGGAAAACAACTCTGGGCGCGGAATATTCAAAAGGATTACGGCGACTTTTCGTTTCAATGGACCTTTGCCGCCAGCCCTCTCCTCCATAACGGCAAACTCTATGTGCAAGTTCTCCAGCGCAATGTTCCGGTTCGAGGGCGTGGCCGCACCGACGGGCCGAATGAATCGTACTTGCTGGCCGTCGATCCGGCGTCGGGCAAAACCTTGTGGCGCCACGTTCGTCCGAGCCAGGCGGTCGCCGAATCTCTGGAAGCGTTCTCAACGCCAGTTCCATTCGAATTCAACGGACGAAAAGAGATTCTTGTCGTTGGTGGCGATGATCTGACCGGGCACGATCCTGGGACGGGCAAAGAGCTCTGGCGTTGGGGGACATGGAATCCGACACGGATCGGCCATTGGCGCTTGGTGCCTTCGCCTATCGCCGGCGCGGGAGTCATATTAGTCTGCGCGCCAAAGAGAGATCCGATTTACGCGATCAAAGCGGGAGGTTCGGGCTTGCTCAATGACTCGGCTATCGCTTGGAAAAGTGAAAGGAATTCTGCGATTTCCTCGGATGTGCCGACGCCATTGTTCTATCAAGATGACTTTTTCATTGTTGGCGATGCAGGCGGTGAAAACAGGAGTGCTCTTTCGCGCGTGGAGCCGAAAACCGGAAAAATCAAGTGGACCATCGAGGCTTTGCCAGGCCGCGGGAAGATCGAATCGTCACCCACCGGAGCGGATGGGAAGATTTATTTCATGCGATTTAGCGGCGATGTGATCGTCGTTGATGCGAATCAAGGCAAAGTTCTCAACGCGATTTCAATGGGTGAGGCTGGAGATAACGAAACGCGTTCATCCATCCCGGCAGCCCAAGGCCAGCTTTTCATTCGCACAAACAGCAAGCTGTTTTGTATAGGCAAACAATTGGCAGGTGGATTTTAGGGCGAGTTCTCGGATCGCGTCGTGACTGTCGAGGCCATGAAGGTGAAGGATGTGTTTGGCGTAACGCAGACTGAAAGTCTGCGTCGCGCACGAAGGCAGGCGCGCTATACACCTGCAAAATCGAGCGCTTCATTAGAGCTAAGGTTTCGACAACCTCGAATTCTCGAATCACAAATCAAATCAAATCAAATCAAATCAAATCAAATGATCTCTCGTTTACAGATGGCCGCGATCCTAATCGCGTGGTCGCTTTTGTCGGCAGCCCGCGCTGATGAAGGCATGTGGCTGTTCAATGATCCGCCACGCAAGCTAATCAAGGAGCGGTATGGATTCGACCTTACCGATCGATGGCTGGAACATCTGCAAAAAGCGTCCGTGCGCTTTAATAGCGGCGGCTCGGGATCGTTCGTTTCCGAGGAGGGTTTGGTAATGTCCAATCATCATGTGGGCGCTGATTGTCTCCAGAAACTGAGCGACAAGGATCACGATTATTACCGAGATGGTTTTCATGCAAAGACACGCGCCGAGGAGAAGCGGTGTCATGACCTCGAGTTGAACGTTCTCATGAGCATCGAGAACGTAACCGACCGGGTCAACGCAGTGGTAAAGGCTGAGATGACCGCGGAACAAGCTTTTCTGGCGCGCCGGGCGATAATCGCGGAAATTGAAAAGGAATCGCTCGATAAAACCGGGCTGCGCAGCGACGTCGTGACCCTTTATCAAGGCGGCCAATATCATCTCTACCGTTTCAAGAAGTACACCGATGTGCGGTTGGTTTTCGCTCCCGAACAGCAGATTGCCTTCTTCGGCGGCGACCCCGACAACTTTGAATACCCACGCTTCGACCTTGATGTGGCTTTTTTCCGCGCTTACGAAAATGATAAGCCGGCCAAGATCGAACATTACCTTAAATGGAGCAAAGCGGGAGCTGCCGAGAACGAGCTGATCTTCGTTTCAGGACATCCGGGCCGAACGAGCCGCTTGATGACCGTGGCTGAGTTGGAATATCAGCGCGATCAGCGGTTGCCTTACATCTTAAGCCGGCTTTATCGCATGGAGGTGTTGTTAACGGCCTACAGTGCGCGCGATGCCGAGAACGCAAGGCGAGCCAAGGAAGAATTGTTCGGGGTACAAAACAGCCGCAAGGCGCTCAATGGCGGACAGGCGGCGTTGCTTGATGCCAATTTGATCAAAAGCAAAAAGGCCGCCGAAGAGAAATTGAAGCAAGCAGTCAAGGATAACCCGCAATTCAAGGACGCTGCTTCAGCGTGGGACCGGATTGAGGAAGCGCAAAAGGCTATCGGGCAGCACGCCGTCCGGTTTAACTTGCTCGAGAGCGGCGACGCCTTTCGAAGCACGCTCTTTAGCATTGCGCGCACCTTGGTTCGAGCTGCCCAAGAACGGCCAAAGCCAAATCGTGAGCGGCTGCGTGAATTTGGCGAGTCCGGCCGTGAATCGCTCGAATTCCAGCTTTTCTCCGAGGAACCGCTTTATGATGATTTCGAGCAATTAAAATTGGCCGATGCGCTGACTTGGATGATCAGCCAACTGGGTTACAAGGATCCGTTGGTTCAGCAAGTTCTGATGGGCAAGTCTCCCCAAGCGAGGGCAGGGGAGTTGGTGAGCGGGACGAAGGTCAAGGATGTTGCTGTGCGGAAGAAGCTCTATGCGGAAGGCAAAGCGGCCATCGACGCTTCGAACGATCCGATGATCAAGCTGGCGCAATTGGTCGATGCGGAAGCGCGGGCGGCGCGGAAAATTGTCGAGACTCAGAACGAAATCAAACAGCAAGCGCACGCGCAAATCGGCAAAGCGCGGTTCGCGGTCGAAGGCACGAGCACGTACCCTGATGCGACATTCACCTTGCGTCTCGCCTACGGAGCTGTGAAGAGCTACGAGGAAAATGGGCGGCGCATTCCCTTTCAAACATCCTTTGCCGGCCTTTATGAACGCGCCGGGCAGCAAAAGTACAAACCACCGTTCGATTTGCCGCCGGCGTGGGTGAAACGGAAGGGCAAGCTCGATTTGAAAACTCCGTACAACTTTGTCAGCACGGCGGATATTATCGGTGGCAATTCCGGCAGCCCGGTCATCAATCGCCAAAGCGAAGTTGTGGGTCTGATCTTTGATGGGAACATCTATTCGCTCGCGCTCGATTACAGTTATACGGATCTGCTAGCCCGCGCCATCTCAGTCCATTCCCAGTCCATCATCGAGGCGTTGCGAAAGGTGTACGATGCCGGCAAGCTTGCGGACGAGATCACGAAGAGCCGGTGAGTAGTGGGCCGGCAGTTCAGCACTCACTGTAAGCACCGGTGCATAATATCCGGATGCACCGTTACCGAACGGATTTCCATTCAGATTCCTGCGCGGTACGGTATAGGTAATTACCGCGCACATGGACGCAAAGCATCTAGAACAGTGCCGCGCACAGCTTCGCAATGGCACACCGTTGATAGGAGCTTTGTCGCGATATTGGGCTGTGCGCGCACTAGCCAGGGATGCTTCGCCTGAAAGCATTCGCTTCCTAGCGCAAGCGGTCGCCGAAAGTGAGTTTGAATCCGTGCGCCGGGCAGGGTTGATCGCCCTGCGACGGTTGACCGACCAACGTTCGATTGACAGCGTGTGTGCGGTCTGGGCCGAACTGCGGCATCCCGCGTTGGCAGCATTCCTCAGAGAACAAGGTTGGATGGGCTCAGCGCCGGCTCAGGTGAAAGTTCTGACGGCGTTGCGCGCGCACCGAATTGAGGAGCTTGTCGAGACAGGCGCGGAGATTGTCGATCCTCTCGTTGAAGCGTGCCACGACTCCGACATTGATATTGCGCGGCAAGCGCGGCTGTTGTTGCCACGGTTGCGCAATGCCGCCGCCATCGACGCGCTTTGTTTGCGGTGGAGCGCTAAACGCGAGGTGATTTTGGCCGATGTCCTGGCGCAAGGTGGCTTTGTCTCGCGCGGGCCGGCTCGGGCACGAGTGCTTTCGGCTTTGAAGTTAGGTCGCATTGAAATCGTAACATCAGGGCGTGGGGACATCGTTCCACCCTTGGTCCAGGCCTGTCAGGATGTTGATCCAGTGATCGCCGAACGCGCCTTCACCGCCGCGCACCAATTAAAGCAGGTCGAAGCGCAGGAGGCTCTCTGCCGTCTTGTCCTCGAACGTGAACAGCCATTGGCCCGAGAGATTGTTGTAACCGCGCGATATGCTCCAGCAAATCCCACGACGCGGGCGTTGTTCTATTTTCTGACGGATCAGTGGGAGCAATACGCGAGCCTCGACTTCGATCAGCGATTGCTTGGCGCAGCTTACGAGGCGGCGGATAAAACACTGCGCTGTCGCATTGCAGAGAAGGCCCGTCGCGCCGGACGAACGGAGTGGATTGCGGTCATTGCCGGCGGCCGACAGGACCGGCGGCTTAACGAGATGACGGACGAGGAATGGGAAGCCGCGTTGGCTGTGCTCGTGGAAAGCGAACGCTGGCCCGAAATGTGGCGTCTGGCGCAGGTGACCTCGGCCAATTGGAGCGTTCGTTTGCTCGTTCAACTTAAACAAAGCGATTGGAGGCCGGACGATAAGCGCGAACGAGATGGCTTGTCCCGATTGATGGACTTGGCGCTGCTGTGCAATCAGGAGCCGCCTTTTCTCGGCAGGTTGATGCGTTGCGCGGCGCCACTGGAAGGACACACGGATCATGTCAGTTGCGTGGCCATCAGCCGGGATGGACGGACCCTCCTTAGCGCGGGCAACGACGCTACCGTGCGTTTGTGGGATTTTTTCGACAAGCAACCCGCCAAAACTCTGAGCAACCATGCAGATTGGATCGCTTGTCTGTCGCTCAGTCTCGATGAAATGCTCTTCGCAACCGGAAGCCGGGACCACACCGCCAATCTCTGGAGTTATCCAAACGGAACGTTGGTGAAACGATTGGAAGGTCACAGCGGCGATATTCATTGCCTCGCCTTCACTCCGGATGGCCGCCTCCTAACAACAGGAAGCGCTGATCAAACCGTGCGTTTGTGGAAGATGCCCTCCGGCGAAGCGTTGACCGTCTTGAAGGGACATTCGGATATTGTCAGTTGTTTGGCCGTCAGTCCCGACGGCCGCTTCTTGGCCAGCGGAAGTTACGACAATCAGGTTCGTCTTTGGAGCCTGCCCAGTGGACAGGCGAGGGGAACGTTGCGCGGACATAAGGCAATGGTGAATTGCCTGCAATTCAGTCCGGATGGTCAGACGCTGGCCAGCGCAGGCAAAGATCGATCCGTCCTGCTTTGGAGTGTCACAGACGGAACGCGGCTAAGCCGCTTGAAAGGGCATCGCGATGATATCAGTTGCATGGCGATCAGTGCCGACGGACGAGTGCTGGCCACCGGCAGTTGGGACTCGACGGTGCGGCTCTGGAGCATGCCGTCTGGGGAACTCATCGATACGCTCGTCGCCACCGGGACAATGGATGGGCACTCAGGCTGGGTGACATGTTTGGCGTTCAGTCCGGATGACCAAGTACTGGCCAGTGGGGGAGCGGACGGTACGGTGCGTCTATGGAGTGTTCCTGGTGGGGCTCCGCTGAAGGTTCTTGATGAGCATCGCGACCGCGTGCAGTGCCTCTGCTTTAGTTCTGATGGCCGAATGCTCGTCAGTGGCAGTTGGGACAGCCGGATTTGCGTTTGGAAGTCTGAACTCGCGCGGCTGCGACAAATGCCCGCCGGACGGACAACTTGGGAGGACATGGAATGGACGGAAGAAGTTCTATCCAATTCGACGCTCTCCGTTCCGGAGCGAAGCTGGCTCGAGTTTTTGCTGGCGCTAATGCGCTGGCGAAGGCGCTACGATATTGACTTGGGCGAATCGACACGCATACCGGTGGGTGAGTTTGATATCGAGATCGAAGGGTAAGCAATGGGAGCGCGGACTGCCAAGTCCCCGCGTTTCTTCGCTTTATTTAATCGTCTGACACGCGGACTCGGCGGTCCGCGCTCCCATACGGACGACGTTGGCGCACTTGCTAAATGGACGCCAAACCGATTATTTTCGAAGTCATCGATGTTGAAGTGTCTGAAGATCGTTTGTGTTGGGCTCGTCTGGTGTTTGGGGTTGACCGCTGTTGCTGTTGAGTCGGTCGATTACAACCGCGACATACGGCCGATTCTCTCAGCCAATTGCTTTGCCTGTCACGGACCCGACGAAAACGCTCGAAAAGCAAAGCTCCGACTCGATCAGTCCGAAGCCGCCAAGGCACAACGCGAAGGTGGTCCTGCTATTGTTCCTGGCGATGCCGGCAAGAGGGAGGTTGTGCGGCGAATCACCTCCACCGATCCGGACGAGGTCATGCCGCCTCCGAAATCGGGCCACAAGTTAACCACCGATCAGATTGAAATGATCACGCGCTGGATTCGCGAGGGAGCGCCGTATGCGGTGCACTGGTCTTACACGCCGCCAAAGCGGCCACCGCTTCCAACTGTGAGGGACACGAGTTGGTTGCGGAATCCCATCGATTACTTCGTTCTCGGGAAACTGGAGAAAAATGGCATGTCGCCAGAACCCGAGGCAAGCAAGCAGGCTCTCGTTCGCCGACTTTCACCCGACCTCATTGGATTGGCGCCGACGCTATAGGAAGCCGACGCGTTTGTCGCGGATAACTCGCCAAACGCCTATGAAAAGCTCGTGGACCGCCTCTTAGCGTCGGAGCACTTCGGAGAACATTGGGCACGCATGTGGCTGGATTTAGCGCGTTACGCGGAGGCTACGAAAAGGATCAGGCGCGTTCGATCTGGAGGTGCCGCGATTGGGTGATCGACGCCTTCGATACAGACATGCCGTACGATCAGTTTACTCGCGAGCAATTAGCGGGCGACTTGCTTCCGAATGCCACCGAATCGCAGATTCTCGCAATGGAATCGAAGCTGTCAACTTTGCGCGAAGCATTTTGGGCGAAGTCACCGGCCCAGGCAGAAGGTCAGGCGGCGTGGGGAAGGAAAATCGCCGCACCAAATCCCTGGACGCCACTTAAGTTTATTTCGGGCGCGGGAATTGGCGGATCATCGCTGACAGCTCGCGAGGACGGCAGCATCGCGGTTTCTGGAGTGTTTCCCGAGGCCGAGACGAACGTGATCCACGTTGCGGCGCCAAACGAACTGCTGAGCGCGATGCGGATCGAGTTGCTCAACGATGAAGGAGTGAAAGGACCGGGCAGGAACAGCGCTGATCGCAACGTCGTCGTTTCCGAACTGATTGTCGCGTGGGAGAAACGCGATGGAGCCATCGAACCTGTCAAGCTGAAGAACGCTCCCGCGGATTTCTCGATTCGACGCTGATTGTTTGGGGAGGCGAGTTCGGGCGGACGCCGATGATGCAAAACAACGTTCGAACTGAATTGAAGAAAGGATACATTGGGCGCGATCATCATCCGCACGCCTTTACAATGTGGATGGCCGGCGGCGGGATCAAACCTGGGCTGGCCTACGGAGCAACCGACGACATCGGTTATTACGGGGTTGAAAACAAAGTGAGCATTCGCGATCTTCAAGCAACTCTCCTTCACTGCCTAGGCCTCGATCCGCACAAGTCTAGTTTTGCCTACCAGGGATTGAATAACCGGTTGATCGGGCCAACGGACGAAGCGCGAGTCGCGCATGATATTCTGACGTAAACGCCTTGGCGGCCGGCCGCCGGTTTTCTAACGAGACTTAAAGGAGAAAGGGACGAATCTCATCGCTGCCGATCCAGGCAAATCTCCGCCATTCCGCTCACCTCTATGGCTTGCGTTCCCGGCAGCCTTCATGCCGCAAGGTAATTCCTCCCGCCGGACGCAGCGTCACGCCATTGAGGAAAGGCCGAATGGCTGCGTCCGACTCGAGCCGGAATCGGTGCATGCTCAACAGCGTGCCGAGCGCGATTTGCAATTCGTAATTGGCAAACGCGGCGCCGATACAACGCCGATCTCCGCCGCCAAAAGGGAAAAACTCATAGGGCGAATATTTCTTGTTCAGGAAACGCTCGGGCCGGAACGACCAGGGATCAGGGAAGATCAAGGGGTCGAAGTGCGTGGTGAAGATCACGGGATGAAAGACTGTTCCCGCGGGGTAGTCATGGCCCCGCAAAGCAGCGTCGCGAGTGAGGCGGCGCCGCATGAACGGCACGATGGGATGCAGGCGGAGGGTCTCGTCGCAAACAGCGCTCAGGAATGGGAGCTTCGATAGTGCCTCGGGTTCTTGGCCACAGTTAGCGATCTCGCCGCGGAGCTTCTCGAGAACTTCTGGATGGCGATGGAGCCGCCAGAGCGCCCAGCCCAGTGTTGTGGCAGTCGTCTCGTGCCCGGCAATCACCAGGGTGCGTAATTCATCGACAATTTCGTCATCGGACATCGGTTCGTCATTTTCATCCCGCGCGCCGAGCAAGAGGGAAAGAATGTCCTGACGGTCCGCATCGCGCGTGGCTCGCCCACGAACGATCTCTTCGCGCAATAGGGCGGCGAGCGCATGCACGCTTTTCTGGTAACGCGCCCAAGGCGCGAAGAAAGTCCGATGCAAAACAGGCAGGAACATGCGCCAAGCCGGAAAGGCCGCGACGTTGCTGGTGATAACGTCGCGAAAGCGTTCGACGCGCGCCGCATCTTGCACTCCGAACACTGCGCGGACGATAACTTCGAGAGAAATCCGCTGCGTCATATCGAGTATCGCCACTTCGCTTCCCTCGACGAGGCTGCCTGCGTGACGCACCGTCGCATCAGTAATGATCTTTGCGTAAGCGCGCATCCGGCATCCGTGGAATGGCGGCATCATCAACTGGCGCTTTCGTTTGTGCCGCGCTCCGGTTGCGAGGACGATCGATCGTTCTCCCAGGAGGGGTGTGACAATTTCGTTGGGGGCTTGGAACAGATCGGACTCGCCCCCAAAAACCTCCGCGATCAACGCTGGATCACCGGTTGCGACACCCGGTCCGTTCACCAATGACATCCGAAACGTCCGCCCATAACGCGCCGCCAGCTCTTGCATCAGTGCGAGAGGGTCGTTTGCCAAACACCATGTCATCCATGCCGCGCCGGCCTTTCCTCCCCGCATCGAGAATCTTCAGTTCCTGAAGCGATTCGAAGGAGTCGGCGGGATTCTGGCCAAACGCAGCCTCCACTTCTCCGCGCAATCTTGCGAGCCACTCGGCGTGTTTCAAAAGTTGCACCACGGACAATTACGAAATCACCTATATCATGCACAACCAGCAGCCATGGGCGAAGCGATCTGACAAGGCGTGCCTGGCGACCTACAACCCCATCAGCAAAATCGATCCGAAGAAGGTCCTCAAGAGATGGTGGTTCCAGCATATTGTGCACGACGTTTTTCACATTGCGGTTCTCGTGCCGCTGTTTCGTTTCGTCCAGGGCAAAAGGCGTTCCTGGCACTGCGGCGCGCACACCTTGATGAACAGCCAGGAGACGTGCTTCGTGACCGGCCTCGCCGCCGCAAGACAACTGGGCGCCGACTACCCCTTCAACGATCGCGAAGCCGCCGGCTGGTTCAACTTTTACGGCCGCCTCCTCTACGGTTGGAAGTTTAAGAAAGCGCGTGTTAAGGCGTCGTGATGCCTGGTGACCCAGCCGTCCGGCGTCTCATCGTCACGTGGGATCATGCGAAACCGCTGCAGATTGAAAATTCAGAATTACAGCGAAACTCTGCGCTTCGACGGAGTGGTGCCGCGATGCGTCGGCATGCGGTCCGGTGCATCCGGAAGTGGCCGGCACATCGTAGCGGCGGGCATCCTGCCTGCCGCAGAGCCGAGGCATCCTGCCCGGCGGATCCTTGAAGAAATGGCCGTCCGGTTCCTTGAGAAACACGCCCGCGTTGATCGAAGTTCCGCCTCCGCGGACGCTTCCGGTGAGGACCCAGCTGCCGGCTTTCGTTTGCTGGCGATTTGTGGCCGAGCCACCGCGGACTGCGGGCCAACCGGCTCCCGTTTGAGTGAGGGGTTCTTCTTCCGTGCGCTTGCCCCGTTCCAACAGCAGAGTCTTTCCCTTCTTTGATAGCGCACTTGCCAAAGCGCAACCGGACGCGCCACCGCCAATAACTATGAAATTGCAGGAGTTCATGTCTTTCGCCGACGTCTGTTACGTCAGCGACGTAAAACGAGCTGGAGCTCCCGAATAATGCTGCGCTTCACGTCGAAACGTGGCTCTGCTTTAAGCGCCACTTAGTCCGGGTATATGCAATGCGGAAGCCGTGGCGCTCGGCATTGCGTTGCGATGCGCTGCCGGGAAGCGCGCACATCATCGCGATGTCACAGCCGTGCTCGGCGGCATAACCCAAGCGTCGATTCAACAACGCGAGTTGGGCGCCCTGCTTGCGTTACTCAGGAATAGTGCAGGCGCCCGCTAAACTTAGCATGCCGGCTGCAATGGGCCGCCCCTCCAGTTCGGCGAGGAACGAGACACCACCCTTTCGATTTGTCCAGACCGGCGTCATATCTTGCAGGTAATCGATGTATTCGGGAAAATCGCTCCAGCCTTTGACGATTGTTTGCGAGAGAACGTCTCCTTCATCAGAGCCAACGGGCCGCACCTGAATTTGCTCGTTCGACGGTTGGTGCTTTTCGATCAGGCTACGGATCGGCCGGTACATCACGCTGGTCAATTCGACTGGTTCATAACCACGCTCGTTCAACGAAGTTACCAGCGCTAAGCCAGCCAGCGGGCTGACCTCATGAAAAACGGGCGCCTGCCGATCTCTAAAGAAGCGTTCAATGCCGTCCAGAACCTCAGCCGTCGCCGGCTCGAACAATCCTAATCCAAACGTTTGCGTCACAGGTGAAGAGACGCCGTCGAACATAGCTTAAGCACCGGCCATTTCGATCCATGTCGATCCGATCTTTGGAAACACTTTCGCTCTTGCCTCGACAAACCTCGCGCCTGCCTCGGCCTCAGCTCGTTCGAGGCGCCGTGACAATTCGACGTCGGAGAAAGGATAAGTTTCGACGCTGCTCAAGCCTTCAAGCTGCCATCCACGTATCGCCCTTGGTCTATCATGCCGAGAAAGGGAATGATTTTGTCAGAGCCGCACTTCGCGCATTTTAGATTCATAGTTTAGTCAATGCACAGTCGATCCGGCCGATTTACTCGAAGCAGAGATTCGTGATCTTGCTCTTGCCGGGTTCGATGGGGAGCAAGAGCAAGAGCAAGAGCAAGAGCATGATCAAGAGCAAGAATCCAACAAGGCGCCGATCCAATATGCCTGGGCCTTCTCCGACCAGGTGTTGGTGAGCAAGAACGGCAACTTTGCTGCATGTCGCTACGCCAACAATTTCTCGACAAGTTCGCCGTGCACATCGGTGAGCCGGAAATCACGGCCTTGAAAGCGATAGGTCAGCTTTGTGTGATCAAAGCCCAGCAAGTGGAGAATCGTGGCGTGCAAATCGTGAACGTGCACTTTGTCGCGCACGGCGTTGAACCCGAACTGATCCGTCTCGCCAAATGAAAGGCCGGATTTCACACCGCCACCAGCCAGCCACATTGTGAATGCATTCGGGTGGTGGTCGCGGCCATCATTGCCCCCTTGAACCATTGGTGTCCGCCCAAACTCACCGCCCCAAATTACGAGCGTGTCGTTCAGTAAGCCGCGCTGTTTTAGATCTTTAACCAGCGCCGCGCAGGCCTTGTCGGTATCTTGGCAATTCTTCCGCAAGTCCTTAGTCAAATTGCCGTGTTGGTCCCAAGCTTCGTGGAACAGTTGCACGAAGCGCACGCCGCGTTCGACCAACCGCCGGGCCAAGAGGCAATTGTTGGCGAACGATGATTTGCCGGGCTCGGCGCCGTACATTTCGAGAGTGGCCTTCGATTCTTTCGAGATGTCCATCAGTTCCGGGGTGCTGGTCTGCATGCGATAGGCCATCTCAAAGGAATTGATACGTGTCGCAATCTCTGGGTCGCCCACGACATCGAGCCGTGTCGCGTTGAGACGCTTCAACGTATTGAGCGAATCGCGCTGCATCTCGGCATCGACGCCTTTCGGATTGGAAAGGTAAAGAATGGGATCACCTTGGTTGCGGAACAACACTCCTTGATAAACGGATGGCAGGAATCCACAGCCCCAGTTCGACGCTCCGCCGCTAGTGCCTTTGCTGCCGGAACTGAAAACAACGTAAGCTGGCAAGTCTTGGGAGTCGCTCCCAAGGCCGTACGTAACCCACGCGCCCATGCTCGGACGGCCGAATTGGACCGATCCGGTGTTCATGAAGATTTGGCCGGGCGCATGGTTGAACGCATCCGTGTGCATCGACTTCACAATGGCGATCTCGTCAACGACACTGGCCAAGTGCGGCAAGAGCTCGGACAACTCGGCGCCCGATCGGCCGTACTTGGCGAACCTGAACTTCGGACCAAGCAGTTTCGAATTCGGATTGATGAACGCAGCCCGGTAACCCTTTAGAAGATCGCCTGGCGGCAGTTTCCCATTCCAGGCCGCGAGTTCGGGTTTGTAGTCGAATAGGTCAAGGTGGCTCGGCGCGCCCGCCATGAAGAGATAGATAACATTCTTAGCCTTCGGCGTGAAATGCGGCTGTTTGGGCGCCAGTGGATTGCTGAGACTGGGCCTGGCTGCCGCGCCGAAAAGCGTTTGATTCAGCAACGAACTCAGCGCAATGGCGCCGAGTCCGACACCGCATTCCTTGAAGAACCAGCGGCGGGTTATTTGCTTGCGGTACTCATTGAAGACATGACTCGAGATATTCATGGGGTAATTCCTCAGGCCGGTTGGTCAAAGTGGACACCGTTTCGCCGAGCGTGATCATGGGTTGTAGCGCAGAGTTTCACTCTGCCGTATCGCAGACAATCAGCCGCTCTTCGGCGGCGGAAGAATGCAGTAGCTGACAGTTGCAGCGCCCCTCTCCCTAACCCTCTCCCCATCCGATGGGGCGAGGGAATCGAGCTTTTGCGGTGGGCGATGCCTGATGGACGAACGTGCCCAGCGCCCAGGTCTTTTCCCTCTCCCCATCCGATGGGGAGAGATTTCTCCGAAACAGGATTTCGCTCATTGCACCCATGAACCACTGCGTCGGTAGGGCGGCGTTGCCGCGCCGCCGCGATTGCTGTTCGCAGGCTGCGGAGCACCGCAGCCCTACCTTTAGGTTCATGGAGAGGGTTAGGGAGAGGGGCAACATTCACCTTGCCACTTGGAAGACTTTCAGTCTGCGGCGCTCCCGCAAGATCACAAACGTTGGAACGCCCGAACACGCTGCCGACTGCAAGTCGGCGATAGAGCAGAGTGAAACTCTGCGCTACGAATACTGCGGTTGCCTTAATGCTCACGGCCCAGT
>Ga0194126_10006942_pt1 | contig 15910 bp, 13 predicted proteins | sample TA2KigC150mmetaG_FD_148641 | JGI IMG/M metagenome (GOLD analysis project Ga0194126, IMG submission 148641) | Freshwater microbial communities from Lake Tanganyika, Tanzania - TA2015035 Kigoma Deep Cast 150m | ecosystem: Environmental > Aquatic > Freshwater > Lake | place: Tanzania: Lake... | reverse complement strand
GTTCCGCGCCGGCCGGCTACCGGAAGCGGCCGACGCTTACAAGCAGTTTCTGACGGCTTATCCTCTATCGCCCTACACCGCACAAGCCGCTTACGGCCTGGCGGATGTTTATTACAATTTAAAGGATTATAAGAGCGCAGCCGCTGCTTATGAGAACATTATCAAGAAGTATCCTCAATCGCCGCTGGTGGGCGACGCCGTCAACGGCTTGCAATGGTGCGCCTTGCAGTTGGGCGACATCGAGCGCGGTGTGCGTGTCGCTGAGAATTTCGCCCGTGAAAATCCGAATAGTCCGCTGGTCGATGATGTCGCGTTGCGCATCGGCGATTTATTCTATAATTCCGGCGATTTCGCCCGCGCTGAACAGGCTTACAAACGACTAAGCGAGCAATATCCGCAGAGCGAGCATATTCCGGCGGCTGCATATTGGCGCGCCAAGAGCATTTTGGACGGCTTCGACACCGGACGAGCGGTCGATGTTTGGCGGGAACTTGCCGCTAAAGACAGCAAAAGCCATTATCGTGCGATGGCGTTCTATCAGATGGGGCAGATTTTTTACGCGCAAAAGAAGTTGAGCGACGCCGGCGGGATGTTTGAGGCGCTGCGGACGAATTTTCCTTCGTTAGACTTGGCTCTGGAAGCACAAATTTACCTTGCCAAAATAGCGCGCGCGAATGGTGATTTGAGCGCGGCGACAGCAGCGCTCGCCCCGCTGCTCGAACGCGCCGACAAAGGCGAGATAGCCGCCCGGGCATCTTTAGAGTATGTTTATATTCTAAAGAGTCTAGGAAAATATCAGGAAGCGCTGGAGAGGGCGGCAAAGTTGGCCGTCGGCCGCGCCGATGTCATTGGAGCAGAGGCTCAATTCACAGTTGCTGGATTGAAGGTTCAATTAGACCGCCGGGCGGAGGCGGTGGACGACTATTTGAAGGTAAAATACTTATATAATCTTTATCCGCAGTGGTCGGCGCCGGCACAAATCGAAGCCGCCAAATTAAAGGCGGAACTCGGAGACGCCAATGAAGCCCGGCGCATCTTGACGCGTTTGCGCAACGACCACGGCGACGATGAATGGGGACGGCGCGCGGCGGAATTAATCTCGACGCTTAGATGAACGCCTTGCAACTCACGGCGCAAGTTGTATTTTGGCTGACGCTGGGTTTGGTATTTGTTTCTTATTTTGGTGTTTCGATTATATTGACTTTGGCAACGTGTGGCCGCAAGCCGCGTGATATTCCTTCCGATGCACCGCTGCCGCGCTTATCCATATTAATACCTGCCTACAACGAGGCGCGCGTCATCGGCGAGAAACTGCGCAATATGCTCGCGCAGGATTATCCGTCTGAACTGCGCGATATCGTCGTTATATCTGACCAATCGACCGACGCAACCGATGAGACGGTCAAAAGTTTTGAAGGCGCTGGCGTCAAATTAATACGGACTGAAAAGCGGTTGGGTAAGTTCGGCATATTGGACGCTTATGTGTCTCAAATGCAGAATGAGATTGTAGTCATAATCGATGCGAATATGATGTTGGCGTCTGGAGCGCTGCGAAATCTGGCTAGATATTTCGCTGACTCAGAAGTCGGGCTGGCGGGGGGGAATACGATTTTTAAATTGAGCATCTCCGACGACAGGCCGCCGAAAGGCGAATTAATATATCATAATTTTGAGACTTATTCTAAAACTTTAATGAATCGGCTTGGCGCCGTAGTCAGTGTTTATGGCGGATTTTATGCTTTTCGTAAGGCGCTGTTCCGTCCAATTGGGCGAAAGCCGGTGCATGACGATGTTATGCTGCCGATAGAAGTCTTGGCTGCGGGTTATCGAACGCATTTTACTGAAAATGCCGTCGCAACAGAAATCATTGCCTCTTCGCGCAAGGAATTCAAGCGTCATATTCGCCTTTCAGCATACAGTCTGAACAGTCTGACGCGTGCGCTGAAAATATCCGCCAAAGCCGGTCCAAAGATCTTCATTATTGTCTTTGTGAACAAAGTTCTGCGTTGGCTGTCGCCATATTTATTGGGATTAATGTGTCTCGCCTTGATACCGCTGCTCAAATTAGGTTTAGTGTATCCCTTTATCGCCGGGATAATTGCGTTTGGAATAGCCGGGGCGGCGCTGGGAGGCTTAGCCTATTTATTTGGATTTCATATTTTCATCATCAGCGCGATGTTCTATTTTGCATTTATCAATTTTGCGGCTTATATTGGATTATTTCGTTGGCTGGGGGGAATTAAGCCCTATTGGACGCAACAGAGGAAGGGCTGATGGAGCCTGTGGATTGTTTGAACGAAATTAACAAAATAAATAAGCGGATAAGGTCGGTGAATAAAACAGATTGAATGCAACATCGATTAACTTCCCAATTTACACCTTACACCTTACAACCTACAGTTTATAACTTTCTAACTTCCTTATGAAAATCAAACCGTTTCATGTCATCCCCAATCTGCCCGAGCCGCTGAAGGCGCTGCGGAGCATCGGGATGAACACTTGGTTCACTTGGAATTGGCCGGCTGTTCAACTATTTTTGCGACTCGATGCGCCAACTTGGGAGCAATGCCGCCAAAACCTAATTATGATGTTAGGCCAACTGCCGCAGAAGTTGTATGACGAGACGGCGCTCGACGACAGTTTCATCGCCAATCTGCAGCGCGTCGAAAACCTGCTCAATGAATACTTGGCGGCGCGGACCTGGTTCGACGAATACCATCCTGCAGAGAGCGACCTGCGGGTGGCTTATTTTTCGATGGAGTTCGGTTTGGGCGTCAGCCTGCCGGTCTATTCCGGAGGATTAGGGCTGTTAGCCGGCGACCATCTGAAAGCCACCTCCGACCTCGGCACGCCGTTAGTCGGCGTCGGATTGCTCTATCAGCAGGGATATTTCGAACAGTATCTGAACATCGACGGCTGGCAAGGTGAGCGCTATCCCATCAATGACTGGTATAATATGCCGGTATCCCGTGTGAAAGGCAGCGACGGCAAGCCGTTGACGGTTGCAGTTGATTTAGCCGGCGAGACCTTGACGGCGCATATCTGGAAAGTGCTGGTCGGGCGAACTTGCCTGTATCTTTTAGACGCCAATATTTCGGAGAATCCGGCGCATCTGCGGCGCATCACCTCGCAACTCTACGGCGGCGACCGCGAGAACCGCTTGCGGCAGGAGATTCTGCTCGGCATCGGCGGTGTCCGGGCGCTCGAAAAACTCGGCATCCAGCCGACAGTCTATCATATGAACGAAGGGCATTCGGCTTTCCTGGCGCTCGAACGGCTGCGCAGGTTGATTAAGAATTATGGACTCACCTTTGCCGAAGCCCGCGAAGCAGTCTGGTCATCGACGGTCTTCACTACCCACACGCCGGTGCCGGCTGGCAACGAGGTCTTCGAATGGGGCTTGATACAAAAATACTTCAAATCCCTGACCGACGGATTAGGTTTGACTTGGGAGCAGTTCCAGCAACTGGGGCAGGAGGAGCCGGGTCGGTCGCCTGAGTTCTCGATGACCGTGTTCGCCTTGAAATTAGCCGCGCACTGCAACGGTGTCTCCAAACTGCACGGCAAGGTGTCGCGGAATATGTGGCGAAAGATATGGCTCAATCTACCGGAAGATGAGATTCCCATCGGCAGTATTACCAACGGCATACACACTAAGTCGTGGATATCGCACGATATGGAAGAACTGCTCGTTCGTTATATCGGGCCGAAGTTTATCGAAGAGTATTGGAATCCTAAATTATGGGAGCGGGTGGACGCCATACCGGACGGCGAATTATGGCGGATTCACCAGATTCGCAAAGAACGGCTCATTTTCTTCAGCCGCAAACGGGTCAAGAATCAATTGCGCCGCCGCGGGGCTGGCTCGTCGGAGATTCAAGCCGCTGAGGAAGTGTTGTCGTCGGACGCGTTGTTAATCGGCTTCGCGCGGCGGTTTGCGCCTTATAAACGCGCCGACCTTTTATTACGCGATCCGGGGCGGTTGATCCGTTTGCTGACCAATAGCGCCCGTCCAGTCAATCTGATAATTGCCGGCAAGGCTCATCCGCAGGAAAATCCCGGCAAGGATTTAATTCGCAAAATCGTTCATTTCGCCAATCAACCTGAAGTCCGCAATCATATGATCTTCCTTGAAAATTACGACATCAATGTCGCGCAGTATATGGTGCAAGGGATGGATGTATGGCTTTCCAATCCGCGTCGCCCGCAGGAAGCCTCCGGCACGAGCGGTATGAAAGCCTGCTGCAACGGCGCGCTCAATGTCAGCACGCTCGACGGCTGGTGGGACGAGGCTTACACGACCGAAGTCGGCTGGGCGATTGGCTCGGGCGAGATGTATGACAACGATGAAGAGCAGGACCGCGTCGAATCGGAGGCGCTGTTCCATCTGCTCGAAAACGAGGTTATACCGCTGTTTTACGAGCGCGACCGCACCGAATTGCCGCGCAAGTGGATTGCGATGATGAAGCGCTCGATGAAAGTCCTCGGCGCTCAATTCAACACCGGTCGGATGGTGCAGGAATATATTGAAAAATACTATATTCCCGCTCATCGCGCCGGGCAGGCGTTAACCGGCGACAAGGCGCAAATTGCCCGGCAAATCGCCAAATGGCGCGAACGGGTTATGAAAGCCTGGCCTGGTGTGCAGGTGATTTCAGACGATATCGGGCAGGACCTCGAATTAGTCGCCGGCGAGACGCTGCCGGTTAAAGTGCGCGTCAATTTAGGCGGGCTGTCACCGGACGATATTACAGTCGAAGTTATTCACGGCAATGTCAACGGCGACGGGCAATTCAGCAACTATGTCCTGACGCGTTTGACCTATATTGGCGAGTCTGATGGGTTGGCGCGCTATGAAGGCCGCATCGTCTGCGCCGTGACCGGCATGCAAGGCTTTGCGGTGCGCGTAAGACCTTACAATCCGGAATTAGTGCATAGCCTTACGCCGTTGGTGATGACTTGGGAATGAGTTATTATACATAGCGACATTATTCTTTGCGTTTCTTATATATTTCATCCTGAACGAAGTGAAGGATCTCGTCCTAAAGATTTACTTATCCAGATGAGATCCTTCACTTCGTTCAGGATGACGACATCTTACGCTTGACATAGCGCTAGTGCCTCGTTGCAAAAGAAACTGGCATTATTGTATAGACAGGAGGACAGGCGTTCCTGCCTGTCCACTTTGCAGCCAGATCTCCCAGGACAGGCAGGGACGCCTGTCCACTTTGCAGCCAGATCTCCCAGGACAGGCAGGGACGCCTGTCCTCCTGTCCGACATACTGGAAGCCATTAATGTAAGTGAACATTAGCGGCTTTTATTCGTTTTATCTGTTCGAGTTGTTAATCCAGAATATCATAATGAAAGTTATTTGTATAATAGACTGCGAATTGTCATTAAATGTGTCGCTCTGCGCGCGGTGAAATGCTTCTCTCGTCGCCGCATTAGTTTTATTTCAAGACCAGCGCTGCGCATTCTTTAGGCGTTGGTGCAAATAACACCGTGTTGTGATTAGGGACGACCCTATGCACGACCGGCTGCCAGAAGCGTGTCAGGCATACAATCGGGTGTTTGGGGACGAAGCCTTTAAGTTGCGTTTCGATCGCCATCGAGAGTTCGACTAATGTGCCGCTCGAACCGGGCAGGACGATATAGCCTTCCGCCAGCCAGATGAGCGCCAGCAGCCGCTGGTCCCAGCGCGTGACCTGCCACTCGTGGTCGATATATAGATTTGCCGATTTTTCAGGTAGGTTTTCGCAGGTTACGCCGACGGTTGTCCCGCCGGCCGCCCGCGCGCCGGCTGATGCGGCTTCCATCAACCCGCCATAACCCCCATTCATCACCACCGCGCCCCTGCGGGCTAACTCCGCGCCCAATTTAAAAGCATTCTGCCAGATGGCGCTGCCGGCATCGACTTGCGCGCTGCCAAACACTGATATGAAAGGCAGATTAACCCTTCCGCTCGAATCCCAGATCTGTCTTTTACGTTGCAACAAGACTTTGAACCAAGGGTCGTCGATAAGTGTAATCTCACCAGCCGACAAAACCGGATAAAAGGCTTCATCAGATTGATATTGCATCTATAGCATTTCTTAGAAAATGACGGTTTTAGATCAAGAAAAGGACTATATAGACATTATGGACTATATGGATAACATTAAGGCTGTTAGCGCTCAAGACTATTTTCATCTTTGGTTGCACCGCGCCGCGAGATGATGTTTATTCTTGATTAGATTGCAAATTATTATAATCCTGGATATACTCATTCCTCCGATACTTCTTGCATAAATAAACACCAAGATATACTACCGGCGTGTCCAGCAGGGCAATTGTCCATTTGATGATCAGCATCCCGATTATCATATTAATGATGGGCATTGTTCCGTAGAATGCCAGGGTGATGAAAATGGCGGTGTCAAGAAGTTGCGATATTATGGTGGCGATGTTATTGCGCAGCCAGAGAAAACGGCCGCCGGTGCGGCGGCGGATGAGATGAAAAAGCCAGATATCGTTGGTCTGACTTATTAGGTATGCGATTAGGCTGGCGATAGTTATACGGGCGGTGGAGCCGACGACTTTAGTCCAGCCAGCCTCGCCGTCCCAGAATGGCGCGGCCGGCAACAGCCGTGCGATGAGTATTAAGAGCAGCACAAGGATATTTACAAAGAAGCCAGCCCAGACGGCGCGCTGTGCGGCGGCTTTGCCCCAGGTCTCGGATATAATATCGGTAATGACGAATGTCGCGGCGTAAGCCACCGCGCCAGCCGGGAAGATGAGTAATCCGAATACCGGCAGGGGGATTGCGGCGATTTTCGCAGCCAGAACCTGCGATATAACTAAACTCCCCACAAAAGCGGCTAAAAAATAATCGTAAATCTTATGCGAGGATGAGATGTAGTTTTGATTATTCAAATGTTGATGGTTGAGGTAATTGCAAAAGTGTTGGATTTATTAACTGATGGCAAGGCGGACGTCCTCGTCCGCCGCATTCTAGGCTTGGTTTTCGGCGGACGAGGGCGTCCGCCTCGCCATGGTTTGAGTCTTCTGGATTAATCATCACTTTTGCAATTAGCTAGGTTGTTTGAAATTAATTCTCATAAAACATTCATTACACTTCTTTAATCCATCTCCCGGCTGCGAAACTCGCTGACAATGCGCCGATTAATATACCGGCGGCGATTAAACCGCCTAAAATCAACAATCCGGGTTTGGCTTGGATTCCCCAGCCGTAGATGAGAAACTTAAACACGGCATAGGTTATCGCGCCGGCCACCAGCCCGCTGAACAGCCCGTAATAAAATCCCAGCGCGGTGAAAGGACCACGCGCCATCCAACGCGTTCCCCCCGACAGCAAAATCACCCGAATAAACTCTATCCGCGACTTTATCGCGCCCATCACTGTCAAAACCGACAATACGATGGATATCAAAAGCGTCGTTCCAACGGCGAGCGCCGATTTTTGTCCGATGTCCTGATAGAGGTTTTGCAATTGGGATAATAACTCGCCTTCGTAGATGACTTCGTCGATGCCGGGGCAGTCTTTGAGTGCGTTGGCGACCGACTGCCAGGCGATTTGTGGGTAAGTGTCCGTCGCCAGAGTCACCACTATCGACGCCGGCAGGGGATTATATTGCAGGACATCCAGGATATCCATTCCGAATTCAGCGTTGAATCGCTTGGCGGCTTCGTTGCGCGAGATAAACCGGGCGGTTTTCACATACGGATGGCGGCGTATAGTAGTCAGCGCCGTCTCAATTTGGGTCGTATCGGCGGCGTCTTTGAAGAAGGCTTCGATTTCGAAGCGTCCGAGCAGCCCGCGATTCCATTCCTGTAAGATTGCATAACCTGTAATCGTCAGTCCAAAGAGTGTCAGCGTAATTATGAGCGTCAGCAGCGTCAGCAAGCCGAGCAGCCCCAGGTTGCGAAACGACAGCCAGCCCTCTTTGAGCGCGAAGCCGATCATTGCCGGAAGACCCGTCCGTCGTCCATTTTATAGACGATGGGTTTGACAGATTCGAAACGTTCCGGCTGGTGGGTGGCGACCAATACCGCCATACCGGACTGGCTGCAATGGTGGAGGAGGTCGATAATGCCTGCGGAGGTCAGGGCATCGAGGTTGCTGACGGGTTCGTCGGCTAACAATAAAAAGGGTTCGTTGACTAAGGCGCGGGCGATGGCGGCGCGTTGCTGCTCACCAGTGGACAATTGTGGCGGATAGCTGTGGATTTTATGCGATAGATGAACGCGGGAGAGGACTTTCAAAGCGCGCGCCTTAGCATGGTTAAGGTTCGGTTCGCAGATGGCCGCCAGACGGACATTTTCCAGCACACTGCGGTCTTCGAGTAATTGTAAATTCTGATGCACAATGCCGAGCCGTCGGCGCCACAGCGGTTTATGAGCATCCTTCATCGAACTCGTGCGGAACTTTTCCAGCGTCAGGTCGCCGGCGTCCGGCGTCAACTCTAACGAAATTAGTTTTAGCAGCGTCGTCTTGCCGGCGCCGGTGCGTCCGACGAGCAGCGCGAAATCGCTGGGACGCAATTCCAGCGAAATGCCGTTAACACCGGCGCCGCCAGGGTAGTGAAAGGAAACATTCAGAAGTTTCAGCATTGTGAAAGTAGATAATATTCGATAAGAGTCTGATGAACAAAGTTAACGGCGCTAAGAGGACAGATGATTTTTATGACTCTGAAAATCGCATTATGTGCATTGGCGTTCAGATGGCTTTTGGACGACATAAAAAATGCACGCGCATCGAATTTTTATGCGCCGGCTGGCGCCGATATTCATCAGTTTTTTCTAATATCGACCAGCCCGCCCGGATCAATTGTTTTTCGATCTCGCTAAGTCTATAGATTCGCTGCCTGTGAATCTCAATTAAAGGTTCAGGCTGCCCGGCGAGCGTAATTTCAAAGCGATTCTCCTGCATCATCGAAACAGAGTCGTATTGCATTTTACGAACATAGTGGTAGTCTTTGCCTTGGCCGGTTTCGCAGCGGTCCGTAAAATGTAGGCGCGAATTGATGTCTGTGCAGACATCAAATAAGAACAGGCATTTGACTTTAACAACCTTCCGCACGCGTTCGAAGTAGGCGCAAAGGGCATCCTCTGTGAGCATATAGTTGACAGAATCGTAAAGACACAACACTGCGTCGAAAGCGCTCGCGGTCTCAAAATTGTTGAAATCCGCGGTGAAAAAGCGCGGCGTATGGCGCAAACCGGCGGCTTTGCGCCGGGCGATTTCGACCATTTCAGCCGAGCGGTCGAATGCCTCGAGTTGGTAGCCGTAGAGCGTTAAAAGAACTGTTATGCTGCCTGTGCCGCAAGCGCATTCCAGAATGTTCGGCGGCGATTTAGTATTTGGCGATGGCAGTCCGTGCGAATTCAACACATCGAGGACGAAGCGCGCCCAGCGCGGATAATCCACATGCGCCATAACATCGTCGTATATTCGCGCTAAAGCCGAATAAGGTTGAACTGATGATGACAATGATGATGACGACATCAGGTCGCGTCAGGCATCGATTACCTACAGGCGAGGTGTAAGGAGAAAGGTGTAAGGTGTAAGTGAGTAAGCAAGGATTTAATAGGCTCGCAAGTTGAAGAATATCTATAATTGAATTTATCTTTACTTACACCTTACACCTTATAACTTTCCAACTTCAAAGGTTTAGTGGTGTCCGTTCTTCCTCAGGAAGGCCGGCACATTCAGGTCTGTGGGCGGCTCGCCTTCCAGGTCCACTTCAAGCAACCGGCGCGGCGCTTCGCGCTGGGGTAGAGCCGACTCCAAATCGAGTCCGGTGCGGAACTTCGGCGGCAATTCCATATCCGGCCGAATGCTCAAAGGCCGTGCATCGCCGCTCTTTTCCTTAAGCGGTGGCGGCGCGGCGGTCTTGGCTTTGTTAAAGCCGGTTGCAATTAATGTAACCCGGATGCTGTCGCCCAATTCTTCATCGATCCCGGTGCCGAATAGGATATTGGCATCTTCGCCGACGGCTTCACGTACAGTCATACCGGCGTCGTTGACTTCCAACAGCGTCATATTGGACGAGCCGGTAATTTGCAGCAGGACGCCGGCTGCGCCGGCTATCGACAAATCTTCCAGCAGGGGCGAGGAAATGGCGTATTGCGCTGCCCGTTTGCCGCGCTCTTCGCCACTGGCGACACCGATGCCGATCATTGCATCGCCGCCATACTGGATGATGGTCTGAACATCGCGGAAATCGAGATTCCAATCGCCGTATTTCTGGACGATGTTGGTGATGCCGGTGGTGGCGTTCATCAGCACGCTGTCGGCTTTCTCAAAGGCTTCCTTGAGCGTGGTGTTGATTTCGACGATGCCGAGCAAACGCTGGTTGGGAATTGCAATCAATGTATTGACCTGCGCGCGCAGGGCTTTGATGCCGCTTTCAGCCACTATCATCCGCTGCCGGCCTTCGAATACAAAGGGCAGTGTAACGATGGCGACGGTCAGGGCATTGAGGCTGTGGGCGATTTCAGCCACGATGGGCGAAGCCCCAGTGCCGGTGCCTTTGCCCATCCCGGCCGTTAAAAATATGAGTTCGCTGCCGAGAAGCGCTTCCTTGATAAGTTCCCGGTCCTCTTCGGCGGCTTGGCGTCCGATGTCTGGATTGGCGCCGGAGCCTTGCCCTTTAGTAAGTTGATGACCGATTTGAACCTTGTGCGTAGCCAGGCTTTGCGCTAGCGATTGAGTGTCGGTATTAACAGCGACGAATTTTATGCCTTTGACGCCGGATTGAATCATCCGGTTAACGGCATTGCAGCCGGCGCCTCCGATGCCGACGACCGTCATTAATTCGTTCATTATCGGTTCGTCAGCTAATTCGATGCGCATTGTCTCGAACATTGGATGACTCCTTGGATATTTAATTTAATAAAAGACTTAGTTTGAGGCTTTTTATATGCTGTTTTCTAAGAAAAACTTGCCGATGTTCCGGTGGAAATCGCAAGTAGGGCATTCCCGGACAACCTATTTAGGTTTTTATTTTACAGCGCGCATTTTAGTTTTATTTTCATCATCATCATCACATTGATATTCGTCTGCCGAAAACCAAGCATAGAATGCGGCGGACGAGGGCGTCCGCCTTGCTATCAGTTAATAAATCCAACACTTTTGCTATTACCTCATTAGTCATTCAATTATCAAACCTTAAGCAAAACCGTTTCGACTGCTGCCCGCACCGATGCCCAGAGGCCGGTCGCAGCGCGTGGATGCTGGCGTGTGGAAGCGGATTCGACTGCTTCAGGATTTTTAAGAGCGAACAAAATTAATCCTACGGCGGCTGAGAAAGCGGGATTATGCACTGTATCCGCCAGTCCGTAGATGCCGCGCGGGCAGCCGACGCGCGCCGGACGCTTAAAGACTTCCTCGGCTAACCTTGCCGCGCCTTTCAGCAGCGCGCCGCCGCCGGTTAGCACGATGCCGGCAGCGATGAGTTCGTTGTAGTCGACGCGTTTGATTTCGCGTCGCGCCAGCCGGAATATTTCGTCCATTCGATCGCGGATAACGGAATTCAATTCGATAGGGTCAACGATGCGGCCGGTGAAATCACCGCTGGGTTCAAGATTGATAGACTGGCTGTCGTTGGCAGGCGGCAGCGCGCCGCCCTTTTCGATTTTCAGTTTTTCAGCCGCATCCGGCGGAACGCCGATGACATGGGCGATGTCACGCGTGATATTCCCGCCGCCGTAAGGTATGACGGCCGTATGCCGAATAGCCTTCTCGTGCCAGATTGCCAGGTCGGTTGTGCCGCTGCCGATGTCCAACAACGCTACGCCGAGATCCTTCTCATCTTCGCTTAGGACAGCGTAACTAGCGGCTAACGGCGCGAGGACAGTTTGATGTAGATTGATGCCGGCGCTTTTCACGCAGCGATTGATGGTCTGCGCCATCGAAGTTTGTCCGGTTACGATATGCACATCGGCAGCCAGCCGCATTCCGCTGATACCGATGGGGTCGCAAATTCCCGGCTGGGTATCGACGGTATAACTTTGAGGCAGGACATGGATGATTTCACGGTCGGTCGGCAGAGAAATTTCGCGCGAACGTTCGAGAACGCGGTTCACATCGATGGGATTAATAATTCGTTCGCGATCGGTGGACTTAGTTTGACTCACGGTGACTACGCCGCGGCTGTTGAGCGAGCGGATATGCTCGCCGGATATGCCGACATAAGTGTCGCGCACTTTGACGCCAGCCATCTGTTCCGCTTCGTCCAGTGCATCCCGTATCGAATCGATGGCTTTCTCCATCTCGACCACCACACCTTTACGAATTCCGTGCGAAGCCACTGTTCCTACACCGACGACCTGAACCTCGCCATCATCCACAATTTCGGCTATGACCGCGCCGATTTTCGATGTTCCGAGGTCTATTCCAACCACTGTTTCTATTACTGGCATCTTTACTCTCGCTTTTTATCAAGTTGAAAGTTAAAAAGTTTGAAAGTTGGAAAGTTTGAAAGACAATTGGTTCAAAATGGATTCAATGATGACAGGTATTATTTCATACCAATTTGCATTCAAATGAATAATAAAGGGATGCAAAATTAACAACGGATTAAACGGATAGAACGGATAACATAGCGACTTTACAGGATTATCCGTTTCATCCGTTTAATCTGTTGTGAATTTGTTTTGACATTTATCATCCGATTGATTGCGACTTGGTATCACAGCAGATTTAGCAGATATTAATGGGCGCAGAATAGAGTGTCTCGGGCTTGGAAGGCGGGATTTATCCCGTCCCGCTTCGGGCGGGGTGAAACCCGTCCTCCGAGGGACACTATAAGTTGCCCAGTTAATAGTTTCATAACGTCTATCCGTTCAATCCGTTGTTAATCCTGAATATACGAATTTCGATGAGATCATTCTATATTAGATTGCCAACGGTTAGAACAATTGGCAAATCCTTGCTTCCTTATCCCAATCATCATCATCATCATCATCATCATCATCATCATCCATCTGTTTTAAGTATGACCAGACTGGGATAGCGCAGGTCGATATAACTGGGTTTCTGCCCCAGGTCGGCGCTGCGCTGGATTAAAAAATGCTCCAGTTTTGTTAGCGTTATTCCGTCTTCCAGATTCATCGCTTTGACTAAAGCGCCGCCTTCGCGCAGACGCATTTCGAGCCGCGTTCCATGGCAGGAAACTTCGCCTATATGTTCATAGACAGTCGAATAATTCCGCTTGAGACTGGCGACCAAATTCACGGCTCTCAAAAATCCTGCATCGACAACTTCCTGACTTAGCCCGGTAGTTTGAACAGTTATGACCGGCAGGTCCACCGACTCACCGATGCCGACAATCGGGAACAGCACGCCGTTCTCATCGACTAACTCCACGCCTCGGCGCACGACTGAGGCAATCGGTTCGCGCTCTTTGACCTTGATGACCAATTTGCCCGGCGTCCGGCGAAATACGCGCGCCTTATATACAGCCGCGAGGCGCTCGATGCGTTTGGCGACAGTATCGAGCGGAATTTCCGATAGTTGCGCGCCCGGCGGGACATTCGCTGCGCGCAATATATCTCGTTCCGGCAACCGCTTAGCGCCGATGACCTCGACGCGCTTCAGTTTATTCCAATCGGCGCGCAGCATCCAACGGCTCACTCCGCGTTCGGTCAGCCAAATTCCAAAGCCGCCTATTCCAAGGATGAGCGTTAGCGTAAAGATTTTTAATAGTTTTAGGCGCGGTTCTGCGCCATTGCGTTGCATTAAAGTAAGAAAGTATGATGATGATGATGATGATGATGATAATCTAAAGTCTCAACCTAAAAATAACGGTTATGGTGAAGTAACCAGGATGCAAGGGAGCAAGGAATTAACCCGCTCTCCATCAACTCCCTTGCTTTCCTGATCCTAATCATCATCATCATCATCATCATCATCAGGATTTAAATATTCATTCCGAGGGTGCGGACTTCGAGTTCAAGTTGGACGCCGAATTGTTCGAGAACCCTTTGACGCAGTCGCTGAATAAGTTTGACGACATCGCCGGCCGAGCCGGCGGCGATATTGACGATGAAATTGGCGTGCAGCGGCGATACTTCAACACCGCCTTGACGCAGCCCTTTACCGCCGACTGCTTCGATGAGTTTAGCGGCATATTGTCCGGGTGGATTTTTAAAGACGCTGCCGCAGGATGGCAAAATCATCGCATTCCGGCGATAACGTTCTTTAATGGTCTCATCGATTTCGCGCTGGACTTCAGCGCGGCTGAAGGGCGACAGTTTAAACTTCGCTGATACTACTATTTTGGCAGCCAATCCCGGCGCGGTTCGATAACCGAAACCGATGTCGGACTTAGTGAGTGTTTTCAACGCGCCATCCGGTTCGACGACTTGAACTTCGACTAATTTATCTGAGATGAACATTCCGAAGGCGCCGGCGTTCATCGAGAGTGCGCCGCCCACTCCACCGGGAATGCCGGCTAATTTCTCCAGCCCTCGCAAGCCTTTGTTGGCTGCTGTTTGCACTGCATCGCCGAGCCAGGCGCCGCCTTCGGCAGTCAATATGTTCTTTTTCACCTTCAGTCCCTGGCTGCATTGAGAGATATCCACGATGCAGCCGTCAAAGCCGGCGTCACTCACAAGTAGATTAGTGCCGTAGCCAATTATGAACAGCGTCAGCCCCGTTTCCCAACAAAAATGCACTAACCTGCCTAAAGCCTCAACCGTCGGTGGATAGACTAATAATTTTGCTGCCCCGCCTATTTGCAGCGATGTCCGCAGTCCCAGCGGCGCGTCGATTATGATGCGACCGCCGGTCTCAGCGCTAATTCGTCCGGCTAAAGAACGAACGAAAGCCGCGTCCGATAATTCTTCTATGTCGATTAAACGCAATAAGTTAAAGGTGAAAAATTATGATGATTATTCGTTGAAATTAGATTAGCGCCTTGTTGCAAAAGAAACTGGCATTATAGTGTAAACAGGAGGACAAGCGTCCCTGCCTGTCCACTTTGCAGCCATATCTCACGGGACAGGCAGTGACGCCTGTCCTCCTGTCCGACATACTGGAAGCCATTAATGCAAGTGAACATTAGCATTAACATTAGCATTGATATTATAATCCGTCTAATATCATCGGCGCGAGGCGATAGACATCGCCGGCGCCGAGAATAATGACGAAATCGTTGGGCTGTGCGACCTGGCGGACTATTTCGACTGTTTGCTCGCGGTCGTCGAGCGCGATGATATGTTTATGTCCGAAATCACGCGCGGCATCGCATATCAAACGGCTCGAAACGCCTTCGACAGGGTCTTCGCGGCTGGCGTAGATGGGCAGAACTATGACTGTTTCGGCGCTCAGCAAGGCTCGGGCAAATTCGGCATACAGCGCTTGCGTGCGGCTGTAGAGGTGCGGCTGGAAAACCGCTACGACCGGGCGGTTCCAGCCGGTTTTGGCGGCGGCTAAGGTCGCGGAAATTTCAGCCGGATGATGCGCAAAATCATCTACTACCGTCACGCCATTCTTCTCGCCGATAATTTCAAAACGCCGGTGCACACCTTCGAACTGTTGTAAAGCCGTCTTAATGGCTTCGAATGGAACGTTGAACTCAAGACTGATGGCAATTGAGGCTAAAGCGTTCAGAACATTGTGCCGTCCCGGTAAATTCAATTCGACTTCGCCTAAAATGTTGTTCTCAACGCTGACTTTAAAACGGGTTTTATATTCTTTATAGACAATACTTACACCGCGCACATCGGCTTGAGGCATCATACCGTAAGCGACGACTGACCGATTGAGCCGCGGCAGGATGGGCAGCAGCGAAGGCTCGTCGATGCAGACCGCCGCCCGCCCGTAGAACGGAATGGAGTTACCAAACTGGACGAAGGCATTTTCAAGTTCAGCAAAGCCGCCGTAACATTCGATGTGGTCGGCGT
>Ga0194126_10006941_pt1 | contig 15911 bp, 12 predicted proteins | sample TA2KigC150mmetaG_FD_148641 | JGI IMG/M metagenome (GOLD analysis project Ga0194126, IMG submission 148641) | Freshwater microbial communities from Lake Tanganyika, Tanzania - TA2015035 Kigoma Deep Cast 150m | ecosystem: Environmental > Aquatic > Freshwater > Lake | place: Tanzania: Lake... | reverse complement strand
ATAGACTATCCAGACTCATGGCAGCCAGCATGATCAGAGCAAAACCTCCGAAGATCAATGGCCTCAACACATGACGGAACTGGCTGAAGAAACGAGTCTGGTAGAAAAAATCTCGCCAGGGCATCCGATCCACATTGATCCAGGTGATTGAAAAGAAGAGGATCAGCACCATCAATATAATTGGAAAACGTTCCCGTTTAACAAATGCTAGCGGCAAACATACTAACGCAATGAATGGTGAATATCCAATATACGCATAGTATTCTTCACGCGCTGGTAATTGTTCATAAGCATCCTTTCGGAATGTATCTTTGGAGGTAAAATCCAAAAATATCTGACCTACAGTGTGGGAACCTTGCACATCTATACCCTTCCCCATACGTGAACGGAATTCTATCAATGGCAACAGATGCAAAGCTATCATCCCGATGGTCAGTCCAGCAATCAAAAGGTAAGTGGGGATTAAATCGACATGGAATGTCAGATACGGTTTCTGTTTCTTTAAATTGAATAAAGTCAGAAAAACAAAAAAACAAATAATAAAAAACATCAAAAATGGATAATACGCGTTGCCACAAAAATATAAAACAGCCAGGAATAAGGCAGTGAGCGCCAGATAATACTTACGCCGCGTTTTCCTGAAACAAAATAAACTATACAACACCCACGGAATCCATGCAAAACCAAAAATAAAAAGATATTCCCCCTGAAAAAATCTGGCTACAGGTTGACCAGCAAATGTAAACATCAATGTTGCCCATAACCGGACAGCACGGCTAAATCCTAAGATTTTTCCCAATTGTAGCATTCCGATAGCAGCCATCAGGAAGCTAAGGAATAGCGCAAATTTAAAACCAACTTTTACACCCATAAGAAGCGTGGGTATGGTTATAAAGGGATTATAGATATGCAACATTGGGTCAGCAATATAGGGAAGGCCGGTGTGGATATAAGGATTCCAAAGAGGAAATTGTCGGGATTGTATCAGGGTATCAATAAAGATTAAATCCACAGCCTGGAACAATTGCGCTTCATTTCCTGGCAGTTCTCGACCGCTTCCCAGGTCCAGAATCCCACTACAATAGATAGATACCAAAATCACAACCAAACCTACCTCCAAGACGGTCATCCATCCTGCAAGACAGGTTTAACCCTAACCAAGATTGTTTGATCTCTGCGGTTGGTCAGTTGAACCCAGGTTATTGTCGACTTTTTGTTCAATTTTTGTGTATGGATTTCGCTTTCTAAGCCAGCGAATTAAAAAAATATCCAATACCACCACCACCATTACTGACACAATGATGAGATAATACAATTCCATGAAGCAGCCTTGGCCTCCCAGAAAAAAAGGTCAGCGATTAATGCAAACCAGTTTCCAACCGGGAAATCACTAATCTTTGTATTTCACTGGTTCCTTCATAAATCTCAGTAATTTTTGCATCACGAAAATAGCGTTCAAGGGGGAGCTCTTTGCTGTAACCCATCCCGGCATGAATTTGGACTGCAGCATGAGTTACAAACATAGCAGTTTCTGAGGCAAAAAGTTTAGCCATGGATGCTTCCAATGTGTAGCGCTCACCGCTGGTTTTTGATCTTTCTTTTGCCAGAGCTGCATTGTAAACCAGCAGTCTTGTTGCCTCGATACGGGTTTTCATGTCAGCCAGTTTGAAAGAAATCCCCTGAAACTCGCCAATCTTTTGGCCAAAAGCCTCTCGATCACTGGCATAACCAACACTGGCTTGATAGGCAGCTTCAGCAATTCCCAAAGATTGCGCAGCGATTCCGATTCGACCGGCATCCAACACGGCCATAGCAATCTTGAATCCTTCCCCCTCTTGACCTAGTCTATTTTCTACCGGCACACGGAAATCTTCAAACATGATTTCACTAGTAGCGGATGCTCGTATGCCTAACTTGGGTTCTTTCTTACCACGTATATAACCAGGTTTATTAGTTTCAACAATGAATGCAGTAATACCACGGTGTTTTTTCTCAGGTTCGGTCAGCATAAATACAACTATAAGGTTAGCAACCGGTGCGCTGCTAACCCAGGATTTAAGTCCATTAAGTATATATTCATTTCCAACTCTAACTGCTCTTGATCGCATATTGCCAGCATCGGATCCCGACATCGGCTCCGTTAGAGCGTAGGCGCCAATCGCTTTTCCAGACGCCACTGGACGAACAAACATTTGCTTTTGCTCTTCTGTGCCATATTTCAAAATACCATAATTAAATAGTGAATTATTGACCGACATGATTGTGCCGTGGGCTGCATCTGCTTTGCTGACTTCTTCCAAAGCCAATACGTATGCCAAAGTATCCATTCCTGCTCCCCCATACTCTTCAGGTGTTTCGATTCCCATGAAACCCATTTCACCCATCTTTTTTACGGTGTGGTATGGAAATTCACCGGATTCATCAAATTCGGCTGCAATGGGTGCAATCTCATTCATGGCAAAATCATGCGCCGTGTGGCGAATCATCTCATGCTCTTCAGTGAGCGAAAATAAAAAATTACCAGCCATCATGCCTCCTTTGCTGCGTGAAATACAGTTTGATTCATTATAGCACGCGGAAAGAAAGTTCGCATAAAGTGAAAAAGATTATTTCATGTTTTTAGCAATCTAGAATTTTTAGATATTTTAGATTATAATAGTTCTATAATATTCATGGCTGAATTTCACCCATTTTTGACGGCATTCTGGATCAGTAACCCATGATAAGTCCTGAAATTATTGACAAGATATTGACCACTCCCTTGTATACGCTTATTGCAATGGTGCTAATTAGCTTCATCAGCCTGATAATTGCACATTATGTACTTGCCAGAAGCCTGGTTTCCCTGGCACTTCACACCCACACCAAAATTGATGACATACTGGTAAAGAATTTACAACCTTTTCGAATTGCCTGGATAGCACCATTACTGGTTTTTTATACACTTGCATACCTGCAACCTGATGTTCAAATCATCCTTGAACAAGGTTCACTATTCATTATATTATGGCTGGCATTAATCACATTCAATGGTTTATTAAACGCGCTAAACGAAATTTACGAACGAAGTCCCAGTTATAAAGGGGTAAGCATCCAGGGGTACCTGGATCTAGTTAAACTGCTTAGCATACTGGTTGGCATTATATTGAGCATTTCAATATTTACAGGAGAATCTCCGCTTGTTTTCCTTACAGGTCTCGGAGCTTTAACAGCGGTTTTGCTACTAATCTTTCGGGATACCATACTATCCATTGTTGCCAGTATACAAATTGCTGCTCACGATTTGATTAAGGAGGGAGATTGGATCGAGGTGCCCAGCTATTCAGCAGATGGCGACGTAGTAAATATCAGTCTTCATACAGTAAAAATTCAAAATTTTGATAAAACCATAACCGTAATCCCAACATATAGACTAGTTGAAGTAGCATATCGTAACTGGAGGGGAATGCAGGAAAGTGGAGGGCGGCGTATTATGCGATCCATATCTCTCGATATGCAAAGTATCCGTTTCTGCACCCCAGAAATGATCGATAAACTAAGAAAGATAGACCTTATATGCAATTACCTTGAAACACGGCTGCAATCTATAGAGAAATATCAACAACAATTCAAGGATGTGATAGATTCACCTCTAGATGGACCACAAATTACAAACTCAGAAATATTTCGTTTTTATATAGAGAGTTATTTAAAAACCAGACCTGATATCCACCAGGAAAAATATCCTATGCTGGTGAGATCATTATCACCTAGCTCAACTGGATTACCGATTGAAATTTATTCTTTTACAAAAACAACCGATTGGAATCAGTATGAAACGATCCAGGCAGAGATTTTTGATCACCTATTAGCAGCAATACCATACTTTGAATTGCGTGTATTTCAACAGCCAACTGGCCTAGGTTTTTCCAATATCAGCCGTACAAACCATTCCTGATCTGAATATATAGAAAAAATAAGCGCAAGGATACTATTCGAAAATTTCTGTGATATTTGTCACTATCCTACACGACCAGCCATTTTTATACTTTGAGCACACTATCAAATTCGCTCAAATCTGTTCAAATTTAATCAGTTAATGAGTTGTGAAATTTTTATTCATTATCATGAAAAAGGCAACCAGTTATGGAAACAGACACAATCGGCTTAATCTGCTTAGACGAACAAACGGAAGCTGGTGATTTAATTCCCATGCTCCAACAACATCAAAAAGAACACGGCTATATATCTGAAGAATGCGTTCGATATATTTCAGAAAAGTTAAAAATTTCTGAAAATCATATATATGGAGTCGCATCGTTCTACTCCCAATTTCGTTTTGTTCAGCCCGGAAGACATAGTGTGCGTGTGTGCCTGGGAACAGCCTGTCATGTTCAAGGTGGAACATTACTTGCCAATGAAATTAGTGATACATTTGGCATCCAGTCGGGCGAATCAACAAAGGATAATCGCTTTGATTACGAAGAAGTTTCTTGTTTAGGATGTTGTGCCCAGGCCTCGGTTGTGGAAATTGATGGAAAAATTTTTGGCAAAATGACCCCAGATAAACTAAGAAAAAATTTAAAAACATATGAATGAGTATAAAGAAATTCGCGAAAAAGCATTAAATCAATGGGAAGAGCTGGCTAACAACTCGATCCCCATCATCTACCTGGGTACTGCCTCATGTGGACGCGCAGCAGGTGCGATGAATGTGCTAAAAACCATTGAAGAAACATTGGAAAAATTTAGGCAGAAAGCACATATCATTCAAGTAGGCTGTATTGGTCCGTGTTATCTAGAACCCCTGATGGATATTCAACTGCCAGGGAAACCGCGTATCTCCTATGCCAACGTTACAACACAAAAAGCAGAAAAGATATTGCAAGCGTGCCTGAAAGAAAATGATCTGCTTCCCAAATTGGCTGTTGGGCATTTTGGAGAGGAAAGTTTCAATAGCCAGAGTGGCATCCAGCGTTTCTTCGATTTACCAATGCTAAAACCACAGGTACGAGTTATTCTTCGGAATTGTGGTTTAATCGATCCCGAAAATATTGATCATTACCTGGCGCTAGATGGTTACCAGGGATTTATCAATGCACTGGAAAGCGGTCCAGAGAAAGTAATCCACGAAGTGAAAGAATCAGGTCTTCGTGGGCGTGGGGGAGCAGGATTTTCCACATACAAAAAATGGGAAATCTGCCGCTTAGTGGAGAGCGATGAAAAATACGTTGTCTGCAATGCTGATGAAGGCGATCCCGGTGCTTTCATGAATCGATCTCTGATTGAAGGTGATCCACATGCAGTGCTCGAGGGGTTACTAATTGCAGCATTTGCTGTAAATGCCACCCAAGGTTATATATATGTGCGAGCAGAATATCCTTTAGCTGTTCAACGACTAAAAAAAGCAATATCCCAGATGCATCAAAAAGGTCTATTGGGAAAAAATATCCTCGGATATAACTTTAATTTTGACATCCGTGTCATGGAAGGTGCGGGTGCTTTTGTTTGTGGTGAAGAAACTGCACTTATCGCCTCTATCGAGGGAGAAAGAGGAATACCACGCCCTCGTCCTCCTTACCCGGCTGAAAGTGGAATAAATGGTAAGCCTACCCTGATAAATAACACGGAGACATTTGGAATTCTTCCCAATATCTTACGAAATGGTGGAAATTGGTTCCAACAGTATGGCAGCCATGGAAACACTGGAACAAAAACGTTTTCCCTGGTTGGAAAAGTACGACATACCGGATTGATAGAAGTTCCACTTGGAATGACTTTGAGACAGATAGTGTATGATATTGGCGGTGGAACTGAAAAGCCATTTAAAGCGGTACAGACCGGTGGACCTCTCGGCGGTTGTTTGTCTGTTGCCCATTTAGATACTCCAGTAGACTACGAATCAATGCGCTCCAGCGGTTCAATTATGGGATCTGGGGGACTCATCGTTATGGACGAATCAACCTGCCTGGTTGACCTGGCAAAATTTTTCCTTAAGTTTTTCAGGCGCGAGTCGTGCGGAAATTGCAACTCTTGTCGGATTGGAACGAGGATCATGGTAGATACCTTGGAGAAAATCACACGTGGAGATGGTGAACCACGAGATTTAGCCATATTAAAATCTGTTGCAGAAGCGATGCAAAAAACTGCTCTATGTGGTGGTGGGCAAACTGCACCCAATCCCATCCTCACCACGCTGCGATATTTCCTCTCAGAATATGAAACCCATATTCATGAAAAGTATTGCCCGGCAGCGATTTGTAGCCGCTTGTTCGATTATCAAATTATCACTGACAAATGTACTGGATGTGGTCGATGTGTGAAAGTATGCTCCACCGGTGCAATACAGGGACAATTGAAAGAGCCTCATACTCTGGATATCAGTCGCTGTATTAAGTGCCGGTTGTGTTATGAAACCTGCCGCTTTGATGCAATTATTGGAGTACCAACCAAACAACCCTATTTTAACGAGTCATTGATTGAGTTAACCTTATGAAAGTAAAAATTTCCATCGATGGGCGACCACTGGAAGTCGATAGTGGTCTAACAATTTTGCAGGCAGCTCGCCAATATCAAATCTATATCCCAACTCTGTGCGATTACCAGGGCTTATCGCCACACGGCAGTTGTCGTTTGTGCATCGTTGAAGTAAAAGGCAATAACAAAACCCCGGCATCCTGCACCACTCCGATCGAAGAAGGAATGTCGATCCGCACAAATACACCTCTTCTTCGTCACTTGCGCTCTGATATCTTAAAAATGATGCTCTCCGAGCATCCCATCGCCTGTCTTCTCTGCACAGAAAGGGACACTTGTGACGAATGCATGGTAACACTGCGCAAAGCAAGTGTAATCACTGGCTGCAGTTCATGTCCAAAAAATAACCAATGTGAATTACAGAACTTAGTCGATAGCATTGGCATCATTGGGTACAACTATCCGATAAGGTACAGAGGTTTAGAGGTTCAACGTGATGACCCATTTTTTGATCGCGACTATAACCTGTGCATCCATTGTGCAAGATGCCTAAGGATATGCGAAAATATTCACCTCTCAGGAACCCTAACATACGTCAACAAAGGTCCGGACACTGTGGTAGGGACAGCATTTGGACGAAACCATCTTGATGCTGGCTGTAGTTTTTGCGGTGCGTGTGTTGAAGTATGCCCTACTGGTGCATTAACAGAAAAGACTCGTAAATGGGATGGAGCACCAGATGATGAAACCCTGACCACATGTCCGTATTGCAGCGTGGGGTGCCAGATGTGGCTGGTTTCCAAAAACCAACAGGTCATTGGAAGTTTGTCTTCTCAGTTACCGGGTGATGGACACCTGTGCGTGAAAGGCAAATTTGGTATAGTGGAGTTTGCAAACCACCCTGATCGCCTGAGACATCCCAGCATTCGCCTGGGTAAAACTTCCCTGAATATCTCGTGGGAGAGCGCAATCAGTCATGCTGCCGAAAAATTATCCGCTTGTATGTCACAACAATTCGGCATGTTAATTTCTGCTAGTAGCACAAACGAAGACTTATACATAGCTCAAAAATTCACTCGTACGGTGATGGGTAGCCATAATATTACAACACCTGCCCGCCAGTATTATGGACAGGGTTTTCAAGTTATCCCCAGCTTGTTACCGTATACCACCAGTGTTGTAGATATTGAAAATGCTGAAACCATCCTTTGCCTTGGGGTTGAAACCCGATATGCGCAATCGATCCTGGAATCCAGGTTAATTAGAGCCAGGGAGAAAGGGGCAACTATCATCTCCATTCACCCCAATCCACATAACCTGTCTGCGCATGCAGATTTATGGTTACAAACCAATGGGGGGGAGGATGTTGAAATCTTAAAATGGCTTGCAGAACTCAGCCACGCTGGGAATGATGTTCCTTCGAACTGGAATAAGGTTGCTACAGAGTTGGCAGGAAAGCTCGAAAAAATCATTGCTCCTCTCTCAAAAAGCTCCCAATCGATCATCCTGGTTGGAAATCATTATCTACAACATCCAAATAACTCCTATGTATTATCAGCCATTAAAAAAATCGCACAAAGCTTCCAAGCCAAAGTAGTGATGTTGTTTCCACAAATCAATTTTACTGGATCGTTGTTGATGGGCGCGTACCGGGAATATTTTCCTGGAGGCGTATCATCGAGTTCCAAAAAGCACCTGGAATTCTTGAGGGAAAAATGGGATAAAGGAATACCCGAGTGTCCCACAAACAACTTTGGGGAGAATGAACCAATTGAACAAGATTTACGCGTACTGTATATGATTGGTGATACTATTCCATCACCGCGAACCAGGAATGAATTTGTAATCTACCAAAACATATACCCGGCAAACCAATTATGCACTCCGGATTTGACACTTCCCATGGCTGCGTTCAGCGAAACTGAAGGTTCCTATCTCAATCACCAGGGACGACTATTGATATCTCGTCCAGCAGTCCCTTCAATAGGCAAGGCAATGCCTTCCTGGAAAATCTTATGCCAGATCGCTAAAGCTTTTGGCGCAAGTGGATTCGACTTTGAAACCGTGAAGGATATTCAAAGTGAAATTGCGCAACTAATCAACGAATTCCAACCAGATTGTAAGGTCAACCTGACATCATTTATGACCGATAGCACTGAAATATCAGGATCAAAGGAATTCTCCCTAAACGGGGGAAAACCATCCAACACTTTTTATCTCCCCACCCATACCAAAGAGCATACTTACCTGGGCTATCCGTTGGGAACTTGGGTGGCTGGTATGCGAGTACTTTATCCCGATGAGATCAACTGTCTTATGGCTGATCTAATGGTAGAGGAAATAAAATGTTCAAGTTGATTAAAAACACAATGATTGTCCCAAACCTGCATGAAATGACGGTAGAGGCGTCGGATGTTGCCCGTGCTGTACAACCAGGTCATTTTGCCATCTTACGCCCTGATGATGACGGAGAAAGAATACCTTTAACTGTCGCTGATTGGGATGCTGAAAAGGGCACGATCACTTGTATATATCTGAATGTTGGGAAAACAACTGACCGCCTGGCATCTTTCAAAGCAGGTGAATCAATAGCTACGGTAGTCGGACCTTTGGGTAATCCGATGGAAATAGATTTCTATGGGTCTGTTTTGTTGATAGGAGGATGCTATGGTATTGGCAGTATCTACCCTGTAGCACGCGCATTGAAAGAAAAAGGGAATACTGTTTATGTTATGGTAGAAGCCCGTAGTTCTTACCTTCTGTACTGGCAAGAAAAACATAAAAAAATCGCTGACAAATTCATTGTGCTTACAAGAGACGGATCAATGGGTACACATGGTCATATTAATACCCTACCAGGAATTATTGCTTCTCTACCAAAACGAGTTGACCGAGTGATTCTAAATGGTTGTAATTACTTGATGATGCGTGGTGCCTTAGAAACCAAGCCTATGAATATCAAAACTATCGTTAGCTTAAATACATTGATGATCGATGGCACTGGGATGTGTGGCGTTTGCCGTGTGAGCATCGATAATCAAACAAAATTTGCCTGTGTGGATGGTCCTCACTTTGATGGTCACCTGGTGGATTGGGATGAACTTACTCAAAGAAGAAAAGCCTACCTGCGTGAAGAAATCACCCCAATGAGATCAAGCGCTCCCCATCATCAAGATCACCCCATGCGATAGCTCGATGAAGAAACTGATACTATTTTTCTTGAGATAAATAACTGGATGATATCATATGGCTGAAGAAACGCGAAAAAAAATTGATCTAGAAAGACGCCCTATGCCAAAACAGTCAATAGAAGTTCGACGGCAAAACTTTGATGAAGTTGCATTGGGTTACACCGAGCAACTGGCAATAGAAGAAGCGAAAAGGTGCCTGGACTATAAAAAATCAAATTGCGTTGTGCACTGTCCGGTGGAGATTAATATTCCAGGATTTGTAAGAGCCATTGCCGATGGCGATTTTCACCGGGGTGCAAGCATCTTGAAATCAAAGAATTTGCTACCTTCTGTTTGCGGGAGGGTATGCCCCCAAGAAGAACAATGTGAAGGTGGTTGTGTTCTGGTTAAAAAGGGAGGTCAAATTGCTATTGGGAGATTGGAAAGATTCCTGGGAGATTGGGAAGGTTCACTTACAAATCAACCTCTTCCCGAAATACTAGCCCCGACCGGTAAAAGAATTGCGGTTGTTGGTGGTGGTCCTGCCGGATTAACCGTTGCAGCCGACCTGATTCAACTTGGTCATGAAGTTGTCATCTATGAAGCATTGCATAAAATGGGAGGAGTTTTGGTATATGGCATCCCGGAATTTCGTTTGCCCAAGGCAATTGTGGATCGAGAAATTAACTATCTTAAAAAACTTGGCGTAAAAATGGTTCTCGACTATGTTATCGGGAAAACCAAAACAGTTGATAGTCTTCTGGAGGAGTATGATGCTGTTTTCGTAGGCTCAGGCGCTGGTTTACCCTGGTTCAATGAAATGCCGGGAAATAATTACAATGGCGTTTACTCAGCAAATGAATATTTAACCCGGATCAACCTGATGAAGGGATATAGTTTTCCAAAAACAATTACGCCGGTTAAGGAACACCATAAAGTTGCCGTCATAGGCGGGGGTAATGTGGCCATGGATTGCGCTCGTACCGCCTTACGTCTTGGTGCAGAAACAACCATACTCTATCGCCGCTCTCGACAAGAGTTACCTGCCAGGTTAGAAGAAATAGAAAATGCCGAGGAAGAAGGGGTAATTTTCAAGTACTTGACACTGCCTGTTCGCTGCATCGGAGATGACAATGGATGGGTTAAAGGATTGGAATGCTTGCGAATGGAACTGGGAGAGCCAGATGCATCCGGTAGAAGAAAACCCGTTCCGGTAGATGGGTCAGAATTTTTCTTGCCATTTGATTCTGTAATTCATGCCATAGGCAACAGCCCTAACCCATTGATTCCTGCATCTACACCTGGTTTGCAAATTGGCAGGCATGGAAATATCGTCGCAGATGATGAAAGCATGAAGACCAGCAAAGAACGTGTATGGGCTGGTGGAGATATTGTTACAGGCGCAGCAACAGTAATCATGGCAATGGGGGCCGGAAGGAAAGCAGCACGATCGATTCATGAGTATCTACAAAATCCAAGTCCCTGGTAAGAGGGTGTGAAAATTTATAAGACAATAAAACCTGCCTTCGTGCAGGTTTTTTCTTTTCAGTTACTCATAGTAAAATAGGCAAACAGATTATTGAATTTTCTCCAGGAGAACAATAAATGAGTGAAGAAATCAATCCTGAGATGTTTGAACTTCTTATCCGGCTAGCTGCGCTGGAACTACAGGTAGAGGAAGCAGAATACTTGAGAAGACAGCTTAACAGCCAATTAAAAGTAATACACGAACTTGCTTCCATACCCCTGGAGGATGATACCTGCATTACTTCACATGGTGTGCCTTATACACCAGAATCATCACCACAGATCCGACAAGATATCAACATCGCATATCCTTCCCCGAGTGACATTATTCAACAATCACCAGATCAACAAGATGGCTACATCGTGGTACCTGATATCCCACATATAGATCTAAATTAATCAAACCGGAGTTTTCATGGAACTATGTGATTTAACTGCCCATCAAATTGCTACCCTGGTTAAACTCCAGGAAGTATCCGCTGTTGAAGTATTAGAATCCACAATCAAACGAATCAATCTTGTGGATGGTTCTCCTGGCAGCCTGGACGGTGTAAACGACGCTACTCAATCAGAAAATATTCATTCCTTCATTACCCCCACGTTTGAACAAGCCCGGATTCAAGCACAAATAATTGACGAAAAAATTCGCAAAGGCGAAGACCCCGGTTTACTGGCTGGGGTTCCATTCACTGTCAAGGATATCTTTTGTGTTAGAGGAACACCATCCACCGCCGGCTCACACATCCTGGCAAATTTCATCTCTCCTTATACCGCTACACCTGTAGATCATATGATGGCTGCCGGAGGAGTGATGCTGGGGAAAGTTAACCTGGATGAATTTACTTATGGATCATCCAATGAATCTTCCGCTTTTCAACCCTCACCACGGAACCCATGGAACTTATCCCATGTACCAGGAGGCTCTTCTGGTGGAAGTGCAGCAGCTGTTGCAGCAGGAGAAGGTGCATTATCCTTGGGAACAGATACAGCCGGCTCAATACGCCAACCCGCAGCCTTCTGTGGGGTAGTTGGTGTTAAACCAACCTATGGGAGAGTATCACGATATGGATTGATTGCTTTTGGATCATCGTTAGATTGTCCAGGACCACTGGCACGAAATATTACCGATGCAGCTTTAATGATGCAGGTGATATCTGGTGCTGATCCCCATGATGCCACTGCTGCTACCACTGATGTGCCGAATTATTTGAGTACAGTAGAAAGAAATATCCGCGGGATGCGAATTGGGCTTTCGCCTGATTTTCTCCAAATCACATACCCAGATCCCATCCAGGGAGAACTCCGCAAGGAACCCATAAATCCCGAAATTGAAGCCGCGTTGCTCAGAGTTGCTGGGAGGTTAGCAGAATTAGGTGCTGATATTGTTGAGGAGATCCCCATGCCTCATACATACTATGGGATTCCCGCGTACTTTGTAATTTCTCGGGTGGAAGCAGCATCGAACTTACACCGGTATGATGGAGTTAAGTATGGCTTTCGTACGCCTGACATCACGAGCGATCTCCATGAGATGTACCGCAAGTCGCGTGCGCAAGGGTTTGGATTGCAACCCAAGTTACGTATTCTCATGGGGATGTATGTTAGCGCCGCCCAATATAGCGAACAATATTACAACCGGGCGTTAAGGATTCGAACACTGATTCGTAAAGATTATGAAGCAATATTTGACCCCCAGGGTTCATATCGATTGGATGCACTTCTTGCACCCACAACGCCCACCACAGCTTTTCCGATAGGTGACATCTACGGCGATTCAGTCTTAATGCAGTACGCTGATCAACTGACGGTAACCGCCAACCATGCTGGCGTTCCTGGAGTGGCATTCCCAGCAGGTTTTGATTCCAAAGGATTACCTATCGGAGCGCAGGTGCTTGGACCTGATTTTTCAGAGGCGCGATTACTTCAAATAGGAAGGGCGTATGAAAAAGTAACCGCTGATGAATTCTGGAGAGATCGCAAACCACCGATTCTTGAAAGGATTTCCTGGTCTGGGATGGAATGATTTCAATTTATTCTTTGCCTGGTGTTAGAAGGACACAATTATTTCATAATCAAAAAATTATAATAAGGACCTAGCTATGAAATTATTAATTGCAGTAGATATGGAGGGAATTAGTGGAGTAGTCAATTGGGATCAGGTTACACCCAATCATCCGGATTATGCAATCGCTAGAAAGTGGATGGTTGCCGATGTAAACGCAGCTATCCGAGGAGCATTTGATGCCGGTGCGCAAGAGATCATTGTTACCGATGGACATAACCTGGGTAATAACCTGCTTATTGACGAATTAGATGCTCGTGTCCGCTTAAATACCGGCACACCGTCAACTTTGTCGATGGTTCAAGGGATACAGGAAAATCTCAACGGAGCAATGTTCATCGGATACCATGCCCGGGCTGGCACATCCAATGCCATTCTCGACCATACCTGGTCGAGTGGCACAATTGCCAATGTTTGGTTGAATAACCGGCTGGTAGGTGAAGTTGGACTAAATGCTGCTCTGTGTGGGTTTTACAATACAGCGGTCATGATGGTGTCTGGTGATGAAGCAGTTTGTTCGGAAGCTATTGAAACTCTTGGATCAATCGAAGTTGCTGTTGTGAAACGGGCGTCAGGTCGTACATCTGCTGAATGCCTGTCCCCCAAACTTGCGCAAGAAAAAATATGTGAGGCAGCAGCCCGAGCTGTTCACCGATTAAGTGCAGGAGATATCCCTGAACCTTTTCGAATGAACCAACCTGTAGAAGTAAAACTGGAGTTTCTCAATTCATCGATGGCTGACCGCGCCATCCTGTTGCCTGGATCACGCAGGTTAGATGGTCGTCGGATTAGTTTCACTGCCGATGATATGCCACTGGCTACAACTGGCATGCGTGCAGCAATCACACTAGCCAGAAGCTGATAGATTGAAACCAAAAAAAGCGCAGATTAAAAAATTTGCAAATATTATAGGAAATAGCATCATGCACAATTTTGAAGCGGTCATAGGGCTAGAAACCCATATTCAATTGAATACAGCAACCAAAATTTTCTGCTCATGCAAAGCCGATTCGTGGAGTGATCCTCCAAACACAAACATATGCCCGGTTTGCACCGGTCTGCCCGGTGTTCTACCTGTATTAAACCAGGGTGTGGTACAACGCGCTGTTATTCTTGCATCAGCCATGCATGCAGACATTCAACTGGTTTCCTTTTTTGATCGAAAAAATTATTTCTATCCCGATTTACCCAAAGGGTATCAGATATCACAATATGATCAACCAATCGCAGTGCATGGTTTCCTGGATCTACCAATGCCCGATGGTAGCAAACGTCACGTTACCATTCAAAAGCTTCATATCGAGGAAGACGCCGGTAAAACAAAAAATGAAAATAACCAACGATTGATTGACTTTAACCGATGCGGCGTTCCTCTTATTGAAATGGTCACTGGTCCCGATTTATCAACCGCTGATGAAGCTGCACAATACATCATCCGATTGCGCCAGCTTCTTCGCTGGTTGGGGATTTCCGAGGCAGATATGGAAAAAGGGCATTTGCGTTGTGATGCCAATGTTTCAATACGTCCCATCGGGGCAAATTATCTCAATCCCAAAACTGAAATCAAGAACGTAAATTCGATCGTTGCCATTCGAGAATCAATACAAAAAGAGATTGAACGCCAAATCCGAGAAGTACAGGCTGGAAATCAAATCGAAACCTGGACATTGGAATGGGACGAAGATAGTTCCACATTAAGAAAAATGCGCTCAAAAGAAACCGAAGCTGATTACCGATACTTTCGCGAACCTGACCTGCTCCCCTTAGAAATCGATCCAACCTGGTTAGAAGAAACGCTGAAACAAATGCCAGAATTACCACTAGAACGCCGCCAGCGGTTTATAACACAGTATCATCTTCCAGAATACGATGCTGACATATTGACTAACGAAAGAAGCTTATCCGAATATTTTGAAGCAACAGTCAAACTCTATACTAGTGACCCCAAAAAGGTTTCTAACTGGCTGATGAATGATGTCTTGCGATTAATCAACGACACCGGAGTTCCAGCAGGTGAGTTAAAGTTAATTCCAGTTTTTCTTGCAGAGATTATTCAAATGGTAGAAAGCAACCTGGTCAATACCAGCACCGGAAAAGCACTTCTGGAAAAAGTGCAAAATTCAGGCATTTCGCCAAAAGAACTTGTTGAAAAAGAAGGCCTGGCTCAGGTCAAAGACGAATCTGCACTTATAGAAATTTGCAGCAAGATATTAATGGATAGTCCAGCTCAGGTGGCAAGCTACCAGGGTGGAAAAACAACCTTGATTGGATGGTTTGTTGGGCAAGTGATGCGCGAGATGAAAGGGAAGGCAGACCCACAACTTGCGCGCAGTTTACTGGAGGGAATGTTATCCCAATTGAGACCGGAATAATTCCCTGGGATTATTCCAGTATGCCATACATTTGATCCGGAGTCAGTATATCAGGAAAGCGATTTCTCAGGAAAAGTCTGGATAAGTAACATAAATGGCAGGCATCTGCGTAGCGTCTATCATGCGGAATAGAATACCTGCGCACCAATTCAGCCGGACCACCGTTTACCAGAGCGTTGATGACTGGATTTTGGTCAGGATTATATTGACCGCATATCTCACTTATCGAGTTATCAAACACATTTCCTATACTTATTCCCTGGCATATATGTAAATATCCCAAGGGATCAAGATGCAACCTCCCTGGTTCGATTAAGTCTTCAT
>Ga0194126_10006935_pt1 | contig 15919 bp, 15 predicted proteins | sample TA2KigC150mmetaG_FD_148641 | JGI IMG/M metagenome (GOLD analysis project Ga0194126, IMG submission 148641) | Freshwater microbial communities from Lake Tanganyika, Tanzania - TA2015035 Kigoma Deep Cast 150m | ecosystem: Environmental > Aquatic > Freshwater > Lake | place: Tanzania: Lake... | reverse complement strand
CGACCGCGCGGGCGGCGCCCGGGATGAGGTCCACCGCGGCGGTCGCCTGCTTGCCGGCGTGCTCGACGGTGATGGCGTGCGTACCGTGGAAGGGGCGGAACGTCGCGGCGCCGTCGTCGCCGGTCTCCGCCTCGGCCTTCGTCCACCACTGGTTGAGGACCAAGTCCTCCCACGCTTCCTGCGCGGGGCGCGGGGTCCAGTCGCGGGTGAACATCGCGCCGCCGTCGCGCGCACGCCAGTGGGAGCCCTCCCAGAAGCCCCACATGATGAAGGCCGTGATCTTCGGGTGGCTGAAGATGGCGGTCATGAAGTCGCGGACGTACTGCGCGTGCACCTCGTCGTTCGCGCAGCCGAGATCGAACTCGGTGATCTCCAGGTCCTTGCCGAAGGCCGCCCACTCGTCGAGGATCTCCAGCACGGTATGCAGCGGCGTGAGGGGCAGGTTCATGTGGCCCTGGATACCGAGGGTATCGAAGGGCGCGTCGTGGTCGACCAGGTACTCGATGCGCTTCTTCACCTGCGCGCGGTAGCCCGGGTTCAGGTTGACGATGCCGTAGTCGTTGTAGCAGAGCCGCACGTCGGGGTCGGCCTCGCGCGCCCAGCGGAACGAGTCGGCGAAGTGCTCCCAGCCGATCTCATCCCAGAGCTCCGTGTTGCTCCCCGCCTCGTTCACCACGTCCCAGAGGTATAGCTTGCCGCGCGTGTGGGTGGCGTACTCGGCGACATGGTCGCGGCAGGCCTGTAGCAGCGCCTCCCCGCGCAGGTCGCGGGCAGGCTGGGGGAGGTGCTGGTAGGAGCCCCACAGCAGGCAGTGACCGCGGACCTCGATGTCGCGCTCGCGGAGCCAGTCGATGGCCTGGTCGACCTGCGCGAGACGGTCCGGCCCGGCCGCCGCCCACTTGAGGTCGTTCTCGAAGGTGACGACGTTGTAGAGGCGCTCGACCTCCTGCTGGAAGCGGAGGTTGTCGGGGTTCGTCCGGTCCAGGAACCGCCCCGCCGGGGCGGCCGTGCCGAAGCGGAAGTGATGCCGCTGCTGCTGCACGCGGACGGTGGCGCCGGGCAGAGGCTTGCCGGCGGCATCGAGGACGCGGACCGTGAGCTCGCCCTTGCGGAGTTGCTCAATCCGGTCGAGGGCGGGCCGGCGCCAGTCCTCGTTGTGCTCGCGACCGCCCCAGTAGTCGATGGTCTGATCGAAGGCGGTGTCCGGCGCATCGCCGAAGTTCTCAACTCTCACCCCCGCGACCTCGATGACCCCCGGGCCGTGACCCACGAAGAACGAGATGCGCGATTCCTCGGGCCGGAAGCCCTGTCCCGCGCGGCCCATGAAGCGGTACTCCCGCCACTCGGGGGTCAGCTTCACTTTCTGATCGATCGCTTTGGAGTGCGGCGGGCCGGCCAGCTCCCAGATGAAGGTGACCTGGCACCGTTCGGGGCTGCGCAGCCACGCGCGGAAGTAGACGGCGTCGCCCCGGCGGATGTACCCCCGACAGGGCTGCGCGAACTGGAGGTTCCACGGCGGCTGATTGGGCTCCGGGTTCAGCGTGAGACGCGCGGCCGTCGTGTACCCGCCGACCTCCGCGTCGATGACCTCGACGGCCATTCGCTCGCCGCCGCCGGTGGGCCAGTTCCCCTCCAGCGGCTGCGTGAGGTCGCCGTTGTGGATGAGGCTGATGGGCTTGTCCACGGTGGGTCGCTCCCCGGCGAGATCGGGCTTCAGGTCCAGGTCGAACACGCGGATGCCGGTCATCTCAACCGTGCCCGCGCCGAAGGCCAGGTGGAAGCCCAACCGCAAGCCGCCCGGGCTGTAATCCGCATCCGCCACGCCCTCGATGGTGTACTCCGTCCAGTCGGGCGTCAGCGTGAGGGTCTCGGTCAGCGGCTTCGAGTACGGCGCTTGAGGGATCTCAAGGTAAGGGTTGATCCGGTTGCCCGACGCACTCCGCGCCCAGAGCCTGATCTGCAGGCGGTCGCCCCGGGTGAGGAAGCCGTCGACCGGCTGCAGGACCATGATCGACCACTGGTCGGCCCCGGGCGCCGGGCTCAGCTCCAACCGTACCGCCTTCGGGAAGTCCTGCCGGCCGGAGTCGACTACCGTCGCGCGGCAGCGGTCGCCGCCCAGCAGGTCCCAGAGCTGCGTGCCGTTGTTGAAGCTCCCATTGCCGATGAGGTTCACCGGCTCCTGGGCAAGGGCCGTCGCCGCCGTCAGAGCCGCTGCAAGCAGGTGCACCGTCATTGAACGCGCTCCACACGTCGGACTTCAGACTCGAAACTCAAGACCCGCAACCGCCGTCACGGCACGAAGCGTACGTCGGATACCTCGATCAGCCCTTGGCCGCCGGTCGTGGAGACGCCGTGGGTGCCGACCATGACGTTCTGCACGCGATCGGTGTCCAGCTGCCCGTTGTCGTCCTTCGACCAGCCGCCGAGCTTGAAGTCGGCGAAGGGGATGGTCATGGTGACCCAGTCCTCGCTCGGCGGCGGGAGCGGCTCAACCATGAACTGCCCGCCCGACTCGCCCAGCATCAGCAGCAGGCCCTGGATGCCCGGGGGCAGCTGCGCCCGGTACGTGATCTCCAGCGCGGAGTAGCCCTCGAGATCGGTCTGCGGCAGGTTCATGGAGGGGACGAGGTACATGTGCTTGCCGCCGGGGAGGGTAAAGGCGAGCTTCGTGCAAGGCTCGCCGTCTGGGCCCTCATCGGCGACGGTCATCTCGGAGGTGACGGCCGGGTCCTGTCCGATGCCCCAGGCCTTCGCATCGGCGATCTTCAGCACGAGGGGCTCGGTGGCGCGGTAGGGCTCGTCAGTGAGCCGGGCGGCGCTCAGTTCCAGCGTGCCCTCGGCCGCGCCGTCGATCACCAGGCCGACCCAGACGCGCTCAATGTCGCCCCAGGTGAACTCGAGCGCGGGCTCCTGGTTGAAGGCCGCGGCGCGGGGCGCGCCGACCGCAACGCGACCGTCGGTGAACTCCCCGTCCGGGGCGGGCTGGGAGCCCGTCTTGTACCACGCGTTCCCGCTCGCATCCCAGGCGACGAGGGCCAGCCGCGCCTCGCCGGTCTTGAGCGACAGCCGGTAGCGCGCGACCAGGGCCTTGCAGCCCTCGGCGCTCTTGGCTGGGACGCCCTCCAGCGCGAGGAGCCGGCGAGGCTCGTCGGCCTTCGTGAAGGCCACCTTCAGCGCGGGCTTCCCGGCGTCCGCGTCGGCCACCCGGCCGACCTTCGCCTCGATCCCGCTGAGCTGCACGAGCTTCAGGTCATCGATGCCCGCCGTGCCCCCGCCGATCGGGACGTTGACGGTCTGGGCCGGAAGCAGGGCGGGGATGAGGGAGAGGGTCAGGATGACAGCCCGCAGAGCGATGGGTCTCATCGGAGGACCTCCTGTTGGCGGAAGGCGTCGCGGCTGAAGCCGCTTCTGCGACGGCGTCGGAGCAGCGCTCCGACCTACGACGACAAGGCATCGCGGCTGAAGCCGCTCCTACAACGGCCGCGGGCAGAGCACGCTCTGTCCCTACTCGCTGTTGATCTTCACGTTGTCGAGGTAGAACACGGTCCTGTCCTCGGCGCTGCTGCTCCAGCCGACCCAGGTGAGGTTCTTGAAGTCCGGGCTGCCGACCGGAAGGTCCGCGAAGACCTTGGGCGCCTGGCCGGGGAGCGTGACGGTCAGCGTCCACTTCCCGTCGGCGTCCGCGCCGACCTTCGCGACGATCTCGACGTGGAACCACTCGTCCAGCGGGAGGTCGAGGACGTCCTGCCCGCCGAGCTGCAGCTTCGTGCCGCGGATCCAGAGCGTCGGCCCCACGCGGTAGGGGTTCACATCCCAACTGCGCCACTCGTGGTAGAGCAGGGCGCCCTCGCCAAGGCGCAGGTCGAAGCTGGCGCTTGTCGTGCCGACGGTGTGGTTCGGCTTGTAGGCGAAGTGAGGGTTGTAGCTGAACTGCAGGCCCGGCGCGTCCTGGATCTTGAGACACCGCTCGCCGGAGGCGGCGGTCTCATTGGTGACCGCGATGGCGTCGCCCTTGTTCTCGAAGTGGCACTCGGCGTCGGAGGCGGGTTGGCCGAGAGGAGTCCACTCGAAGTCGTCGTCGATCTGCATCGGGGGCGGAGGCGGGGGAGGAGGCGCGAACTCGACCTCCGCGAACTCGAACCCCTTCGCGATCGCGACCCATGCCGCGTCACCATAGAGCCCCGCCTGCGAGTAGTCGAAGGGCTTGAAGCCGATCTTCGACGCGGGGGAGTTGGGCTTGAGGCGGAAGTCGCCGTTCTTCGGATCGACGAACAGCGGGTCCTCGTTGATGGAGCCCAAGTCCCAGCCCTTCGCCTTGCGGTCATCGAGCGAGAGGCCCTGGAAGTCGAGGGGCTTGCCCGACGCATCCCAGTACAGGTTCCGCTCGCACTTCGCCCACTCGGTGTTGAGGCTGCCGGCCGTGACGACCGGCCCCTCGTCCCAGTAGACGAGGTTGTTGCTGAAGGTGAAGGAGAGGTGCTCCTCCGCCCGCGAGCGCTGGATCTGTCCATCCATGCTATAGGCGAGGATGTTGTTGCGGATGAGGTTGTTCTCGCCGTAGTGCTGATGGTATGTGCCGGTCTTGACGCGGTAGACGAGGTTGTTCTCCATGGTGATGTTGCTGGTGCCCTCATCGTTGTACAGCCCCCAGCCGCCGCGCCCGTACCGGTCGTAGGAGTACACGTCGTGGATGACGTTGTTGCTGACGGTCGTGCCGTCGGAGAGGCCGAGCGTATACACGCCCCCCATGTCGCTGAGCACGCCCCACCCGAGGTGGTGGAGGTGGTTGAAGTCGATGGTGTTGTTCTGGGAGATCGTGGGGTTGTAGCCCCAGCTCCAGCCGACGGAGACGCCGGTATAGAAGAAGTCGCTGATGTCGTTGTGGGTGACGCGGTTCCCGCCGCTGTGGCCGATCCACACGCCGATGGCGCCGATGTGAATCCGCGCCCCCGTGTGGATGATGTTGTTATCGCAGACGATGCCCGTGGTGTGGGCCGCCGCGTCGGTCAGGTCGACGCCCCAGCCCTCGCCGATCTTCACGCCGCCGGCGCCCAGGTCATCGAGCCAGGTGCGAGTCAGCGCGCAGTCGCGGCAACCCCGGCGGAACCAGACGCCGGAGAGGCCGATGTGCTTGATCTCGCAGTCGTCGATCGTGACGTTCCGCGCGCCGTCGAGCATGATGACCGCCGGGATCGTGACCTCGGCCTGACCGTCGCCATGCCCCTCCGGCGGCAGCACGTACTGGCCGTGATGGAAGCGCAGGCCCTTCAGCGTGACGTGCTCGACGGGCAGACCGAGTTCCGGATCGCCCGCGATCTGCACGAACGACTCGGTGACCGGCGCGACGACCTCGGCCTGCGCCATCTCCTCCCCCGGCAGCGGAAGGTAGGACAGAGTACCGTCGCGGTCGAGGAACCACTCGCCCGGCTCGTCGAGGAGAGCCTTCACGTTCTCGATGTGATACCGGCAGTTCGGCCCCCAATAGGCGAAGCCCCAGGGGATCGGCGCGGTCACGATCACCGTGTTCGTGTCGGGATCGACGCGCTCAACCCGCGAGCGCGAGGCCTCCCAGGAGTGGTAGGCCACGATGGTGGCGTCGGTTAGCCGGTCGGCGGGCAGGTCCAGGAGCGGCGCGATGTCCTCCGGTCGGGCCTTGAAGGCGCGGTTGGTCAGGTCAACGAGGTTCCCGGTAGCCGGGTCCCTGGTGCGATCGACCTTGCCCAGGACGTAGTGGTAGAAGCGGTTCGGGCTGCGTGCGCGGACCGCGCGACGGCCGTTCACCCAGAGCTGCTCAAAGACCCAGTCACCCTCCGCGACCCCCGGGACCTTGGCGGTCCACAGGCCATCGGCGCCCCGCGTGAAGCCCGTGACTCGGCGCCCGCCAGTGAACAGCGGCTTCGCGCCAGGGGCCGCCTCGTAGGTGATCGGGCACTGCTCGGTCCCGCTGTCCTGAGGCGTCAGCGCCAGCGGCTCGGCCAGGAAGTACTCGCCCTCGGCGATGACGACGCGCACCGGCTCTGCGAGGGGACCCTTCGCCTTGAGCTTGCGGGCGGCGTCGCGCGCGCCGTTCAGCGAGGCGAGGGGGCCGTCCGTCTTCCCCGCATTCGGCCGTTCGAGGGTCCCGGACCAGGCGTCGTTGCCGTCCGGAGCGATGTGGAATGTAGCGGCCCGGGCGGCAGAGCAGCCGGAGAGCACCGCTGCGAGGGCGGCGACGACCGCCCAGACCATCGGATGAACGAGGCTCATGGAAGGAACCCCCGGTTCCAGAGGTGGACCTGTCGGCCTGTAGGACAGGGCAACGGCACGGGACAGCAGGACGGTGGCCGATGCCGCAGCGGTATTGGCGGCAGGGGCCTCCGAGACCTCCCTGCGGGAGGCCCGACACAAATCCCTCGCTTCCGTGCAGGTGCACACGGGGCGACGTGCGAACGTGTCCCGCGATCGCCTGACGATTACGCGAGGCCTGGCCGCGATGCCGGAGGAAGGACAGCTACGGCGCGATCTGTGCGAGATCGGCCGCCGGATGTGGCTGCAGGGGCTGGTCGCCGCCACCGACGGTAACTTCAGCGTGCGGCTGAGCGAGGACCGGCTGCTCGCGACGCCGACCGGGGTGAACAAGGGGTTCATGTCGCCCGAGGAGATCGTGAAGATCGACCTGGGCGGCCAACCGGTCGAGGGGTTCACGCGGCCCTCCTCCGAGATCCGGATGCACCTGGCGATCTACGAGCGGCGGCCGGACGTCTGCGCAGTGGTGCACGGGCATCCGCCGACGGCGACGGGCTTCGCGGCGGTGCGGGTGCCGGTGCCGACGGAGATCCTCACGGAGGCGCACACGTTCCTGGGGCCGGTGGCGGTCGTGGAGTACGCTACGCCCGGGAGCGCGACGCTTCCGCAGGCGTTGGCGCGGCACGTGAAGGAGCACAACCTGTTTCTGCTGGCGAACCACGGGGCGGTGGCGGTGGGCGGCGACCTGTTCCAGGCGAGCTATCGCATGGAGGCCTTGGAGCAGTCGGCGAGGATCGCGATCACGGCGCGGCTGCTCGGCGGCGCGCAGGCGATCGAGGCGTCGGAGCTGGAGAAGCTGCAGGCGATCCGGGGGCAGTTGGGTCTCCTGCCCAGCGAGGAGTCGTGTCTGGCGGCCGGCGAGGCCTGCGGCGGGGCGGCCCCGGACGACGAAGTGCTGATCGCGCGTATCACGAGTCTGGTGCTCGACGAGCTGCAACGGCAGGGACGCTGACCGGTGACCGTCCCCCCAGAGGTGATGAACCATGGCGCAGATGGCGGTCGGAATGATCGAGACGAAGGGCCTCGTCGCGGCGATTGAGGCGGCGGATGCGGCGCTCAAGGCGGCGACAGTGTCGCTGTTGGGGCTCGAGCGCGCGACCGCCGCGCTGGTCACAGTGTTGGTGACCGGGGAGGTGGCGGCGGTGCAGTCGGCGGTGGACGCCGGGTCGGCCGCGGCCCGCAAGGTCGGCGAGGTGGTCTCCGTGCACGTGATTCCTCGGCCCGATGACCAGATCGCGCCGATCATCCGCAAGGGTAAGGGCGGCGCCGCCGCCGAGTAGCCAGGGGCGCCGGCCGGGCGCTCACAGGAGGACGGAAGCGATGAACCAGGACGCTCTCGGGCTGATCGAGACCCGGGGTCTCGTCGGCGCCATTGAAGCGGCGGATGCGATGGTGAAGGCGGCGAATGTGACCCTCATTCCCACCACGGAGCGCGTGGGCAGCGGCTATGTCACCGTCATGGTGCGCGGCGATGTGGGGGCGGTGAAGGCCGCCACCGACGCGGGCGCCGCCGCGGCCAAGAAGGTGGGGGAGCTGGTGGCCGTGCATGTCATCCCCCGCCCGCACCCCGAGCTGGAGAGGATCCTGCCGACGGTGTGACGGCAGGAGTCCGGGAGGCGCGCGTGAAGCTCGGCAAGGTCATTGGCACTGTCGTCGCGACGCAGAAGAACGCGGCCCTGGAGGGCTGCAAGCTGCTGATCGTGCGCGACGTCGCGCCCAACGGCAAGCTGGGAGACGGGTACGTGGTCGCCATTGACGCGGTCGGGGCCGGGGTCGGTGAGGTGGTGCTGACCGTCGCCGGCTCGTCGGCGCGCATCACGCCGCGCACGCAGGACTGTCCGGTGGACGCCACCGTCATCGGCATCGTCGATACCGTGGAGGCCGACGGGAAGATCACGTATCGGAAGGGCGGAGATTAGGGACAGGCACAACATGTTCTTCGCGAAGGTCATGGGCAAGGTCGTCTCCACCATCAAAGACGAGGGCGCGCACGGGAAGAAGCTGCTGGTGATTCAGCCGACGGACCACCGGCTGAAGCCTGTGGGCGGGCCGCTCGTGGCCTTCGATGCCGTGGGCGTTGGGGTGGATGAGGTGGTGTTCGTCGAGAGCGGCCGCGAGGCGGGCGTCGCCTGGGACGGACCCGAGATCGCGGCCGACGCGACGATCGTCGGGCTCGTGGATCGCATCGACACGTGACTCGTTCGTGGTTGCCGCCATCCTGACTCCTGGCTCCTGCCGTCCATGAAGCTCTGCACGGTGCTGGGCAGCACGGTCTCGACCATCAAGCATCCCTGCTATGGGGGACGCAAGCTGCTGGTGGTGCAGCCGCTGAGCCTGGCGATGGAGCCCGAGGGTCCATCGTTTCTCGCGACCGACGCCGTCGGCGCCGGCGCGGGGGAGACGGTGCTGGTGTGTGAGGAGGGGAGGTCGGCGATGCTGGTCTTCGAGCGTCCCGATCGCACGCCGCTGCGCTCCGCCGTGGTGGCGATTGTGGACCACGTGGACCTCGACACCGGGCGCGGCCCGGTCCGCCACGCCTTCAGCGGAGCCCCCGCGCGACCCAAGCCCGGACGACGGGGCGGCTGACCTCACCCATGGATGACGACCGCCTGCGACAGCTCGTCGCCAAGCAGGTCCGCCGGGCCCTCCGGCCGGAGACGAGCCTCGCGAGTCCGCCTCCGGCCCCCGAGGGCGCGGGCACCGTCGCCGCCCTCTTCTGCGGCGGTCGGGGCGGCCTGAGCACGGCCCTGGCGCAAGTCGCCGGCATCGCGAAGCTCGCGCGCGTCGTGGCGGTGCTGACCCCGGCGGCGAAGGAGATCCTCGGCGAGGATCGACTCACAAGGGAAGCGCGCGTTCACGAGGTGGTGCTGCCCGAGAGCCGCGTCAGCCCGTGGGAGCTGATCGACCGGACGGAGGTCATCGCCGTCGCGCAGCTCACGCGCACGACGCTGGCGCGGATCGGGTTGGGGCTGAGCGACTCGCTCGCGAGCACGCTGGTGCTAACGGCGCTGTGGGCGGGCAAGCCGGTCGTCGTGGCGAAGGACGGCGTCGACCCGGACCTCGCGGCGCGGGATGCTTCGGGAGCAGCGGATGCGCCCCGGGCACTCGTGCGGCTCTACGAGGAGTACCTCGACCGGCTGGAGGCCTTCGGGTGTCACCTCGTTCCGGCGGCGCGGCTGAGCGAGACGGTCCTCGCGCTCCTGACCGGTCGCGAGCCGATCCGAGAGCGCCCGCTGCAAAGCCGCCGCGTCATCACCGAGGAGGACGTGCAGCGTGCCGCGCGGCGGGGGGAGTCGATCGACATCTCCCGCGCCATCGTGACGCCCCTGGCGCGTGATGCGGCGCGAGAGTTGGGTGTTGGCCTGACGGAGAGCTAGGCCTGCGAGAGGAGGCGAACCATGACGGACTCGACATCGAGGCCCAGACGGTGGCTTGTGGGATGCGGCATCGCGGCGGCGGCCGCGGTCGTGATGATCGTCGTGCTGGCGGCGGCTTTCGCGCTGTTCATGAAGCCCAAGCATGCGGCCGGCCCCGCGGACATGGCCCAGCCGATGATGGAGATGGGCATGGCGCCCGGGGCGCCGCCGGCCGCCATGGATATCCCCGGCGCCGAGGGGGCCATGGCCGGGGGCGCTGAGGCGAAGACGACGGGGAGCGCGCCCCTGATCGGCAGCGTCGCTCATGCCGCCGAGGCGCGGCGGGAGATCATCTACACCGCCGCGCTGACGGTGGAGGTGGACGATGTCGATGCGGCGGTCGCGGAGGGCCAGCAGGCGGCGAAGGCTGCGGGCGGATGGCTGGGTGGCAAGACGGCGCAGGTGAACGGGGAGGGGAACAAGACGGCGACGGTTACGATTCGCGTCCCCTCGGCGAAGTTCGAGGCGCTGATGGAGACGCTGCGGGACCTCGGCGACCTGCGCTCCGAGAACACCCGCGCCGAGGACGTGACGCGGCAGATGGTGGACCTCGAGGCGCGCCTGAAGAACCTGCGCCGCGAGGAAGAGGTCGTGGCGGAGCTGTTCAAGCGCCAGGGCAAGATCACCGACGTGCTGCAAGTCGAGCAGGAGCTGTCCCGCGTGCGGGGGCAGATCGAGCAGATCCAGGGTGAGCTCGGCTACCTGCGCGAGAACGTCGCCTGGTCGACGATCACCCTCACCGTCAACCCGAAGCCGAGCAAGGTCGAGCAGCAGCTCCGCGACTGGAGTGCGGGCTACCACGTGCTGAACGCGTGGAACACGCTGGTGAAGGTGGGGCGCGGGATCGTCACGGCGCTGATCTACTTCGGGATCGTGCTCGGGCCGTTCATCGTGGTGGTCGCACTCATCGTGTGGGCGATTCGGGCCCGCCGCCGCGGGACGCAACGGCCGCCATCGTAGGTCGGGCATCCTGCCCGACGCCGTCGCCTTACGCTCTGCACTTCGCACTGCACACTCCGCACTTGCCGTCACCGGTGCCCGGCATGGACTTCGACGAGAAGCGCATCCAGGAGATCGTGGGCCAGGTGCTGGCCCGGATCCGAGAGGCGGAGCAACGTCCGGCCTCGCCCCCAGCCCCCTCTCCCGCAGGGGAAGAGAGAGGGGCCGGGGGGGAGGCCTCCGGCGTCTTCGAGGAGCTGGATGCCGCGATCTCGGCGGCGCGCGTGGCGCAGCGCGAGTTGGTCGCGCTGGGGATGGAGCGGCGCCGCGAGATCATCGCGGCGGTGCGCGAGGCGGCCCTCGGCAGCGCGCGGGAGATGGCCGAGCAGGCCCGCGCCGAGACTCGGATGGGTAACACGGCGGATAAGGTCCTGAAGAACGAGTACACTGCCCGCCTTACGCCCGGCCCTGAGGTGCTGGCCACCGAGGCGCTGACGGGCGACCAGGGCTGCACGCTGGTCGAGCGCGCGCCCCACGGCGTCATCCTCGCGATCACGCCCTCCACCAACCCCACCTCAACGGTTACGAATAACGGGATCGCGATGGTCTCGGCCGGGAATGGCGTGTTCTTCTCGCCTCACCCCGGCGCGCGGGAGTGTACCCTCGAGCAGATGCGGATCCTGAACCGCGCCGTCGTAGGGGCCGGCGGGCCGGCGAACCTCATGACCGCCGTCGCGGACTCCAGCCTGCGAACGGTCGTGCAGGCCATGAAGCACGAGGGCATCGATCTCATCAGCGCCACCGGCGGGGCCGGAGTCGTTCGGGCGGCGCTGGAGAGCGGCAAGCCGGCGGTCTGCGCGGGCCCGGGTAACCCGCCGGCGCTGGTGGACGAGACGGCGGACCTCGCCCGCGCGGCCCGGGACATCCTCCGCGGCGCCTCCTACGACAACAACCTGCCCTGCATCGACGAGAAGGTCGTGGTGGTCGTGCAATCCGTCGCCGACGCGCTGGTGCAGGAGATGGAGCGGGCCGGGGCCTATGTCGCGCGGGGCGGCGAGGCGGGTCGCCTGGCGGAGGTCTGCTTCACCGAGGGGGCGCCCACGCGGGAGTTGATCGGTCAGGACGCCGAGGTGATCCTGGACCGCATCGGGGCGCGGGCCGCCCCCGGGACACGCTGTATAGTGATCGAGGACTGCCCGGGCGACTGCCCCTTCGCGGTTCACGAACAGATGATGCCCGTGCTGCCCATCGTGCGGGTGCCCGACTTCGAAGCCGGCGTGCGGTATGCAGTGGCCATCGAGCACGGGCTGAAACACACCGCCGCGATCCATACCGACTCCGTCGAGCGGATTACGCGCTTCGCGCGGGCGATGGAGTGCACGATCTTCGTGGCGAACGCCCCCGCCTTCGCGTGGGTCGGCGTGGGCGCCGAGGGCTGGCTGTCGCAGACCATCGCGGGCCCCACGGGGCAGGGCGTCACCGACCCGCGCACGTGGACCCGCCAGCGCATGATCGCCCTGGGGGGCAGCCTCCGAGTGGTCTGAATGAACGTCCCGGCGCGCCGATGGGTCGCGCAGGTTGCCACGGGAGGTGGAGCATGAGCCGTCTAGCGCTGATGGGGCGCTCACAGAACGGCCCCCCCAGGATTGAGGCGCTGCGCATCCGCAACTTCCGCGCGCTTCAGGATGTCCGTCTCGACCGTCTTGGCCCGCTCACGGCTTTCGTGGGCCCGAATGCGAGCGGCAAGTCAACGGTCTTCGATGCGTTCGCCTTCTTGTCGGAGTGCCTCGGGACCGGGCTCCGGGGCGCCTGGGAGCGCCGAGGCCGCTTCCGTGAGTTGCGTACGCGGGACCAGACGGGACCTCTGGAGTTTGAACTGAAGTACCGTGAGCGCCCCAAGGCTCCGCTGATCACCTATCACCTGGAGATCGACGAGAAGGCCAAGGGGCCCGTCGTGGCCCGCGAGTGGCTCCGTTGGACTCGACGGCAGCGCGGGCGCCCCTTCCGGTTCCTGAACTTCGAGGGCGGGGAGGGCGAGGTCGTTACCGGCGATGAGCCCGAGGAGGATGACACCCGTGAGCGCTCGGCGCTGGCGTCGCCGGAGTACCTTGCCGTGAGCACGCTCGGCCAACTCGCGGAGAACCCCAGGGTGGTCGCGCTCCGGAACTTCATCGAGGGCTGGTTCTTGTCCTACTTCAGCGTCTCCGATGCGAGAGGCATACCGGAAGCGGGGCCCCAAGAGCAGCTGAGCCGGACGGGTGACAACTTGGCCAACGTCCTTCAGTACTTGAGCGAACAGCGGCCGGCGGACTACCAGTACATCATCAGCCTGCTGAAGATGCGAGTCCCCGGCGTGGAGCAGGTCACGGCGGAGCCGCTGGCCGACGGACGGCTGCTCCTCCGAATCAGGGACGCCCCCTTCGATCAGCCCTTCCTGGCCCGGTACGCCTCGGACGGCACACTGAAGATGCTGGCGTACCTCACGATGCTGCACAGCCCCTCGCGTCCGGCGTTGCTGGGGATCGAGGAACCCGAGAACTACCTCCACCCGCGCCTGCTCCCCATCCTGGCGGAGGAGTGCCGGGCGGCGGCTCAGCGATCTCAGGTCCTCATCGCGACGCACTCGCCGTACTTCGTCGACGGCTTGCGCCCCGAGGAGGTCTGGGTTCTGGAACGCACGTCTTCAGGGCACACGCACGCCCACAACGTCGCCGACATCCAAGGCATCCCGCAGTTCACTCTGGAGGGCGCGAAGCTTGGGGCGCTCTGGATGGAGGGCCACTTCCGCGTGGGCGACCCGCTCGCAGCCGCCCAAGGGTCAGCATCCGTCTGACACGGGGGGCGAGCCGTGCACATCGAGTTCCTGGTCGAAGAGCCCTCGGCCGAGGCTGCGCTGCGGCACCTGCTGCCGAGGATACTCAGGCCCCGCACGACCTTCGCCATCCATCCTCACCAGGGCAAGCGGGACCTGCTGCTGAAGCTTCCGAGCCGCCTGAGGGCTTACGCCCGGTGGCTGCCGACTGACTACCGGCTCTGTGTTCTCGTCGACGAGGACCGCCAGGACTGCCGGGCACTCAAGAGTGTGCTCCGACGGCATGCCCGTGCCGCCGGTGTCGCCGCATTGAACAGGATCGCGATCGAGGAGATCGAGGCGTGGTTCTTCGGGGATATCGAGGCCGTGGCGGTCGCGTACCCCGGGGTCAGTCCTGCGCTCGGCCGCCAGGCCGCCTTCCGGGACCCTGACGCGGTACGCGGAGGCACCTGGGAGGCACTGGAGAGGGAACTCAGGCGGCGGGGTCATTTCCGAACAGGGCTGCGGAAGATGGAGGCTGCGGATGCCATCGCGCGGCATATGGACCCGGAGCGCAACCGATCCCGCAGTTTCCGCGCCTTCCGGGACGGCCTGAGGGCACTGGAAGGTGGGTAACGCCCGTCCGTCGCCCGGCCGCATCCGCGTCGGCACTTCGGGGTGGACCTATCCGCACTGGTTGGGCACGTTCTACCCGCCGGAGCTGAAGCCCAGGGATCTGCTGCCCGCCTACTGCAGGCTGTTCGACAGCGTGGAGCTCAACTACTCGTTCTACCACTTGCCGCGCGTCTCGACCCTCGCCGGCCTCTGGAAGAACACCCCCGCCGACTTCCTGTTCAGTGTGAAGGCGCACCGGTATCTCACCCATCGGCTGCAGCTCGAGGCTGCCGGTGAGCCGCTGGCCAATATCGTTCGGCGCGCGTCACTGCTGCAAGAGAAGCTCGGCCCGATCCTCTTCCAGTTCCCCGAGAAGTTCCAGTGCGACATCGAGCGCCTGGCGGGGTTCCTGGAGCTGCTGCCGCCGTGGCTGCGGTTTACCTTCGAGTTCCGGCATGCGTCCTGGTTCCGGGAGGGGGTGTATGACCTGCTGAAGCGGCGCAGGTGCGCACTGACCCTCGCGGACACGCCGGAGTTCCCGAACGTCCTCGAACTGACCGCCGACTTCGTCTACTGCCGCCTCCACGGCAGCCGCGTGCTATACGGCTCGTGCTACACAGAGGAGGAGCTGCAGGTGTGGGCGACGCGGGCGCGGGAGTGGTCGGCCGGAGGGCGGGACGTGTTCATCTACTTCGACAACGACTTCCTGGCGCATGCGCCGAGGAACGCGCTGCGGTTGAGGGAGATACTGGGGCAGAACTGAGGGCCGTGGGGCGCTACCCAACGGTGTCCACGCCCGGTGTGCCCTCGTCTTCGGCAAGTGTCCTCAGCCGCCGAGGGCCTTGATCCGCGCTTCCACGACGCCCAGGGCGCGTTCGGCGCGGACCAGGTACTCCAGCTGCTCCGCCGCGCGGGCCTCGGAGATCGCGCGGATCGGCTGGGGCTGGGCCTCGGCGAGGATGGACGTCAGCTCCTCGAAGAGCTCGTCGGACTGCTCGTAGAAGGCGTTCTCCTCCAGGTCTCGGGTCTTGTCGAGGAACTGCACGACCTTGGCCTGGATCGCCTTGGCCTTCTCCTCACCCTCCCCGGCGGCGCGGAAGGCCGCCTCGCGAGCCGTGCGGTCGCGCCAGGCGGCGTAGGTCTCGGCGGGGAAGCCTCGGGCCGACTCGAGGTCGGCGAAGATCCGGTCGGCCTGGTCATAGGCCGCATCCTCGTGGGACGTGAGAGCGGCCAGTTGCTCGTCGGTCAGGAGGGCCGCCAGCTTCGTGCCGGCCCCGGCGGTCGCGTCCTCGACGGCGGTGTCAAGCTCGGCCAGCTTGTCCCAGACGATCTGCACCGCATCCTCCTGCTCGGCGGCGGCCTCGCCCCTTAATAGGGCGTCCCGCAGAGCACGCATCGGCCCCAGCGCCGCCTCGCTCTGCCGGTAGTCGGCCAGAGCCGCGCGCTGCGCCTCGATGGTCTGCAGCACTCCGGCCAGGCCCTTCAGCTGGTCGGCGGTGAGGTCGTAGTCCTGGAGCTGGCGGAGCAGGTCGATGTCCTGGGAAACGTCATCGAGCGTCTCGGGAGCCTGGGCGCGGGCCGGGGCGCCGGCCAGACAGATTGCGGCCGCCAGTACCGCGGCGACAAGCCATGCGGGGCGAGCCATGGTCGTGTAACCTCCGTGTCGCTGACTGCAGTCTTCCACGCGTTGGACGCCTGACCCGGTGCGATTGTTGCCCGCGTCGAGGCCGTTCGCCGTGACCATTCGCACCGGGAAGCGCGTATCCCTCCGCGTCTCCGCCGGAGGAGGTCGCCCGCGAGCGATCAGGGAAGCTCGCTCGCACCATCCGCTCCGAGGGGGGCTCCTGTGGAAGGGCACTACATCCGCTTCAAC
>Ga0194126_10006927_pt1 | contig 15928 bp, 7 predicted proteins | sample TA2KigC150mmetaG_FD_148641 | JGI IMG/M metagenome (GOLD analysis project Ga0194126, IMG submission 148641) | Freshwater microbial communities from Lake Tanganyika, Tanzania - TA2015035 Kigoma Deep Cast 150m | ecosystem: Environmental > Aquatic > Freshwater > Lake | place: Tanzania: Lake... | reverse complement strand
ATATCATATTTTAATTATGATTTTACTTTGTCGTATTATAAAGGATATTATAATTTTTGCGTATTATTTATGTATATGTGATACAAATTTTATTTAATATTTCTAACACGACCCATCATTTAAACAAAATTTTCAGTACAAGCTACATAAGGTTCATAATATCCGAATAAATAATCATAATGACATTCTTCAAATGATATTCCTGCCGTTATTGTTGGCGAATATATTAAAACTTGATAATTTTTCCAGCTATTTTTCACATCATTAATATCTTATTGTTTTTATTAAATATTTATATCGCCGGTATAAATCATAATATTGTTTATTTTTTATGGATTATTTTCTATTATAACTTAATATATTGATTGGGCCATATTTGCTACATTACAAGGTATTATTATATTAAATCCTTATTTTATTTTGTTTAAAAGCTCGCTCATCCATTAACCCTATAGCCCATTATATATCATTATATTTTTATTATCCTTTTTTGTATTATGAATCAATTTAAATTTTTTATTCGTGTTTTTAAGTATTATTTGCAAAGTTGATATTGTTCTTTAAGTTAAAAAGGCGTCTAAACATATTATTTTGTCGCTATTTTATAATAATTTCTCAAATGTATAATAATTTAAATGATATTTTTATGACAAATTTGAATTTAATTATTGTATTAATGATTCCGATTCATCTAATATAAGCAAATTATACTGATTATATAATCCCAATATATTCAAAGATTCTATTTAAATTATTAAATATCTTTATAAATCAATATCGTTTTTCTTTATTTCCCTATCATTATATGCCACGAATTTATTGTCTATATTATTTTATTCTAAAAATGCGTTCAATTTTTATTTATATTCTTTTGTAAATGTTAATCGGAATGATAAAATACATATACTTTTATTTGGGTTATTTATTATATAATCCATTATATATTGCATTAATAATTTAGTTTTACCTGTTCCCATCCCCGATTTTATAAAAGTTACATCATATTATTCATCAATTTTAGGTATATAGTTTTAATCTATGGTGTCTATCTATATTTATTTGTCAAAAGTACTTAAATTATGATATTATTTTCCATAAATTTCAATTTATTAATTCAATAATACAGCATTATCAATATTTTATTATACTAATATTTCTGGTTATTCATAATTTATATGTATAACATTTTTATGTTCATTTCTATAACAGCCCAAAATATAATGATGCGCACTTTTTATTTTTACAAACATATTATCGTGTTCATGATGTCTATTACAAATTGGGCAATTTTTTATATTTTTGAATCGTATAATATTACCTTTCTATTGAATAAAAGATAAATTATAATCTTTTTAAATTCTTTTTAAATCCACTTTTAATATTTCGTCTTTTATTTCCGATATAGACTGAGATTCTTCATTTGTCGCATATTTTTATTCGTTAAATGATACAAAATAAATATGATCTAGGTCTTGAGTATAAGATAATATTAATTATCGCGGATGAATTTTGTTTTATATATAATTTTTTCCAAAATATTGCAAAACAGGTTCACCTTATTTTTTTGGGCAATTAAACATTCTCAATGAAGATCCTTATCTATACACTTATGTATCAATCGGATTTTTTATAATTATATTGTGTGTTTCTTTTAAATACTTCTCAACTTCAAAATTTATTTTACCCGCGATAAATTATAATTATTTTTTGTCACTACAATAATCATTATACCCGAAAACTATATGATAACTTATTTTATATTTGTCTCCGTATATTCTACTATTATCGAAAATATCAAATAATTGTTCAATATTATCGTAATCAATATAAATTTCATCATTATATTTTTGCGCGACTTCAATAATTATTTCTTTTGTTTTGTTTAAAACCCTGGTCTATATATTTTATTATTATTGATCATTTATTTCGTTCTTATTCAAACTTATGTCCATATCAAAATACATTTTGCACTTTTTGTCATTTATAACTTCATGTAATATTAATGTATTTTTGCCTTTAAAAATCGAGTCTAAATCATCTATTTTAACTATATGAAATTACATACGGTCATCATGATGTTATCGCAAAACACAATAATCAATATAATTATATTGTTATTCCATTTATTTTAATATAGTATCTAATTTAAAACCACTTTATTGCGCCTCAAACTTCATATTGTTCTAATTATTATTCATCATAATTTCAATTTTATAAACTTTTTTTTATAATATTTTTAATAAATCACTCGTTTATAAACGTGTTTATTTATACAATTTTATTTTTATTTTCGCAATTTATAAAATAATTTTTAATGTCATTTTTATTTTGCAACTTTATAATAATATTAGCTATATATTATATCGATACTTGAATAAAATAAAATTCGCGCTTTTATTATCTTTTATATTTTCGCTTAAATTATTATATAATTTTTTATTTATATAGTTTCAGACAAATTAAAATATTCAACTGTTTAAGCAACACATTTATATTTGCGTTTATTTAAATTCGCAATCTTAATTTATCAATAATATTAATGCGAACTTATACTTCAAAAATATTCGCTTATTTTTATATAATATTAAAATAAAGGCGTTTATTATAACCTTATTGACAAATAGTTGTTACTAATTTCTATATTTTGTAAAATAAATATAATTTTCTGTGCAAAAAATAATTGGCTTTTAAACGCTTTATAATAATATAAAACTCTTAAATAATATCTTTTTTATATGTATTTCGCAAATATTTATTGTATTTTTAAAGCGACATTTTTATAGCAAAATAATTAAAGGTTTTGACAATAAACATATGATTATAGCGCGGTTAAATATTTATTTATTGATATCTATCTTTAAATTTATATGATATACCAATATTATATGTTTGCTTAATAATAAATTCTGCGCAAATTCTATGTTTAAGTGGTATGTAAATATTAATGAGAGGTGGGTGTAATTTATTTTATATTATAATTCTGTAAAATAGAAATTATTAAGGTGCGCGAATAACATTATCAAAGAAAAACAAAAATAAAATAATAAATAATAAAATAATAAATAATAAAATAAATAATTGCGGTTTTTTATTATTTTTAAGTAATCAAAATATTATTTTGTAACGTTTATTATCTGACGCCCGGAGGTGATTTAAAATAGTTACAAAGAAAAAATAATTCACCCGCGATACCTATTTTCTAATTTATATTTTTCCGTTTCATATTGATCATAAATAATTCACTTATTTTACTATATATGCAACTTAAATTTCTCGCAATTCAAATTTAGTCACGGTAAAATACACATTCTTTTAAATAGTATTTATTTTAAAATAAGCAAAATATATAGTGTTCAATGTATAAATCGCGAATATATAATATATAATTTTTATTTTTATTTATAATTTCGCGCAATACATGTTTTTATTTATTGTTTATTTACAAATATAAATATTTATTTTATAGAGGAAAGATATTACCATGTTTTTAAATCTATAATTTATTTCGCAATATTTATATTATTTGCCGATAATTATCTCAAAGTATTTATATATGTTTATAATATTTCTGCAACTTTAAATTTTTTTAAATGTTTATACAAAATTATTCGGCATATATAATAATTAATTTCGCGCATATTTTATTATATTATTATTATATTATTTAACTCTATGCCATTTATTAATTATTAAAACAAAATACCTTTTAAAAAAAATTTTAACTTTAAATATATCATACATTTTCATGTAATTATATGAACTTACTTAATAATGCGTTTTAAAAATTATATGTTTTTGCGCATATATAGATTATTTATACAATTTTAATCGATTATATTATACAATTTTGCGCTATAACTTTAAATTTGAAACATATTTATAAAGTTTATATAAATTTTGTTTTATTGAAATAAACTTTATGCTTGACTCAAAAAATATAGGAGATATAATGTATTGTTTTATTCGATTTTAAAAATATAAAAAGATTTCATATAATAATTTAAACGTTAACTATAAAATTTGGCGCATTAATAAATAAAATATAATAAATTACTGTTGAATATAACATTTATTTAATAAGGTCGCATGAAAACATAATATATAATCATATGATAAATATATCGCGGATAGGTAATACACTATAAAAATCATGGCATGAATAATTTAAAAATATGATTATCCATAAATTCACCGCGAAATATTCATTAAATTTTGGCGAAATTCAGTATAAATCAATAAAATAAGCAATACATTTGTTTATTAAACTTTTCTTTTGATAACTATAGATTCAATAAATAATTTTCATACAAAATAAAATCAAGTTCAACACCTACTTACTATTAATTATACACACGTTTAACTTTTTAAAGCCAATTCAAATTATTTTTGCATTTTAAATATGTGAAATTATATAATAAACGCATCTTTAAACTATATTTCATACTAATATTGATTTATGTATTTAAAATGATCGCGCGACATTGATAATAATTTAAATATATTTGCAAATAATTAGTAATATTAAGGAGGATCGGTAGTGAATTCAAAAAAATATTTTACAAATGTTTATAAAAATAAAAGAACGCAAACAGATATTAATTTAAATAAATGTCGCAATATAAAAATAAATAATCAATATTTTTGTAAATATGTATAGTGCGAAATTAAAAATTAAATTAAAAATGGCAATAATATAATATTTGCGCAAAATACTACATTGTATAAATATTATTTGTGGCGTGAATAACCATAAAAACAAATAAATATACCCACCTATAAATTTTTAAATAAATAATTGATATAATTTTATAGCGCGATTTTTATTTTATTATTTTTGTTATTATGTATACACAAACATATGCGCGAAACATTAAACAAACTTTTTAAAATCATAGAAATTATATTAATTATGATATCTATATGTGTTTAATGTTTAAAAGTGCAAAAATAATTTATATAGAACTATAATAAGCGCCGTTTAAATATAAAAATATTAATATATTTCTAATCTTTGCGCCATACAAATTAATGCAAAATTATAAATTGAGCTTTTAAAGATAATCAAAAATAAATTACTAAGTTGCAAATTATTTATATATGGTGGATATTTTATTTTATAAGTGCGCAAATGAATTAAAAATAGCAAACTATTTAAAAAAGTTAAAAGTAATTTTAAATTATATTTTGTAAAAAATCAAAAATGTATGAAATAATTGTTTAAATAATATTTCGCGATAAAAAGTTGTTATTTATTTACCGCGATTATATTAATAATATTGTAATTATAATGTGCGAAAAAGTAAAAATATTATATTTATGCGGCAAAAATAAATTATAATCCTGATTTTAAATTATTTAATTATATTATTGCGCAACTTTTATTACTTTTATTATATTTTCGCGGGTATTAATGCTTAACTAATTAATTTATATTATAAAAAATATATATTTAATTAACATTGGTGATAATGATTTCGGCAAAATATATAAAATTATAGCTATTAAACAATATTTGTACTATTTAAAATTTAAAAAAGAAAACATTAATTACAAATTTTTGGCAATAAATTGAATTTTATAAAATAATAATATTAATAAATTCCGCGGAATAAAATATATAATAACAATAGTGTGTGAAAAATTAATAATATAATATTAGGCGGAATTAAAATATAATAACATAAATATAAAATAAACATCGCGTTTTTATTTGCAATAAAAGTTTTTATATATAAATACAAATATAATAAAATAATAATTTTGTTATGAAATATATAATTAATAGCGCGAATAATAATAAAAATATGGAAAAAAAGTACAAAGTATCATACTTTTTGTATAAGTTCATAGTGTAGAAGGGAATCAATAGACATCAAGAGGCAAACATTATTAAACAGGGGCAAACATTGACTCGAAAATAAAATTTTATATGAATGTATTGCAATCGGAAAGATTAGTTATGCGTCCATTAACGAGATTCAAAGAAATATCTAATGTCTAATAGGGGAGGCGTTTTATAAAGAGAGAATTAGAATTTAAAAAGGTGTCATAGTTAAGGGCAATTCTCCAAACAATAAAAGATTATCCATCATCGGCTTTTTTTATGAAACATTAGGAAATAGAATACCCCTTCATCATACGACTTTATTTGCGGGAAATTTTTACAAAATGAACAGATTTATTTGGTTTTTTATGGTTGAAAACGAATTATAAACTTTCAGCTTCTTACAAAAAGACAGTATTAGTTAGGAAAAATGGACGTTTAGATGGCCTCAAATATGTTCCAAATTCAGTTTAAACAAATTATGTTATATTGAAAATTCGGCGCTTATAAAGTTACATTTAACGAGAACATATAAATTTAATTATATTTTGGATAGTTTGATTGGCCAATTATTTGTCCATTAAAACATTTTCAATTGCATCTCCATAAATAACTGAATTAATCTCTTTGGGTAATATTATTCCCGCATCTGTGTCTGTTCCATTCTATCTTTTTTCGTCGCTAAATTTCATTAAATTTTCCGATAATTTTATTTAATTTGTTATTGTTATTAAATTAGCCGTTCCTTTTAAGTGATATTCTCCGTCTTCGTGTATAACTTATTTTATAAATTCCTATATACATTCAATTTCTTATTAAAATCCTTCTTTTCTCTCGACATTGTAAATATGTTTCGCTATAATTGTTGTCGTTGTGTCTCTTAAAAATTTCCTAGAAACGTATTCTTTTTTCAATAATATTTTTCTTTCACTATCATCTAATCCTTCTAATTAATTATTCTTCTTTGTTAATTCTTAATAATAATCCATTCCGTCGTTTTAAATATATTTTTTGCAATTTTCAATCAGTTAATCTCCTATATTCACTATATTTCTATATATTTAGTAATCTTTTTGGCTCATATATTATTTTGTTAATGGATCATTTATAATCAATTATATTGTATTTATTTTACTTCGCACTTTTTCCGTTTATTTTTTAACAATTAAATTGCATATTGTAGAACACTGTTCAAAACAATATTGTATTAAGTCGTTTATTAATTTTTATATATCTTTTTCTTTTAGATTCACACACATTCCTATAATTTTTGGCTAAAACATCATTTTTTATATCAATCGCGTACATATATTATTCATATATTTTATGAAAATTTTACATTTACAAAATATAATAAAAAATAATCTAATATTTCGCGCTTTAACATAATATTAATTGCATATTTTAAAATTTACAAATAATATCAATCGCGAAAAGTTAATAATAAAATATAATAGCCATTCTATTATTTTTGTTTTCGCTTTCCTATATATAAATACAAATATTATTAAATAAAATAATTTAAAACCATCAAATTATTAATAAGCGCAATAAATGGTAAATACTATTATTTTTTTACTTTAAATTTTTATTAATCGCGCCATTTTTTGTTTTGAATTTTATTTTATATTTTTAATTTCTATCAAACAAATATATAAATTATTTTGCGCAAAATTTAAATATTATCTTTTGCTATATAATCAATATTACTTTTAACTATAAACTGACATTTAATAAAACAATATAAATTAATTTCATATAAAAATCGCGACAATAATATTATTTATATGATATAAAGTAGGTTAAAAATTATAAAAATATACTTTCCGCAATATAATGCTAAAATATTGAAAATTACAAATGAAATATAAGGTAATTTAAGTTATATATTATCAAAAAGTATGTACAATATGAAAATCCGCGATTAATATACTTAAAATAAATTTAAATAAAATGAAAAATATGTTAGTAATATATGCGGAGATAGATAATTGTAAATTATTATTTGCAAAAAATTATAAACTAATGATGCAAAAATACAAAACTATTAAATTATTTAGCGCGGAAATTAAATATATATTTATCGCCGTAAATACAAGTTATATAATAAAAATAAAATTATATTTTAAATATTTTTAATAATAAATTAATTTAATGCGAGGGAAATTATTATTAAAAAGTTTTGTGTCATTTATATATTAATCTTTAAGCGACGACAAAATCATCCCACCATAAATATTTTTTTAAGTAAAATTCGCGTCATATATAAATAACAATATAAAAAATAATATTTACCGCTTTAATATATTTATTATTTTTATTTTTAATTTATTTTTTAAATCATTTTCATTCATTAATTTAAAAATATATAATTTATTATTGTAATTGGTTTATATTTGCCGCATATTTTGTCTTATTTTTTACAAATTTAAACATTGTATATAATATTAGAGGCGGAAATATTATTTATTTTTTCCATTATTTTATAATTTATATATCGTACTAATTATTTGTAATATATAATATTATATATTTACAATATTTTGCCATATATTTTAATTTATATTTGCGCTTTATTTAAATATAAATGATTTTATTATAATTTAATGGCTAAAATAATGTATATTTTTATATTGAAGAATTTAAATTCATATATACGCGAAAAATAGATTAATTACAAATTATAATTTAAAATATATTATAAAAGCGCGGTAATATATTAAAATATGCGCAAAAAATAATAATTAAATTTACATTTTGTGTTTATAATAAATAATTGTGTTCAGTCTTTGTATAAGAAATCAAAAAATAAAAAATTTCGCAAATAAAAATTATATCTGTACTTATTAAAAATAATAAAAAAGCGGATATATTTATTATAAATATAAATGCGAATATAATAAAAAGTGTAATATAAATGCGATATAAATTAATTATGATTAAAGTATTGTAAAACAAATGAAAAATAGCCGCAATAAAATAATAAAAATCGATAAAAAAAATAATAAAAATCGATAAAAAAAATAATTTAAATAAAATAATGTATTAGAAGTTAAGGAAGCCCCAAATAGAATCACTAAAACAAATGAAATTAAATAAAAAAGGAATATTATAACTATGCTGCGGTTCGGGAAAATCGGAAATAATAAATTAAGCAATAATAAAGAGCGCGGTAAAATAAATTTTATTAATAATGCCGCTTTAAATACTACATTAATATGCATAAAAATATATGATAAATGGAAATATACAAACTTATATAATATCAGGAGAATTTTTATTTCGCAAATCGGAAATAAATGATTTAATTATGTAGGTTTTGCCGGCAAATGTTAATTAAATTCCATATGATAGCGCTATAAAATCGGTTACTATGATTACTTATGCGTCAGCACATAAACTATTATAATTCGCAAAAAAATCAGTGTTTGACCTTATTATTTTTGATGAAGCACACCACGCAACAGCTGACAGTATTCTGCCTTTAATAAAAATTTTTGCTAAAAATAGTTCAATATAATGCTATTTTTTTACTGCGACACCTAATATAAAATAATAAACCGGCAAAAATAGTAATATTTATACTTTTAATATGTATCATAATACCTAATTATATGGTAAAATATTATATGAATATGATTTATATTAAGCTTTAAAAGACAAAATTGTTTGTAATTATAAAGTTCTTTTTCGCGCCTATTTAAAATAAAAAGGACAATCTATTGAACATACATAACTTGAATAAATTATAATGATCGCCATAAATAACAAAAGAAAACGTGTTATTATTTATAATAGATATTCAGAAATTGATAGCAAAAAACACACCACTTCTAATTAATTTCAAAAATTATCTAATATTAATTTCATTAAAGACAATAAAATTAAAGTATATATTTGTTAAATATCGGGTAATACTAATTAACAATAAAAAAATGCTTATTTTAGCGAATTTATGAAATATGACACAACTATTAAAATAATATGTAATGTTAATTGTATATCTGAAGGTACTAATCTACCCATCACGGATATGATTGTTTTTTGCGATGATAAATAATCAAAAATATAAATAATTTAAAGTATTGGCCGCGGTATTAGAATGTATTAATATCCTAATAAAAAATTTAAATAAAATTGTCTTATTACATGCATGCTTTAATTTGATTCTCCTCATGATTTTCTTAAAGTTTAAATTGATGAAGAAGTTTAAAGAAATCGGTATAAAATTATCAAATTTATTGTGCGCTCTTTAATTAATCAAGATATTAGAATGTAATAAATCATGGAAAATTCGCGTTATGCTGATCAATAAATGTTAATATTTTCTAATGATAAGGATCTCGCTTAATTTAAAAAGGCCATGTAATATGATAAACATTTCGATTTCATACCTTTATTATCTTCAAGTTAAAAAAGGTCTTTAATTTCAAATAACCCTCTTAATTTTATTTTGAAACATAATATTTATAATAATTTCGGCAATATTTAAGCCAATTAATATCATTTTATGCATAATTATTCATCTTCTAATTCCATCACGCAACATTATAATGATATTAATGTTTTTCTTTAATAATATATCAATTCCGCGCCTTTAAATTTGATTAATTTTTCCCATTTATTTTCTGTTTATTAATCTTTAATCAATAATTACAATTGAAATCACTTAATTATACATTTATTTCTCGCTATTTATAATTTCACGGCATCTTTCTTCTCTATAAATCCTTTATTTTTATATTTCCTTGTTATCTATGTTCAAACATTTAAATAATTTCGCGCTGTTTTATTCATTTATTTATTATCGCGTATTAATTTCTATATTTTTTTTATATATCATTGATAAAATTTTTATTTTGTAAATTCTATTATAAATTTTTGCTTTAATGTTCCCCAGCGTCAGATAATAAACGTTACAAATGAGTTAAGCGCAAAATAATAATCGTGTAAAATAATTATATAGTTAAAAAATACCAATGTTCATATTTATCGCGCTCAGATATTTTGTTGTTTTATTTTGAATTTAAATATTTTCTAAAATATAATTTTGCGCATTCTTTTTTGCTTTCATTTTTATTGTTTCTCATATAAATATACACATAATGTTTTTGCTTTTATAATTATTTTTATAGTATTATAATTAATTTGGGTTATAATTTCAATAGAACAAAAGTTATAGGCAGTGAAATTACATAAATATTTGTAAATGAAACAAAAATAATTTTTATAATTGCGCAAAAAAGATATATAAAGTTATGAATAGACATAAAAAATACGCGAGATATTAATTATATCAAACAAAAATTACGCAGAAATAAAATGATCAAGAGTTATAAGTTGTTTTTAGTGAATAAATAGATAAAAATCGCGCTGAAGAATCAGGGTTGATTTATTGAGACCATTTAGGAATCCAATAATAATCAATTAAAGGAGGTTTAATTAATCCATAATATTTGTCATAAATTTGACGCAATAAAAGTGCGTCTTTTTGTTATGGTTCGGGATAATATGTTTTTTTTAATAGCTAAAATTCATGATTACTATATATTGTGTTTGCGTATATTTTTAATTAATTGACCCAAGAATCATCATTTAACCCGCTAATACCATCGCTAAAAGCTTCTTTTTGTCTCCACAATATAGATTTGGGCAAAAGTGTAGGGTTATTAAATTAAATTACAGATCTCAAATAGAATTTTTCTATATTATTTTGAGGTGCTTTAATATTTGCGTAGAGTTTTTGATAATGATCCACAAAATATTTATCTAAAAAAGGCTCTCTTATTTCTAAGCCCCAAGAAGCGGTTGTTCTATCTACTCTTAATAAATCATATTTATGCAAATCATTAATCAACCTCGCCGATTCTATAGAACCACTTTTTGAATCAGGCTAATTTTTGAAATAAAGATAACCTTATGCTACTTCATCAGCCCCTTCACCCGAAAATAATACTTTTATATCTGTGTTTTCGCTTATATATTTGCTCAATAAATACATTGGAACTGACGCTCTTATTGTCGTCACGTCAAACGATTCTATTGTATATATTACATCTTCCAATGCATTTATACAATCTTCTACCGTTATTTCTACCGAAGTATGATCAGTTCCTATATAATTTGCCAATATTTTCGCGTATTTCATATCTATTGAATCTTTTAATCCTATTGAAAATGTCTTTAATTTTTTGCCTTTATTTTATTCATTATAATATTTTTATATTATTGCGCAAACTATTGAACTGTCTAAGCCACCTGATAAAAATGCTCCTATTTATCTATCACTTAACATTCGTTTTTCTATACTTTTGCATAGTAAATCATATGTTTCTTTGTAATAATATTCTTGATTTATCTTTAATTTTTCGATTTAATTTTCTTTTAATTCATACCACTCTTTTTAAATGATATATTTTGCGTCTTTTACCCATGTATTTCCTGGTTTAAATTGTTGTATTGTTTTATTATCGCACAAATTTATCAACGCTTTTGCTTCCGACGCGAATATTATGTCATTTAAATAGGTCAATCCCATAAATAATGGTCTTACACCGTGTTAATCTCTACATATCGATGTCGTATTTGTTGTTGTGTCATGAATTGCGAATGAAAATACACCATCCAAATCACCAACAAATTTATTTACATCTCTAAACTTCAAATACAAATGTAATAATATCTCGCAATCTGATTCCGATTTAAATTCAAATTTATGTTCCTCTTTTAGTTCTTTATAATTATATATTTGCGCATTGGCTATTACAAATACACCGTCTTTTTTAAATGGTTAATCTCCATTTTATGATGTATCATTTATCCTCAATCTTTGAAATCCCAATAATGTATTGTTATCTGCATATTATAATTTCATTGATTCCGGACCTCTATTTTTTAAAGTATACAAATTATTCCATACTTATTTATATGATATTTAACTTTTTAGGCTAAACAAATACACAAAAATCCCGCACATTTTTATATTTTTACACTTTTCTTTTAATAAACTTTCATTCCTGCATTCTTTTCTATACGCCTCCCTCTTTCACTCCAATTATCCATCTTATTTTCAATTTTAATTATTATTTTCTCTTATTTTTCAAATATTTCGCTATATATACATATATTTTTAAAATTGTTGTTTTATATTGCGCACCTTTTTCAAATTTAGCAATATATTTTTGCGCTTATTCATTTCAACTTGGCAAATTATATTTTTGCATACTTTTTATACGCGCCATATAAATTATTATAAAACGCCTCTTATAATTTGTTTTCTTTTATCTATTATATATCATATATACAATTCATATTATAGCTAATACAATATTTTGTTTTATTTTATTAATATAAGTGTATAAATTCATATATATTTAAAATAAACCATAAATTATCCCTAACTTATCAATATATTTTTGCGCAAATTTAAGGTATGGGTTTACATATAAATGTCACGACGTAAGTATAATTAATTACAAAAAGTATTTTTCTAGTAAGAAAGTCAAAAACACATGATTAAAATGCAATATAATAAAAAATATACATAAAAGCTATTTTATTTAATTTATAATATAACAATATAGGTATTAAAGTGTATCAGTTATGGCAAAAGTGAATAAAGTAATAAAAAGGAGCATTAATAGAATAGCGGCGAGTTTTCATTTCTTTTTTGCTTAGAATTAAAATGAAATTTATTAAAAAAATCCGCGGGATAATTATTACATATTATTATTATATGAATAATTTTTGCGCCATATAATACATTATTTTTCATATAATTTTTATAAATTGCCGTCAAATAATTCTATTATGTATATGATATTATTATAAAATAAATTAAATAATACTTATAAATATGAAAATTATTGATTTAACAGAGTAGATACAAAATAAAAATATTATGAACAATTACGTTTTTAATAATTCTATTATTTATTATAAATAGAACACATTTATAATGACGTATAGAAATATAATTTATAACGTGGGATAGAAAATACATCCATGGAAATTTTGGAGTGAAGGATATAAATATATGCTAGAAAATCATAAAGATTTAATATTATTAAACGCGGAATTAGGTGTAAATTATAAATTATATGATATAAACAAATATAGAACGCAATTATAACCTGAATAATTTGTAAAATTACAAAAATATAAAGATAATACATAAAAAAATTATGACGAATTATATAAAGAGGTTGATACAACGGGAATATGTGTGATGGAACTTATAAATGGCGAATTTATTATATAATACAATATAAATAATATATTTGGAAATTGTATGAATTAAGATGCCCGATTATATTTGTTTAATGATTAATTATGGCTTACATATAATGCATTTATAATTAAAAATCGCGAATAATGGGTCAAAATGATGAAAAGAAGTTTAAAAATTGATATTGAGAATAAATATATTTTTATTGAACCCGAATAGGAACTATTATAAATTAAACATAATAAAGTTGAAAAAAATTGCGTATTATTATAAAATTAAGATGTATTATACGAAATTAATAATAAATTAACAGTTTAATAAAACGGGCAAATTAATCATAAAGAATCATAAATACTCGTTAATATATAAAATAAATATAAATAATTCCATTTGTCTTTAAGCACACCCGCCGTTCCGTATAAAAATACTTTTTTGTCAATTGGTCATATGAAAATTGAGTATAAACAGCAAAATTTATAATTTTTAAAAAATATAGATTTAAACAAAATTAAAATACACGGTAAATACTTATATTTCATGTTTTTATTTACTTTTGACGCGAATTATAATATATAATAAATATCGGATTTCTTTATACCTTCTATAAATGATAATCATTTGCCATATTTATTAGTTTTTCCTTCGGGTTTAACAGAAAAAAATGGCGAATATTACATTAGTTATGGTGAAGGTGATACCCGAACAAAAATTTTAGTTTTAAACGAGTGTCAAATAGATATTTTGCTAAGTAAAAAAACATATGATTTAATATTTCTCAATGAATAATATTTTTTTGAATCGCCTCCAATACTTTTGCATTTAGGATATTTCGGCAAATACAATTGCGGTGATGATATTTTTGTCGATGTTTTTAAATACCTAAATAAATAATCACCGCGCTAATATATCGCCCATTTCTCGCAATAAAATGGCGTTTAATACAATAATATTATTTTAGGCGGTGGTGATGTCATAACCAATTACTTTTGTAATCATAAATTGTTATTATAATAAGGATTTAAAATTGCTTTTGGTGTTGGTATTCCATATATCGATCAATTACACCATTTAAACAAATTTAATTATGTTTATTTGCGCAATTCAAATGATTATAATATTTATAAATAACCTAATTATTATACTATTCCCGATATTGCTTGGTTATTACACTCTTTTTACAAACCAAAAAAATTGTTTTCTGATGAGTTCTTTAAAATCGGCATTTCTATACCTAGAACATTTTTAAATAATGATTATATATACGAATATTGCGATTTAATATAATAAATTTATCGCGTTATTGAATCATTGTCTTCTTCTAGAGCCAGAGGTAAATGTATTTAAATATTTTTGATACCTTTCGGTGTTAATTAAAACAATTTTAAAGAATTTGATACAATAACTAATACGCAATTATTTGACCTTATTGATTACACTGAGCAATATATTCATTATATTGACCGTATTAAAATTATTAAAAGAGCAAATGTTAATCTTTGTTTAATTGATATGTATCCTAATTATTGTTATGACATTATTGATCTACTTTATAGCATGGACTTTATGATTTGCGGCCGTTTTCATTCTCATATATTTTCCGCCATTTATAATATTCCTTTCGTTAGTTTAAGTTGCTAGCGCAAATGTATTCAATTAATGAAAGAATGGAATTTACATCAATATATTTTTTAACTCGAAACCAATCATATTTTAATTCCTATTAATTTCAAATCCGATTCATTTTTATAGTGGATTTAATCTTAAATACATCAATTTGATACATTATAACGCGATATTAATTAGGTTCATCTTAATAATATATCAAAAATTGACGATATTTTATTTTATTGGCGCGATATTATTTCACAATTATAATG
>Ga0194126_10006923_pt1 | contig 15933 bp, 14 predicted proteins | sample TA2KigC150mmetaG_FD_148641 | JGI IMG/M metagenome (GOLD analysis project Ga0194126, IMG submission 148641) | Freshwater microbial communities from Lake Tanganyika, Tanzania - TA2015035 Kigoma Deep Cast 150m | ecosystem: Environmental > Aquatic > Freshwater > Lake | place: Tanzania: Lake... | reverse complement strand
GCTCCTCCCTTGCAAATATAGTGCTTTCAGCAGTTGGGATCTTATATTTTCTTGAAAGTTCTTTCGTAAAGACTTTGCTGCCCTCAAGCCTTGCAGCCTTTTTATCCGGCCCGAATATTTTAAGGTTCCTTGCATTAAAAAAATCAACAATTCCTTCCACAAGCGGGGCTTCAGGCCCAACAATTGTAAAGCCAATATTGTTCTGCTCCGCAAAATCTGCAATCCTGTCAAAACTGCCTGCATCAATGCCATGGGTGCTTATGCATTCCCCTATCTGAGAAATGCCGGGATTGCCGGGAATTGCAAATATTTTACCCGAAAGATCACTGGCGGAAACCTTCCAGGCAAGGCAATGTTCCCTTCCTCCTCCGCCTATTATCAGTATATTCACCGGCAGTCCCTCAAATATTGTTAGCCAATTAATTCAATGTAAATAATGAAAAATTTTTTACCGAACAAGAAGTGGTTTTTTTACACCCTTCAGGAAGCTTTTATCCTTCAATGAATCCCTTATAATAATCTGGCTTCTTTCGGGGCCGACACTGATCATCGAAATGGGCACTTTTACAAGTTTTTCCACTTCTTCTATATATTTTTGTGCAGTTTCAGGAAGTTCTGAAAATATTTTTACCCGTGAAATATCTTCTTTCCAGCCTTTAAATGTTTTATACACAGGAGTGCATTTATGCATTATTGTCTGGTGCGGGGGAATATCTTTAAAAATTTTACCCTCATATTCATATGAGCAGCAGACCTTTATCTCATCAAGTCCGGTAAGAACATCGATTTTAGTAATGGCCAGACTATCAAGGGAATTTACCATGACTGCATACTTTAAAACAAGAATGTCCAGCCAGCCGCAACGCCTCGGCCGTCCTGTCGTTGTGCCGTATTCGTGCCCTCTTTCCCTGAGATAATCACATAATGGGCCATCAATCTCAGTTGGAAACGGTCCTGAACCCACCCTTGTGGTATATGCTTTGGCAATGCCTATAATCTCATTTATTTTTTTAGGTCCAACCCCTGAGCCGACACTCGCACCTCCTGCTACAGTTGAAGAAGAAGTCACAAAAGGGTAGGTTCCATGGTCAAGGTCAAGCATTGAACCCTGTGCGCCCTCAAATAAAACCAGCATATCCCTGTCAAGATAATTGTTTATAAGCAGGGCGGTATCAGTGATATATTTTCCTATCCGGTTCACATAACATTTGTATTTTTCGAAAATCTCATCCCTGTCAAGGGGTTCAAGCCCGTATACCTTCTCGATAATCGCATTTTTAAGCACCAGTGCAGTTTCAAGCTTTGTCCGGAAAATCTTTAAATCAAGAAGATCCTGGACCCTTATGCCTGTCCTGTATGCTTTATCTGCATAAACCGGCCCGATACCCTTATTCGTGGTACCGATTCTGGATTTCCCCAGGCTCTGCTCGCATGCCATGTCCAGAATAATATGATAGGGCATTACAAGGTGTGCATTACCGCTTATACGTAAATTATCAGTTTCTATCCTCTTGCTTTTTAACATATCAAGTTCTTGAATCAATACTTCAGGATTTACCACAACACCATTTCCAATAACACATATTGCTTTCGGGTATAATATCCCTGATGGAATGTGGTGAAGCCTGAATTCTTCTGAACCTGTGACTACTGTATGGCCCGCATTGTTGCCACCCTGGAACCTTACGACCATGTCCATATTGCATGCAAGAAGGTCCGTGATTCTTCCCTTGCCTTCATCGCCCCACTGGGCTCCTAAAAGTACTATTCCCGGCATTAGATAACACCTCTGTTTCTTATTCTATCTCAATTTCAGTTTCCTGAGATTTTGTAGCATTTACAAATAAAGTATATTCTTCCAGAAATTTTAATTTTACAACTCCTGTCGGACCGTTTCTGTGTTTTGCAATGTTTACCTCTGTAAATACCTGGTCCTTCACTTCCTTATCATAGTAATCCTCCCTGTAAATAAACATTACAAGGTCTGCATCCTGCTCAATTGCCCCTGATTCCCTTAAATCAGCAAGAACAGGTTTTTTTCTTTCCCTTTTTTCCACTTCCCTTGAAAGCTGTGAAATCGCAATAACAGGTATCTTCAGCTCCTTGGCAATGCTTTTTAAGTTCCTGGATATCTCAGTAACCTCAAGCACCCTGTTTTCCCTGTAATTGATCCCTGATTGAAGAAGCTGAAGGTAATCTACTATAATGAGCTTAATCCCGTACGAGCTTGCAAGCATCCTTGCCCTCGACCTTAAATCCATAATGGTTAAAAAGGCTGCATCATCGATATATATGCTGCATTCGGCAAGGTTTTCTATCGCACCTGCAAGCTTTACCCATTCATCATCCCTCAGGCTTCCTGACCTCAGCCTGTGCAGGTCTATCCTTGACTCAGAGCACATGAGCCTCTGGGCAATCTGCTCTTTTGACATCTCAAGGGAAAAAATTGCAACAGGAATTTTATCAATAATTGCCGCATTCCTTGCAATGCCAAGCGCAAAGGATGTCTTGCCCATTCCAGGCCTGGACGCAATAATCACAAGGTCAGAATTCTGGAGCCCTGAAGTAAGCTTGTCCAGATCCACAAAACCTGTCGGAATCCCGGTGATTTTTGATTTTTTGTCATAAAGGCTTGCAACCTGCTCATAAACTTCTGAGAGGACATCCTTTATCATGGAAACCCTGCTGCTTCTACGGTCACTTATCAGGTCCTGGTATATTGAAAAAATAAGCTGCTGGGATTTATCAACTGTGGCAGACAGGTCTTCGGGCACTTCATAACCCATTGTTGCTATTTCAGTGGCTGCATAGATTAACTTTCGGAGCACTGAATTGTGCTTTACTATCCTGGCATAATGCTCCGCATTTGCTGCAAGAGGTATAATGCTTACCAGGGAATGGATATATGTATTTCCCCCGACTTCCTCAAGAAAGTCTTTCTTCTTTAAATGATCCGCAACTGTTATCACATCTGCAGGCTCGCCGGCAGTAAACAGTTCTTTTATGGAATTGAAGATTTCCCTGTTGGAGTTTCTGTAGAAATCTTCTTCTGAAAGAATTTCAAGAACGGTAATTATTGCTTCCTTTGATATCAGCATGGAACCAAGAACAGATTCCTCTGCTTCAAGATTATAGGGGGGTACTCTATCCAGCTTGCTTGTATCAAGCGGTATTACCTGATTTGTCTTTTTTATCTGGCCCTGCATTATAAATAGTAAGAGCTAAAAATTTTTTAACCCCAGTTAATTTTATAACTTTTTCTCTTCAGAATCTTCTACTTTCTGCAAATCCGGCTCCGGCTCAATTATTTTATCAGCTTCGTCAGCCTGGTCCGCAGCCTCTTCGCTTTCAACCTCAATTTTCAGCACTGCCTTCACTTCCCTGTAAAGCTTTACAATAACTTCATAATTTCCAGTTTCTTTTATGTGATCTTCAAGGTCTATTTTCTTCCTGTCAATTTCGACCCTTTTTTCTTCGAGTATTTTTTCAGCTATATCCTTGTTTGTAATGGAGCCATAAAGCTTCCCTTCGGGGCTTGAATTAACCTTGAATTTCAACACTGCTCCATCAATTACTGCAGCAATTTTTTCTGCTTCTCCCAGGTTTTTAGCTTCTTTTTTTATCAGGGATTTTTTAACAAGCTCCATCTGCCTGATGTTGCCTGCAGTTGCTGTCAATGCTATATTGTTAGGAAATAAAAAATTCCTGGCAAAACCGTCCTTAACATTTATTATATCCCCTGCGCTTCCAAGTTTTTCATAATCCCTTGTAAGTATGATTTTCAAATTGTCCTCCTTTTATCAGTGGCTCCTGTCCAGTTTCCTGAAGTTTGCCCATATATCAATAAGCCCCAGGACGGGCAGAAATAAAAAAAGCCCAAAAAATAAAAATATTGCCAGCATTATCAGATATTTCAATGAATTTCTTATATTGAATCTTTCAAATATCCCCCATAGTGTTGCAATTCCAAGCACAAGATAAAGACACCCGAATATTATTATAAGATTGTACCCTGCCGCATCAATAATCAGATCATACCTGCTGTTAAAAGAAGGGATTATCACAAGCACAATACCTGTAATTACTCCCCAGCACCAGTACCAAGATAGGTCCCAGTCCTTAAAAACAGAAAGAGTGTTAATCCTTGCATTGTAACGCTTGAAAAGCAATGAGCTGAAGCCATAGTTTAAAACTGTCACAAAACCAAAAAAGACGATTATCAGGCCAGGTAATAACTTTGGAATAAATCTTAAGACTGACTGCACCTGCTGTATCACCGTATCAAACTGGCTTTCCTCTATCATCAGGAAGCTCTTATAGGCTGAAATTGCATCATCCTGGGGCAGACTGTCAACATACTCGGTGTACCTTTCTGAAATATCTGCCAGGCTGTTTTTCTGCAATATTGCTGAATTTACAAGCAAAAAAAGAAATACCGATGATAGGAAAATCAGAAAGACCATTACCAGTGTAAAAGCAACTTTTTTATCCCTGTTTGAAAGATACCTGTAGGCAAAAGCAATCCCTGCTATTATGACCAGTAAAACAAGTGCAATCACATAGCTGAATAAAAAGAAAAGTAAAACCCCGACAACTGCACATATGACTGCGTCCCTTACCCTGTTTAACGCCAGTAAAAGTCCTGCAGGTACAGGAAGAAAAGCCAGTCCCGCAAAACTTATAAAAGGAACAAACAGGGTAACCGCTGAAGCTATGAATGCCAGAAATACCATCAGAAGCAGGTTAACTTTTTTTGTAACGGCAGTATTTAAATTATCAAAGGACATAATAAATAAATGCTCATCTCTTGAAATAAGGCATCAGGGCGATCTCCCTTGCCCGTTTAATTGCAGATGCAATCATTTTCTGATGCTGCACACAATTTCCGGTTGACCTTTTGGGTCTTATCTTGCCCTTGTCGGAAATAAATTTTTTCAGCACCGTTATATTTTTATAGTCAATATAGTCAACATTCTCCTTGCAGAAATAACAGTATCTTTTCCTCTGTCTTACGTTTAAAGCTGAAGCACCTGCCGCACCTTTCTCTGCAACAGGCCTGATTGCTTTCTTTTTCAAATTAAAACTCCTTTAACTAATAATTTTTCCTTAATTTAATTTTTCCTTAATTTTTCTTTTATGTACAATCTTTTTAAAATTTTTAAAAAGGTATATCATCACTGTTAAAATCCAGGTCACCTTCTTCAATAATTTCTTCCTTTGGCCCGGTTTGCGAATCAATCCTGGGATTTCTTTCAATCCTGCAGACTGCAAATTCAAGACTTGGTGCCACAACATTTGCAACAATCCTGTATGTGGTCCTTTTTTGCCCCTGGCTGTCATCCCAGTTTTCCTGTGAGAGTCTTCCTGTCACAAGCACCCTGTCACCTTTGGCAAGGCTTTCAGCACAATTTTCTGCAAGTTTGAACCACGCAACAAGATTAAAAAAATCTGCCTCACTTTCCCACTCGCCGGTCGATTTATTCTGGGTTCTCTTGTTCACTGCAATCCCAAAGCTGGCAACTGGTGTCCCGTTGGGTGTGAACCTGAGCTCAGGATCTCTGGTAAGATTGCCCACAACAGTAACGTAATTTACGCCGATAGCCATAGTTTCCCCGCTTTCGGAAAAATTTATAATGCTTACAAAAAATCAAGTTATTCTTTTTCATCGGTTTTAATAATAAGATGCCTGAATATCTTATCATTGATTTTGTTTAACCTGTCAAGCTCACCAAGTAAAGCTGTCTGGCAGCTGAAAGTCATAAGAACATAAAAACCGTTTTCCTGGTGTTTTAAAGGGTAAGCCAATTTTTTAATTCCCCAGATGTCGGTACCGGCTACTTTACCTTTTGATTTCTCAATAATTGAAGTAATTTTTGAAAGTTCTTCATTGATTGATCCTTCAGAAAGAGAAGGATCGAAGATCAGCATTAATTCATAATTCTTCATTAAATTTCCCCCTGTGGACTGAATTGTTTAAAAATTAGGCCCTATCTTAAATAGAGCAGAAGGAAAATAGTCCAATATTCAATTATTAAATATAAAAACCTTCCGAAGGGATAATATAACAATTGAAATCAATATGCAATAAATAATTATTGCAGAACCGTGGTATAACTGCATTCAAATCCTGCTTTAATTTTCCTTTATTCTGCTGTACTTCTCTATCACCATGTCCTCATCTTCATCATAAACAGGTTTTATATGGCCGGTGTAATTTATTGTTGAGATATAAGGAAAACCGTCACTTATCACCACTATATTGATGGCTCCCTGCCTCTGAATAAGGGAGCGCCAGCACTTTGGAGGTATCTGCAGCCAGTCAACCAGCAATGCAAGTATGACCCCGCCATGTGTAATAACCGCAACATTGCTTCCATCTTTGTTTTCGCTGACTATTTTTTTGATTTCATCTCCGGCTCTTTCTTGGAGCTTTCCAAAACTTTCACCCTGTGTTGGAGGATTCTTGTAAGGATCGTTCAGCCAGGCCTGGTAATCCTTTTTATACCTTTCGTTTATCTCTTCAAACTTCAAACCTTCCCATTTGCCAAAATTAAGCTCCTTTAAATTATCCCTGATTTTCAATTCGAGCTGCGTGTCCTCTGCAATTATTCTTGCAGTGTCAGTCGCCCTTTTCATAGGACTTGAATATATTGCGTCCAGCCTGACATTTGACAGGTATTTTTTGGCCAGGTATGCCTGCCTGAGACCTGTTTCCGTAAGTTCGGTATCCCTGGAACCCTGGTACCTTCCTTCAGCATTGCTTTCAGTCTGGCCATGCCTTATGAGAAATAGCTTTACCCCCATTAAAATCTCCTGTAAAAAATTCTTTTCTGAGCATAATAAAATTACCGGAAGAGGCTGCCAGACTTTAAACATTGCAGCTTAAAGCACAGAACCAAATCCGGTAATTTATAAGTCAGAATTTTGAATGAAAACTTTGCAGTTTTATCAGTATCTTTTAAAGCTTCTGTTTACTGGCCTGTCTTTTTTCGGTCTTGCTTCATCAACCTTCATATTGCGGCCTTCAAAAAGGTATCCATCCAGAGCTTCCATTGCTTTTTCAGCTTCCTGCGTGTTTGCCATTTCAACAAAGCCAAATCCTTTGTTTCCTATTAAGCTTACTTCTTTTACTTCGCCATAAGCGGAAAATAGCTTTTGAAGCTGCTCGTCTGTAACAGAGTACGTTAGATTACCGACATAGAGTTTACTTCCCTGCATATCCTTACCTCCTTTTTATTATGATTTCCCCATGCTTCATAATATTTTTTTTAAAGAGGCTGACTGCAGAAACTGTAAGCAAACTCTTAAATTAAAATATCATTACACGAAAGAGAAAGTTAATTATATGATAATTAACAAAGCAATGTCAAATTTCCGAATTGCTTTATTTAAAATGTACACGAAACTGAATCGATGCCTCATTTAAAAATGTACACGAAAATATTTTAACAATTTTTGCTTCTGACTATATTTTAAAGAAAATAACAATCTTTAAATATAGTAGGAGTAAAAGGTTAATGTTAAATATGAGGCACAAAAAAGAAATAACTGCTGAGGTTTCCAAAAGGTACAAAAAAGCAAAAAAGAAACAGAAGAAAATAATACTTGATGAATTTGTAGCATTAACTGGTTATAACAGAAACTATGCTTCAAGGATATTAAGACTTTACTACGGCAGACATATTGGCAGTATTGGCAAGGGTAAGACAAAAATACGTTATGTTGTTGGAAAAGATAAAAAACACAAGAAAGACAGAAAAAGATACTACGATGATTGCACCAAAGATATTTTAAAAAAGATCTGGATTATACTTGATATGCCCTGCGGCAAGCGCCTTGCACCGTTCTTGCCTGAGATAATTCTAAAACTTGAAGTCTTTGGTGAAATAGAAATGGATAGTTTAACAAGACAGAAACTGCATAAGATATCTGCATCAACAATTGACAGGCTCTTAAAGCCAGTTAAAGAAAAGTTAAGAATCGGCAAGGGACGCTCCTTTACAAAGCCGGGAACTCTGCTTAAGCACCAGATACCGATAAAGACATTTTCAGACTGGAATGATGCTATACCTGGTTATCTTGAAGCAGACCTTGTGGGCCATGATGGAGGAAATGGGTGCGGAGAATTTAGCTTTAGCATTAATTTTACAGATGTAGCTACCTGCTGGGACGAGCCTGTTGCAATAAAGAATAAGGCACAAAAATGGGTAGTAGAGGCTACAGATACCGTAAGGGGCCGTCTTCCTTTTGAAATGCTTGGAATCGATTCTGATAACGGTTCTGAATTTATCAACAATCACTTCTTTGTCTATTGCAAGGATCATAAAATTACATTTACAAGAAGCCGCTCCTATAAGAAAAATGACAGCTGTTATGTGGAGCAGAAAAACTACTGTGTTGTAAGAAGGGCTGTTGGGTACCTTAGATATGACACAGATGAGGAACTTGGAATTTTAAATGAGCTGTATGGATATCTCAGGCTATATATTAATTTTTTTATTCCAGTTAGAAAATGTACTTCAAAGACAAGAACCGGTTCTAAAACGAAAAAAAATTATGATGCGGCAAAAACTCCATACAGAAGAGTTCTTGAGTGTACCGGTATTGATGATAAAATAAAGGCAAGACTAAGAAGGCAATATGATGGACTTAATCCTGCAGAACTTAAAAGAAAAATTACAACCCTACAGGACAGGCTGCTTAAGTTAAGTGCACTAAAACAGCAGGTCTTAAGAGAAAGTACAGGAGAACTCAAGCCTTCAATTGAGTATACTTATTAGCCATATATTTTAATATGGTATGTGTACATTTTTACTTGAAGCATCGTATATATTTTCGTGTACATTTTTAAATGAGGCATCGGGGGGAGAGGAGCTAAAAGTGTGGATAATGTAATTTTTTATATTGATGGGCTAAACCTTTATAATGGGTTAAAAAAAGCAAAGCTGCGTTCATATTATTGGTTAGATTTGGAGAAATTAACAAATTCTTTATCAATAAAGAACCAAAAAATTTTAAAAATTAAATATTTTACAAGTATGGTTTCATCTTCTTTTGACCAGTTAAAGTTTAATCGTCAACAATCATATATGAAAGCCTTAAAAACTATTAAAAATTTGAGAATATTTTTTGGAAGGCACCAAAGAAGCACCATTAGATGTAATAATTGTAAACATATCATAAAAAATTTTAATGAAAAAATGACTGATGTAAACATTGCAACAGAAATGCTAAAGGATGCGTTTAATAATGAATGCAATGTTCAGGTTCTTATTTCTGGCGATAGTGATTTAATACCAATATGTTCCACAATAAGGAAGCTGCAAAATACAACCCTTATAATTTATTTTCCTCCAAAACGCCAAACAGACAGGATGAAGAAATGCTGTCATTCCTGGTATTCAATTTTTATTAAAAACATTAAAAATAGTCAATTCCCGAATCCAGTAATAGATAGAAACGGAAATAAAATTATAAAACCTGCATACTGGAGTTAAGTATGATAAGAGATTTTTTATTAATTGTTTTGCTGGTATTGCCATCTTTATTTATATAAAAAATGAAAGTTAACATCTACTATAACCAAAATCTAATTGGAGAATTTAATGAAGATATAAATTTGTTAAGAATTGGAAGAGGATTTGATAATAATATTGTTTTAACAGATGTAAAAGCTTCAAGAAATCATCTAATGATTGTTCAGCATGAGAATTATTATAAAGTTAGAGATCTAAACTCAACAAATGGTACATTTATTAATGGAAGCAAGATAAAACCAAATGTTTTTTATAATATCAATCCCAATGATATTATAAAAGTTGGCGATACTATTTTAAAAATAGAAAAATCAGATATTGATAAAAAAAAGAAAATAATTCTTCCAATTACAATAATCTTTAGTCTTATTATTTTATCTTTTTTAATATTTGGTTTAATTTTCATTTACAGGCAAAACTTCAATAATTCCTTTCAATCAGCAACCACAAGTGATATAGATTCTTCAACTGAAACAGGAGCTGAATTAGCTGTATCTACAACTACTGTTGTCAGAACAACAGATGAAATTGATAATAATATTTTGGATATTGAAGACCTTCTTCAATTTGTTGTAGACATTTACTGTGAATATAAAAATGGTGAGGTGGGTGGAGGTTCTGGAACAGTTTTTTCATCAGATGGCTATATAGTTACTAATTATCATATTATTAAGAATTCAAGGGATATTCAAATTCGTACCATAAGTAATTTACAGGTTAAGGCAGAAGTGATTTTTACCAATGAAACCCATGATATTGGATTAATTAAGGTAAATACAAGTTATTTAAATTCTCCTGTTTTTGGAGATTCAGATAAATTAAAAATAGGCGAGGAAGTAATAGCAATTGGTAGTCCTTTTGGTTTGTCCAGCACTGTTACAAAAGGAATTGTTTCAGCAAGAAGAGATATAGTAAATGAGAAACTTCAACTTAATGAGACTGATTACATTACATTATCTATTCCTCAAGCCATCCAGCATGATGCAGCATTAAATCCAGGAAATAGTGGGGGGCCATTATTTAATAGCAGTGGGGAAGTTATTGGGATTAATAATATGGGATTTAGCCTAATTGGTACAGACACAGGTTTAAACATTGCAATACCTATTGACCTAATTCTTCCTGAAATTACAGCCTATTTGAATTAAATAAGTTTTGCATAGATATCTTAAAAAAATATATAATTGTCATAATATTTTCAAATTAATGTTTATATTTTATATATTTGATTATACACGACATATAAGTGGTATCTGGGCAGTAAAGTAAAAGTATAAATTAAGTATTTTACTTCATGCTAAAAAAAATAAACAACTACCATATCCTCTCCAAAATAGCCTCAGGAGGGATGAGTGAAGTTTATCTTGCAAGTGATACTCAGTCTGGTAAAAAAGTAGCCCTAAAAATACTTGATGCAAAACTCTCAATTGATCCTGAATACTTATATCGTTTTAAAAAAGAAGCTTCAATATGCCAGCAGCTTGACCATAAAAACATAGTAAAAATACTGTCCTATGGAACATATAAGGATAATTACTATATTGCTTATGAATACATAGAAGGAATAACTCTTGATAAGTTTGTAAAGCAAAAAGACCTTACAACCGGTCAGATAGAGGACATATCAATACAGATACTCGAGGGCCTCTCATATGCCCATTCAAAAAATATAATCCACAGAGACATAAAGCCGTCAAACATAATAATAGAAAACAATGTTGTAAAGATACTTGACTTTGGCATAGCAAAGCAGGAACTTGCTGCAACAGTTACCAAAACAGGACTTTTTATGGGCTCTCCACACTACGTATCACCAGAGCAGATTGAAGGCCATGACATAGATTACAGATCAGACATATATTCATTTGGGATAGTGCTTTATGAGATGGCGCAGGGATCTGTTCCATTTAGTGCAGATACTCCCTGGGGAATAATTAGAGCCCATCTTGATAAAAAAGCACCTGAAATAACAAAAGATACCCCCCTCTATTTAAAAGAAGTAGTTTTTAAATGCCTTTCAAAAAGAAAAGAAGACAGGTTTAAAAGTGCAAATGAGATTATATCTGCAATTGCAGGCAAGGAGGAAATAGGCAAACAAACGGTAATAATAGACAGGGCTAAGGTGAGCTTATATGAAAAGCCAGTATATAAAGATAAACCCAAAAAAAGACTACCTGTAAAAAAAATACTTGCAATAGTACTGCCAATAATATTTATAGCAATATGGTTTTTAATTGGAGGGATATTATCTTCTGTTGGAAATAATAAATTTAATGAGGGACTGTATATAAGCTCTGCACTTAAATTTAAGATTGCAAGAATCTTTCTAATACCAAATGCAGAAGATAAGATGAATTATTCTCTGGACTTAAAATATCAGGTAATAATGGATCTATTAAAAGAAGGAAAATATAAAGACGTTGCACATAATACAAATTTACTTAAAAAGTACTTTCCTGATTATGAGAAAATAAACAAAGTAGCACAAATACTTGAAGATTTATATGAATCCAAAAAGCAGCAATATGAATCTTATTTATCTGCAGAAGATTTTGAGAATGCTAAAAATATGCTCATTGAAATGGAAGCGGTAAAGCTTGGTGATGATGACTTTGCAGAAGAAGAGCTAAAAAAAGTCGAAAAATTAATAGAGGTAAAAAATCTAATTATTCAAGCAAATACATTTTTTTCAGATAAAGATTATGAACCTATGTATAATTCACTGGAACAGGCACAGAATATTGCACCCGACTACTCAGGCATTTCTGCATTATATACAAAGATTGAATCAAGATATGACGAATTGAAAAATACTTATAATAAAGATTTCGAAGATGGCAGTTTTACTGAATGTAAAACCACTCTTAATGAAATGCTTTCTATAAGGGAAGGAAATGACAGCTTTGCACAGGAGAATCTTTCTATAATTGACCTGTATCTGGAATCCGAAGATTACATAAAACAGGCAGGTGTATTGGTATCAGATAAGGAATTTAATGAAGCTATTAAATTGATTAATGAGGCAATTGATAAAAATCCTGATTATGAAAAACTGCAAGAGGTCAAAAAAGATATAAACAATAAAAAATCAAAGTATGCAGGTTACATAGCTAAAATAGATGAGATTCAGAACATACTTAACAGTGGAGATATTTTATCTACATATGATCAGGTAAATAAACTGCTTAACAGTTCAGACTTTAAGAGCATTGCAAAGCAAAGCGATATAACACGGTTAAAGAACATTAAAAATGCTGCATATGATCAGGGTAAGAATATTGTTGCCAATAGTGTGAGTTTTAATTTGTATGAAAGTTCTGGCTGGCAGAGTAAAAATATAAATAATATATTTGGAGTAAAGATGTTTATGATTGGGTTTAGTGGATGGGCACATGCTGTAGATAATCCAAATGGTTATACATCATTTGCGGTTAGTATTGGTAATGACTGGGAGATTAAATTACTTTTATATACTGGGGATAGACTTATAAATACTAAAACAGGAGAAAATTCTATAGCTGCTAGTAGAAGAGAATATCCTGGTGCATTGGTAGATGTTGCAAGAAATGGCCAATCTTATATAGTTAATGCAGAAAACAGGAATTTTATTATCACCATTAATTCTATGGGTGTTGATGATTACTGGTTCAGCAGTCTAAATATAACAGTCAGTGCACAATGATTTATTAATTTTTTTAAGATTTCAGTAGAAAGTGAAATTATAATCAATTTAAGGTAGGTACATAGAATGATATCCACAATATTTGAAACAACCGGAACCCATGAATTTGCCTGGTTTTTTTACTGGGGTAACTTTATATTTTTTACTATAAGTATAGGACAGGTATTATTAATATTTTTGCATTCTTATTATAAGGGAATAAAAGCTCTTGCTTACAGGGTATTAAGTTTGCTATTAATCATAATCATTATTCCATCTCTTGTTTTTAGTTTCTCAAGTATTGAATTAAAAACCAAACTTTCAAATTTTATTTTGATATTTTTTATCCTGGGAATGGTAGGTTTAGTATTATCAATAATTGTTTCTGTAATTTATTTTTTAATAAGCCGATCTGACCTAAAAGGTAATTATTGTGAAATTCATAAAACACATTATAAAGAGACTCTCTGTCCTGTGTGTGTACTTGATTTTGAACTTGAAGCAAATAAAGAATTTGATATCGATACAAGATTAAATAAAGATATGAATGTGAAAGGGTTCCTTATAAATACAGCAAATTCAAAGGTTTTTAATTTGGTTTCATCTAATTTTATTGGCAGGGGAAGAGAAACAAATGGAGTTAAAAAAAATGTAAATATTGAAAATGATCAGTTTATTTCCAGAATCCATGCAAAGATAATATATGACGGAAGAAGATTTAAGCTGAGCGATAGTTCCAGCAACTCCGGAACTTTTGTCAACGGAAGCAGAATTAAAGGCTGGGTTACACTGGAAGATGGTGACCTGATTAAAATCGGAAAAACATTTTTGAAATTTACTCAAAAATAAAGGGAGGAGAGTTCAATGAAAAAGTGTATCTTCATTGTTGTTGGGATATTATTATTTATTCTTTTATTGCCTTTTAATTTTATTTATGCAGATCAGGGTACAACAATTTCTATAAAGCAGATTATAAATTCTGATTTTCCTGAAACTGTTATTTATTTTTCAGTATTTGACTCTTCTGGAATACCCATAAAAAATTTACAAAAAGGTGACATTGAAATAAAAGAAAATGAAGAAATTATTACTGACTTAAAGATTGAATCAATAATAAATAACGAAATCCCTGTATATGTCTCCTTTTTGATTGATAGCAGTGGCTCAATGAAAGGTGCTCCTCTTGAAGAAGCCAAAAATGCAGCAAAAGTTTTTATCAATTCTTTGAAAGATGAAGATGAAGCAAAAATATTTACATTCAATGACAAGGTAATAATTGCCCAAGATTTTACTAAAGATAAAAATCTTCTTAATAATGCTATTGACAATATAGAAGTTGAAGGTACAAGGACAGTGTTAAATCTTGCAGTGTTTGATGGGATTCAAGATCTTGAATCCAAACCTTCAGGGCAAAGGTGTTTAGTTTTATTAACGGATGGTAAAGATGAAGATGTAAGCATAAATGCTGATGATGCAATTGACCTTGCAAAAACAAATAAAATTCCTATTTTTTCCATTGGATTTGGAGAAAATTTTAATATAGATAGCAAAAAATATGACGAAGAAGCAAATAAGGCTTTAAACAGGTTTTCAATACTGACAGGCGGTATATTCCTGGTTGCAAAAGAAGAATCTGATTTACAGGCAAGTTTCAGTAAAATTTCTGATTTATTAAGTTATCAATATAAAGTTACGTATAACTCTGTTATGCCAAAGGATGGTGAAGAATATGAGGTTGTTGTTTCAGTAAAGAATTTAGATGAAGTTGTAAAAGACAGCACTAAGGCTGCTTCACCTGAACTTAGTTTTAAGATTGATATAAAAGAAATCAAAGACGGAGAAGAGTTAAAAAATAAAGTCAGCATCACTCCTGAAATTACTGTTGAACCTGCAAAATTTGATCCAAAAGATGAAATCAGCAAAGTTTTATATTATCTGGATAATACATCAACTTTACTTAAAGAAACAAGCGACTATCCATACAGTTTTGAGTTAGATCCTTCAATATATGACATTGGAACACACAACCTGATCATAAAAGTAATGGATAAATTAGGAAAAAGTTATGAAATCACAAGACAGTTTAAAATTACAGCCCCGCCAAAAAACTATGTTTTATTTATTTATTCAGGGGTTGGATTATTTGTATTGATAGTTGCTATTGTTTTGATTGTTGTCCTTACTAAAAGAAAAAAAGATAAAAAAACCAAGGCATCAAGTAACTTAAAAGAAATCATTTCAGGAACTGGTGCAGTGGGCAGTTCTATTAGTCCGAACTTAGCAAGTACTGGTATGGATTTAGAAACAATGTCAAGAACAAGTTCGGATATTTCGGAAAAGACTTTTGTGGAAGGCAGAGAAGATTTTATTGCTGACGATTTTGCTTCAAAAACTATAATAAGAAGCTTAAAAGATATAAAACCAAATGCATGGTTAGTTAAGATAAGTGGGCTGCATTCAGGAGAAGAATATTCTATCCCTCCGGAAAAATCCTCCGAGAAGAGAAGAATTACTTTAGGCAGAAGCTCTTATAATGACATTGTTATTGATGATGAGGCTGCTTCAAGAGAACACTCTTTTATCATAATAGAAAAAAATGAATATAAAATCGGGGATATGGGTTCAACAAATGGCACGTACTTAAATGACAAAAAAATCACAAGTCTTAAAAGTTTAAATGATGGTGATAAGATAAACATCGGAGATAGCGAGTTTATATTTAAAATGGTATCAATT
>Ga0194126_10006921_pt1 | contig 15936 bp, 10 predicted proteins | sample TA2KigC150mmetaG_FD_148641 | JGI IMG/M metagenome (GOLD analysis project Ga0194126, IMG submission 148641) | Freshwater microbial communities from Lake Tanganyika, Tanzania - TA2015035 Kigoma Deep Cast 150m | ecosystem: Environmental > Aquatic > Freshwater > Lake | place: Tanzania: Lake... | reverse complement strand
CCTTCACCCAGAGCTCGTCCTCGAAGTGCCCGCGCATCCACTCCCGCGCGCGCTCGATGTCGATCGGGACTGTCGCCACCGGCGGGCCGATCGGCTGCGGCGCAGCGAGAGGCAGGCTCATCCCCTCGAGGCTCGCGCGTCCCGCTTCGGTGAGGGGGGCTACCCTGTAGCGCGTTCCCGAGGGGCCCTCGATCGGCTCGATCATCACGTCCGCCTCCGGAGCCCAGCGCGGGTCGAGCCCTACGGAGCCGCAGAAGCAACTCTCCGGCGACGCCGGTCTGCTGCAGCCTAACGCGATGAGGAGGGTGGCCGCTCGCCGCGCCTCGAACCCCTCTTCCGTGTAGTCCCAGCGCATCACGGCATCGAGCGCCCGCAGGCCCGCCACATCGCACGGCCTGACCAGGAGCAGCGCTGTGGGCGGCGCGCTGATCTCGGGCTCCTCGATCCTCGGTGGGTCGCCCGAGAGATCGTAGCGGAAGAGGACCTCGTGGCGCGGCAGTAGCCACTCGCGCGGCGAGATCGTCGTCCTGCCGTAGCCCCACGACACGGCATCAGGGTCGTCAACCTGCGCCCAGACGGCCCCCTCAGGCCGCGCCACCGGCGCGATCACCCGGCGCGTCGCGAGCAGGCTCCGGGTCCACGCCTTCAGGTCGTCCAGTGTCCAGAGATCCGACATACCGATCGCCTCCTACAAGATGAAGGGGGCCTCGTCCTCCACGCGGAACGAGACCAGCGGGGAGCGCCCCGGTTCATCCCCCTTGCCGCGCGGCCCGAAGTGACCTTCCGCTGCGCGATTCAGATGGGCGGTCAACGCCCCGAGGGGAATCCCGACCGGGCAGGCCTCGGTGCACCCGCCGCAATCGACGCAGCGGCCGGCCAGGTGGAAGGCCCGCGTGATGTTCCAGACCCAGTTTCCGTCAGGGGTCGAGGAGGAATCGATCCAGCGCGGCCGGGTCTTGTCGGCGACGCAGCGCAGGCACGAGCAGAGAGGACACCCCTCGCGGCAGGCGTTGCACCGGAGGCACTTCTCGAACTGCGCCGTCCAGAAGCGCCATCGCTCCGCAGCCGGACGGCCGATGCCGGGGACGTCGTAGAGCTCCCATGCCTCCTTGGACGAGTCCGCGGCGATGCCCTCCTCAGCATAGACGCGCACGCGCGCGGGATCGATCTGCTCCTCGGCGGCCAGGAGCGCGAGCGCGTCGCGATCCCGCGGGCCGGCGACGATGCCATAGGAGCCGATCGGATCCTCCCGGAGCCTGCGAACAAGGTAGACCACGAGAGAGCGACTCGGGTTCGGAGCATGACGCAGACGGTCGAGGCCGGCAGGGTCGGTGACCCACGTCGGCTGCAGGCTCCCTGCCCGCCGGCTCGTCCTGAAACCGAGAATCGCGCGGACGGATCCCGTCTCAAGGTCGGAGCGAAGAGGCGCGAGATCTCCGAGCGGCGCAGGCGCCTCCGCTCCGGGCCCGGCCCCGGCGTGTGGAGCCGGCCCGCTCCCCGACTCAGCGCCCTTCGTCGATCCGGCCGAGCCCGGCGACTCCCCCGCCGAAGCGAAGCCGGCGAAGGGTCCGACGGCCCGCACGGCGTCGGTCACCTTCTTCACGACATCGACGAACTTCCCCCCCTCCGCGGCCGACACCCAGGAGAAGTGCACCCTCTCGCGGTCGAGGCCCACGAAATCGAGCAGATCATGGAAGAGGATCCAGCGCCGGCGCGCGACGTAGTTGCCGCTCGTGTAGTGGCAGTCCCCGGGGTGACAGCCGGAGACGAGGATCCCGTCGGCGCCCATGCGAAAGGCCCGCAAGAGGAAGAGCGGGTCGATCCTTCCGGTGCACGGGAGCTTTACGATGCGAATCTGCGGCGGATACTTGAGCCGGCTCGTCCCCGCGAGATCGGCGCCGGCATAGGTGCACCACCTGCAGACGAATGCGATGATCCGGGGTTGCCAGGCCGCCGGGGACGGCAACGCCGTCTGCGGGGCCTCCTGCTCATCATGCCGGGCGGATGTCGCCTCCGCAGAAGTTTCGGGAAGGGCGATCGTCCGGCTCCCATCGCTGCCTGTTGTCTGCGCGGTCATCCTCAACCCTCCAACTCAGGGAACCAAGGCGCCGATCTGCGCGAAGATCTGTTCGTCGGTGTAGCCGGCCAGCTCGATCGACTTCGAGGGGCAGGTCGCTTGGCAGGTGCCGCATCCGTTGCAGACGCCCGCGTTGACGCGGGCGACCCTGCGCAGCATGCGCCCTTCCCGGTCCCGGATCTCCTGAACCTCGACGGCGCCGTAGGGGCAGACCTCCTTGCAGGCGAAGCATCCGGCGCAGATCGCCTCCATCACCTTCGCGACGATCGGCTCGCGCTCGAGGACGTCACGGGAGAAGAGCACGGCGACCTTCGCCGCGGCAGCGCTCGCCTGCGCGACCGCCTCGGGGATGTCCTTTGGGGCCTGACACGCCCCCGCAAGGTAGACTCCCGCGGCCGCCGACTCCACGGGACGCAGCTTCGGATGCGCCTCGGAGTAGAAGGCGTGCTTGTCGTATCCCACCCCGAAGAGCTGGGCCAGTCTGTTGGCGCCCGGCTGGGGCCGGATTGCGGTCGCGAGCACGACCATGTCGGCCCGAATCTCCATAGGCTTCATCGAGAGGGTGTCGACGCCCGAGACGACGATCTGCCCCTTGTCCTCGTAGAGGCGCGAGACGCGCCCGCGGACGTAGAGAACCTCGTCCTCCTCGACCGCGCGCCGGACGAACTCGTCATACCCCTTCCCCGTCGCCCGCACATCCATGTAGAAGACGACCGCCTTCCCATGGTGGACCTTGTGCTTGTAGAGGAGGGCGTGCTTCGCCGTGTACATGCAACAGATCTTCGAGCAGTACTCGATCCCCTTCGCGGAGTCCCGGCTGCCGATGCACTGGAGGAAGACGACCGTCTCGGGGATCTTCCCGTCCGATGGCCGGCGGATCTCCCCTCCCGTGGGGCCCGACGCGGAGGCGAGCCTCTCGAACTGGAGCCCATCGATCACGTCCGCGATCTTCCCGCCGCCGTACTCCGGATAGCCGCGCAGGGACTCCTGTTGGACCCCTATGTCGTAGAGCGAGTAGCCCGTCGCCAGGATGACAGCTCCGACCTGCTCCACAACCAGCTCGTCGACCTGCTCGAAATCGATGGCCTGCGGGCCGCAGAGCTTCTTGCAGACGCCGCACTTCCCGTTCTTGAAGTAGGTGCAGTTGTCGCGATCGATCACCGGCTTGTTGGGCACGGCCTGCGGGAAGGGAACGTAGATCGCCGGGCGCATCCCGAGTCCCGCGTCGAAGGTCGATGGGATCTTCTTCGACGGGCACTTCTGCTGGCAGACGCCGCAGCCCGTGCACTTCGACATATCGACGTAACGCGCCCTCTTGCGGACCGTCACCTTGAAGTTGCCAATATAACCGTCGACCTTCTCGACCTCGGAGTAGGTGTGCAACGTGATCAGCGGGTGCTGCGCAACCTCGACCATGCGGGGCGTGAGGATGCACTGCGAGCAGTCGAGCGTGGGGAAGGTCTCGGAGAGCTGGCTCATGTGGCCGCCGATCGAGGGCTCCTTCTCTACGAGGACTGTCGAGATTCCGGCGTTCGCCAGATCGAGGGCCGCCTGGATCCCGGCGATCCCGCCCCCCACGACGAGCGCCCGGCGCGTGATCGGAACCTGGATCGGATAGAGGTTCTCGTTGCGCTTGACCTTCTCGATCATCATCCGGACGAGGTCGATCGCCTTCTCGGTCGCCTCTTCCCGATTCTCGTGGACCCAAGAGCAGTGCTCGCGGGCGTTCACCATCTCGCACCGGAATGGATTCAACCCCTCGTTCGCGGCGGCCCGGCGGAAGGTCGGCTCGTGCATCGCGGGGCTGCAGGCGGCCACCACGACGCCGTCGAGCTTCTGCTCCTGAATCGCCTGGCGGATCATGTTCTGCCCCGGATCGGAGCACATGTACTTGTAGTCGACCGAGTGCCGGACCCCAGGAAGGCTGCGGACCGCCTCGGCGACGCGCGCGCAGTCGACGGTGCGGCCGATGTTCTCTCCGCAGTGGCAGACGAAGACGCCGATCCTAGACACAGCTTGCACCCTCCGCCGGCACCAGCTCCCGCACGGGAACAGGCACGAAGTGACGCCCCAGCCCCAGACGGCCCGGATCGATCCCCAGCGCTAGCCCGACGAGCTGTGTCAGGTAGAGCACGGGGATCCGGAACGACTGGCCCAACTCGCGCAGGATCGCCTCCTGCTGGAAGTCGAGATTCGAGTGGCAGAGGGGACAGGCGACCATGAGGACCTTCGCCCCCCGCTCGTGCGCCATCATGAGGATCTTCCCGGAGAGCTCCCGGACAAGATCGGGCCGGGGCATCGCCATCGATGCTCCGCAACAGTCGAGGCGTAGCGGCCAATCGACCGCCTCGGCCCCGACCAGTTCGACGAGATCCTCCAGAATGCGCGGCGCTTCCACATCGTCTACCGCCCCCGCGCCCCGCGGGCGCGTCAACAAGCAGCCGTAGTAGCAGGCCACCCTGAGACCCTTGAGGGGATGTGAGAGGCGGGCCTTGATCTCCTCGCGGATCTCCTCCCCCGCCAGAACCTGCGCAACGTGGAGGATCTCGAGCCGCGGATCGATGTCGAGGCCCAAGGCCTCGCGCGCCCCGCGGATGTGCTCCTCCCTCTCCTGGATCTCGTTCTTGACGGCGCGGAGGCGGGAGAAGCAGGAGGCGCAGCCGGTCAGCACCGGGCCGGCCTGGCCCTTCGAGGCGTGCGCGAGGTTCCAGAGGCCGAGGATCTGGGCCGAGCGCGGATCGAGGGCGTGGGCGGGCGTCGCTCCGCAGCAGCACCAGTCCTCGATCTCATTCAGGCCGATCTTGAGAGCGTCCGCGACGGCGCGGATCGACTCGTCATACTCCCTCGCGGTCGCGTGGAGCGAGCAGCCCGGAAAGTAGGCATAGGCGCTCATGGCTTCCCCCCGCCGCGGCGGGCGGCGCCCGGACCGCGCACCGCCTTGCCTCCGATGCGGATCTTCCCCCTGCGGAGGAGCGCGGGCACGGATGTGAGATTCTGGAACGGCGCGAGCGTGCGCAGATTGTAGATGGCGCCGAGCTGGACTTCGCTCAACCGCCCTCCGTCGAGGATCTGTTCAAGGAAGATCTTGTTGAAGGCGGCGATCCTCTTCGCCTCGTCGGGGACTGTTCCCCTGCGCATCGCCTCGGCGCGAAGCGCGTCCATCACGAGCGATAGATCGAGGTCCTGCGGGCATCTCACCGCGCAGGTCTGGCATCCGACGCAGAGCCAGGGCTGGATCGATCGCACGGGAGAATCGTCGCCGAGCTGAAGGAGCCTGAAGACGAGATGCGGAAGCATGTCGCCCTTGCCGGCCATCGGGCAACCGGCCGAGCAGTTCCCGCACTGATAGCAACGAAAGGCTCTTTGCCCGGTGGCTTCAGCCACCAGGTCACGAAGCACCGCCGACGGAACCTCCATCACCCACCTCCCCACACCGAGTTGGCGCTCCGTGGACTGTTGTGATCTACTTCACAATCTAGTCTTGAACCCTTCCGCTGTCAACTTCCCTCTTCTCGCCTCTTCGGCGTCTTTAGACTGCTTCCAGAGTACTTCTTCCGACCGGACCACGGCGGGCGGGCGACGGCCCGGACCCTGGCGAGGAGCGCCGGCTCGAAGAGAGGGTCGCCTTCATCGAGGCTCGAGAGGCGGACACTCCCGCTCGCGTGCAGGACTCTCCCCCGCCCCCCCTCCACGACCAATCCAACGTGATCGATCGCTTCCAACGAGCGCCCGAAGAAGACCAGGTCGCCCGTTCGGAGGCCGCCGCGGTCGGTCGTGGCCAGCCACCGCGCGAGGGCGCTCGCCTGATCCCTCGCATCCCTCGGCAGCGCGATCCCCTCGAGACCGAAGACGAGGCGCACGAACCCCGAGCAATCGAGCCCCCAGGCCGACGCGCCTCCCCACCGATAGGGCGTGCCGATCAGTTGCCGCGCCCGCTCGATGACCCTGCGAAGACGGGCCCTCGCGAAGCTCCTCGGGCCGAGCCTGGGCATTCCCCTGACCGGCGGGGACCAGAACAGGCTGGCCATCCCCCTCCCATCCACCTCCGTGTCGGCTTCAGGGATCCATCCCTCCCGGCCATCGGGCAGGATCACGGGCCGCCAATCTCCCGCCCGACGACCTGCGAGGACGATCCTGCAACCCATCGCCACCGGCGTGACGATGGCGCTGTCCGCATCCGGTCCCGCGTGAACATGGGAGAAGGCGGCTCGAACCGCGCGGCAAGCTCTCTCGCGCGCGCCCCAGGGGGATCCGGAGGGCGCGGTGCCCCAGCTGCGCGCCCAGGCTCGGTACCCATCCGGGGCGAGGACGTGGAGCCACCGGCCGTCCAGCGAGGAACGCTCGACGAGGAGACGAGAGCCCATGAGACACTCCGTCACGCACTCGGAGCGGTGATCCGGGCGCCGTCGCAACTCCAGGACCGGGACGGCGACGATCCTGCATTCCGCCCGCCGCGACTTCATCTCAGCGAAAACGGCCCGGCGTGTGGAGCTCGTAGCGCCCGAAACCGTCGTAGTCCACGAAGACGAAGCGTTTGCTCTCTGCGTAGTAGGTCCAGATCTCGTAAGGCGGACCGTCGATGTTGTGGGGGAAACTCTCGACCTGATCCGGCGGACCGTACTGGATGTAGATCATGCCGCGGTCGGTTCTCCATCCGGGGCCGAGGCTGCTGAAGTTCTCGTTCGCATACCTCACCCGGTGGAAGAACTCCTCCTTGAACTCGTTGACATCGGTGCCGGGCGTCGGGTCGCGCTTCCTCCAGAACTCATCCCAGGCCTTGCCCCTCACGGCCGGATCGGCGTCCTCGAGGAGCGCGATCTCCTCCACGGAGGCGATGTAGCGGATGAGCGCGATGCTCTCCTCAGGGTTGTGATCGAGGCTGACCATCGTTTCGTCCATCTCGAAGGCGACGAGCCGCGTCGCCTTCTTCCTTGCGATCTCGATGTCGATCAGAAGCTCGTATCCCCCCAGCCAGAGCGTCTCGAGGGGAAGCCGGAAGGAGAGAGGGACGCTGTCGCCGATCGAGGCGGGCGTCAGGTCCCCCTGGAGGATCGCCTCCCTTCTCGCCCCGACCACCTTCCAGGAAGCCCTGAGGCCCGCCTCCGGGTCGATCCCGCGCATTCTCGCCGACGAGCGCACGCAGACCGGTCCCGCGGAGGAGCCGAAGCGGCGGGAGACGATCGTCTCCACCGGTCCCGCCCGCGGCGAGGAAGCGGAATCGGTCGGGCATCGCTCGAACCAGATCTTCTCGATCCGCACCTCATCTTTCTTGAGATCACGCACGTCGATCCGCTGGCGCACGCGCCCCTCGTTCCCGGACGCGGTCTCGCTGACCGTGACCTCGACGTCGATCTCCCCGGGCCGGGCGGGCAGGATCAACCTCCGCCGGTAGATGCTCGAACGGGAACGAGTCTCCGCCTGGGAGCGCGCGGCGATCGATTCGTGCCAGAGGTCCCCTCCGATCTGGCGCTTCCCCTGGCGCAGCACGACGATCAGGTCGAAGGCGGCGCGGTAAGCGCCATCCTCCAGCCGGAACATCAGCTCGGGATATGGAATCTCGACGACGATCTCGAGCGCGGGTCCGCCGAGCCCCCAGATCGCGCCGGCATCGAACAGGAACCGGGGGCGCTCCTGATTCCTCGCGACCGGAGGTTCTCGCCATGTGGATGCGCGGGCCTCGCCGCCGCTCGCGAGGCGATCGAGGCAGGGGATCGAAGCGCAGGGAGCCAGAGCGACGAGGATGAGCGCCCCGAGAAGCGAGAGGGACGGAATCGGGCGGATCTCGCGCACACGCTCCTCCTCACCCTTTGCCTCTTGCGCCCCCCGAGGATCGACCCGCGTTCAGCGCGGTGGAGGGGTGACGCTCGGGTCACGTTCTTGAAGCTAGGGCGCGGCCCCTCCGGTGTCAACGCGGGCCGGACCGGCCTGCTTGCATCTAGTCGCCAAAGGTCGTCCCGACGCTTCGAGAGGCGCGCACCAGTTCGCCTGCGGGATCGACAAGTCGCAGATGGGCGACCGCCTCGGTCAGCGGGACCGTCACAATCTCGCGCCCGCGCAGCGCGACCATCACGCTCGACTCCCCCGCCACGGCCGCGCGAACCGCGTGGACGCCGAAGCGCGTCCCGAGAACCCGGTCGAACGGGGTCGGGATCCCGCCGCGCTGGAGGTGCCCCAGGACCGTCGCCCGCGTTTCCATCTCGAGCCGCGCCTCGAGCTGGGCGGCCACCCAGTTTCCGATTCCGCCCAACCTGAGAGGGTCGGTGGACTCTTCGATCCGTCGCCGCACGATCAGCTCTCCGCCGATCGGCTTCGCTCCCTCCGCGACGACGACGATCGCGAAGGAGCGCCCCTTGTAGCCCCTCTCTCTGATCGCCTCGGCGACCTTCTCGATGTCGAAAGGGATCTCGGGAATCAGGATCACGTCGCCGCCCCCCGCCAGGCCGGATTCGAGCGCGATCCATCCCGCGTAGCGACCCATCACCTCGAGGACCATCACCCGCTGGTGGCTCATCGCCGTCGTGTGAAGCCTGTCGACCGCTTCGGTCGCGATGGCCAGCGCGGAGTCGAAACCGAATGTGACATCGGTGGCTGCGAGGTCGTTGTCGATCGTCTTGGGCACGCCGATCACCCGGACGCCCAGCGCGGCAAGCTCGTTGGCGATGGAGAGGCTCCCATCCCCCCCGACCACGATCAGGGCATCCAGGCCATGCTGGCGGATGGTCCGGATCGTCTGTTCGGACTGGTCCCGGTAGACGACGCGATCGCCCTCCTTCTCCTGAACGCGAAAGGGGTTGTCTCGGTTGCTGCTGCCCAGGATGGTCCCGCCGCGCGCCAGGATTCCGCCGACGTCGGATGTCGTGAGCGGGCGGGTCCGATCATGGATCAGACCGGCGTATCCGTTCTCCACGCCGAGGACGTCGATGCCGTGGTCGTAGCCGGCCGACTTCACAACCGCCCGGATCACCGCGTTCAGCCCGGGGCAGTCTCCGCCGCCTGTGAGAAGCCCGATTCTGCGGATCCGCTCGCTCATCGATCCTCCTTGCGGCCTTCGGGGACCGCTCCCGGACGCGGGCCCCAGGATAGCAGCGATCCCCCTCGCGCGCATGCGCGGCGCGCCTACCCTCCGGGGCACAGTCGATGGACGGCCCCGCCCTGCTCTGTTAGTGTGCACTCCGAGTCTGCGCAGGCCGATAGGTAGGAGAATGAAGAAACAGAGGCCGTCCGCCGGAAAAGGCAAGAAGAAGGGCAAGAGGCCCGCGAGGCCCCCTGCAGCGGCTGGCAAGGCCGCGGGGAAGACGCGGGAGAAGGCCAGAAGGGGGGCGCCCGCAGCGTCCGAGCGGCAGAGTCCCGCCGGCCTCCGCGAGGCGGCCGAGGTCCTCCTCAATCTCGAGTCGCTCCTCAGGGAGAGGATCCACGGCAAGGACGAGGCGATCGAGAAGATCGGCAGCGCGCTGCGGGTCCGGCTGACCCAGCTCGACTTCCGTCCCGAGCGCCCCAACGGGTCTTTTCTGCTGATCGGCCCGCCCGGGGTCGGCAAGAACGAGTTCGCCTATGCCGTGGCGAACATCCTCTACGGCGACGAATCGATGGTCGTGCCAATCGACATGCGCATGGTCACGACCGAGGAGGAGGCCTCCCGGCTGACCGACTCGATGTACCCGGGACCGCCCTCCCTGCTCCTCGAGGGGATGATCACGACCCCCGTCCGGCGCCGGCCGCACTCGATCCTGCTCCTGCGCGGGATCGAGCATGCCCATCCGGTCGCCCACAGGATGATCCAGCAGATCCTCGATCAGGGGTGGATCGAGGATGCCAGGGGCCGCGCCTCCTTCGACCGGACGATCGTCTTCGCGACGGGCCGGATCCCGGAGGAGGAAGCGGGCACGACCGACGAGATCGGCTTCAACCGGACATCCAAGAGCTACGACGAGCGCATCCGGGAGAAGATGATTCGGAGACTCGGGGAGGAGTTCGTCGAGTCGTTCCAAGAGGTCATCGTCATCCACGCCCTCACCGCGGAGGATGTGCGCCAGATCGCCCGCTACAAGGTCGAGGTGGTCCTGCGCCGCCTCCAGAAGGGGCGACGGGGCGTGCAGGTGACCGACTCGGTCTTCAAGACCTTCATCTCGGACGACGAGTGCGCCCGCAGCGGGGCCGGCACCATCAACCGGACGCTCGAGAAGAGGCTCCTGAATCCGCTGGCGCGCTACATCCTCGCGCACCCCAAGGAGCGGCGGATCCGCGTCGATGTCCGGGATGGGGATCTCGTGATCGAGAGGACGATCGCGGCCGCCCCGACTCCGCGCCCGGCCAAATCGGTCAAGGATCGCGCGTAGGGAGACGGCCGAGGCTCCTCATCTCGTCGTCTCGGGACTCCGGGGGACGCTCCCCCGGCGCGCGGGTTCGGCAGGCTCGGCCCATAGCGTTCTCGATCGTCCTGCCGCCCGCCTCTCCACCATGCCCGGCATCGTCTTCGTCTCGCCTCGCCGCGTCGCTTCGCTTGCCCCGGCCGATCCGCGCCGATACGATGCCCCCGGTGAACCATGCGTGACGATTGGGCTGGCGCAGAGCCGCAGGCTTCCCGTGCCGCCGTCCGGGAGAGCCACGGCGTCCCGGCCGTCCTCGAGCTGGAGGATGGGACGCTCTTCCAGGGCGTGAGCTTTGGCGCTCCCGCGGAGACCGACGGCGAGGTCGTCTTCAACACAGGCATGGTCGGCTATGTCGAAAGCCTCACCGATCCATCCTACCGCGGCCAGATCCTCGCCCTGACCTTTCCCTTGATCGGCAACTACGGGGTTCCAGCCTGGCGGGCCGGCTCGGAGAGATTCGAGTCGGACGCGATCCAGGTGAGAGGCCTGATCGTGTCGGGAGTGTGCGAGGCGACCGGCCACTGGGAGGCAAGCCTCGGGTTGGGGGCATGGCTCCGGCAGCAGCGGATCGTGGGCCTGTCCGGCGTCGACACGCGGGCGCTGACGAGAGTCCTGCGGAGCCGAGGGACGATGCTGGGCCGCGTCCATCTCGGGGAGCGCGGGGCGCGAGGCCCCTTCGCGGTCGCGGATCCCAATGCAAGGAACCTGGTCGCCGAGGTCGGCCGGAGAGGCGTCGAGACCCTCGGGCCGGGTCCTCCACCCGCACGCTCCGCCCAGCAGTCGCGCGGAACCGCAAGGCGGAGGGAACCTCATGTCGCTGTCGTCGACTGCGGCTGCAAGAGGAGCATCGTGCGCGAGCTGCGAGCCCGCGGGTGCCGGGTGAGCCTCGTTCCTCATGATCATGACCTCGGCTCCATCGATTGCGACGGCATCCTCGTCTCCAACGGCCCGGGAGATCCGGCCGTCTGCTCGGAGACCGCGGGCCAGCTCGCGCGGGCGATGGCGCGGCCGCGGCCGGTGCCGATCGCGGGGATCTGCCTCGGCTCCCAGATCATGGCCTTGGCGGCGGGCGGGCGCACCTACAAGCTCCCGTATGGCCATCGAGGACAGAACCAGCCGGTGCGCGACTTGATCACGGGCCGATGCCTGATCACGAGCCAGAACCACGGCTACGCGATCGAAGCAGGGAGCCTGCCGCCGGGGTGGAACGTCTGGCACACGAACCTGAACGATGGAACGGTGGAGGGCATCCGCCACGACGCCCTTCCCTTCCTGGCCGTCCAGTTCCATCCTGAGGGATCGCCCGGGCCGCTGGACTCGGCCGGCTTCTTCGACACTTTCCTGGGGTTGCTGGGAGATGAGTGAGCAGCCCAGAAAGGTCCTCGTCCTCGGCAGCGGAGGCCTGCGGATCGGACAGGCCGGAGAGTTCGACTACTCCGGGTCCCAGGCCCTGAAGGCGCTCAGGGCCGAGGGGATCGAGACCGTTCTGGTCAATCCGAACATCGCGACGGTGCAGACGACCGAGGGAATGGCCGACCGCCTCTTCTTGCTGCCTGTCGACGCGGAGACAGTCGAGCGCGTGATCGCGAAAGAGAGGCCCGACGGGCTGCTGCTCGGATTCGGGGGACAGACGGCCCTCAACGTAGGACTCGAACTGCATGCGAACGGCGCGCTCGCGCGGCATGGAGTGAGAGTCCTGGGCACGCCGATCGAGACCGTGAGGGACACGGAGGATCGGGAGCGCTTCGTCCGGAGGCTCGCCGAGATCGGCGTTCACACCGCGCGCTCGATCGCATGCGCAGATCCCCGGGAGACGCGCGCAGCGGCCGAGGCGATCGGGTATCCGGTGATGATCCGGTCCGCCTACGCCCTGGGAGGGCAGGGAAGCGGCGTCGCGCGAGACATCGGGGAGCTCGAGACGATCGTCGCTCGGGCGCTCGCGCAATCGCCTCAGGTGCTGGTCGAGGAGTATCTGGGCGGATGGAAGGAGATCGAGTATGAAGTCGTCCGCGACGGCGCGGGCGACTGCGTCACGGTCTGCAACATGGAGAACCTCGACCCGATGGGGATCCACACCGGCGAGAGCGTCGTCGTCGCCCCGAGCCAAACCCTCTCGAATCGCGAGTACCACATGCTGCGGGATGTCTCGCTGCGAACCATCGGACACCTGGGAATCGTCGGCGAGTGCAACATCCAGTTCGCGCTCGATCCGCGAAGCGCCGACTACAGGGTGATCGAGGTCAACGCCCGCCTCTCGCGATCCTCAGCCCTCGCGAGCAAGGCGACCGGGTATCCTCTGGCGGCCATCGCCGCGCGTCTCTCACTGGGCCACGCCCTTCATTCGATCCCGAACAGCGTGACTTCGAGCACGGTCGCCTTCTTCGAGCCGGCCCTCGACTACGTGGTCGTCAAGGTGCCCCGCTGGGACCTGGAGCGCTTCCGTGGGATCTCGACCCGCATCGGCTCCGAGATGATGAGCGTCGGAGAGGCGATGGCGATCGGGAGGACCTTCGAGGAGGCCCTGCAGAAGGCGCTGCGGATGATCGGCACGGGCATGCATGGCCTCGTCCTGAACCGGCTCCAGTTCGACGACCTCGCCGGCGAGCTGGCGCAGCCGACCCATCGCCGGATCTTCGCGGTCGGGGAGGCCTTCGCACGCGGGATGAGCCTCGAGGAGATCCACTCCTTGACCCGGATCGATCCCTGGTTCCTGCAGCGGATGGCGGGGATCGTCGAGACGATGAAGAGGCTCGCGGGCCGATGCGCAGAGCGGGAGGCCGTGGACCCGGAGTTGCTCCGCCGCGCGAAGGTCCTCGGCTTCAGCGACTTCCAGATCGCCAAGGCAATCGGTTCGTCGATGGAGGAGGTCCGCGGCCTCCGCCAGCGCCACGGGATCATCCCCGTGGTCAAGCAGATCGACACGCTGGCCGCAGAGTACCCGGCAGTGACGAACTACCTCTACTTGACCTACCAGGGCGCCGCTTCGGACGTCGAGCCTCGGGCCGGCGCCGTGATGGTCCTCGGAGGCGGGCCCTACCGGATCGGCTCGAGCGTCGAGTTCGACTGGTGCTGCGTCAACGCCGTCCAGACGGCCAGGCGGGCCGGCTACCGAACGATCATGGTCAACTGCAACCCGGAGACCGTCTCGACCGACTACGACATCTGCGACAGGCTCTATTTCGAAGAGCTGACCCTCGAGAGGGTACTCGACATCTACGAGTTCGAGATGCCCGAGGGAATCATCGTCTCGATGGGCGGGCAGACGCCGAACACCCTCGCCCCGCGACTCGAGCGCGCAGGAGCCCGGATCCTGGGCACTTCGCCCTCCGATATCGATCGGGCCGAGGACAGGAACAAGTTCTCCTCTCTGCTCGACGAGCTCGGCGTCGAGCAGCCGGAATGGATGGAGGCGCGGAGCATCGAGGAAGCGCAGACCTTCGCGGCGCGGGTCGGCTATCCGGTCATGATCCGTCCCTCCTATGTCCTCTCCGGAGCGGCCATGGCGGCCGTCTTTGACGCGGCGAGCCTCGAGGCCTACCTGCGCCGGGCGACAGAGGTCAATCCCGCCACTCCGGTCGTGGTCTCGAAGTTCATCGAGAACGCGAAGGAGGTCGAGTTCGACGGCGTGGCGCGCGACGGAGAGATCCTCATCTACGCGATCGGCGAGCATGTCGAGAACGCCGGCGTCCACTCGGGAGACGCGACGGTCGTGATCCCACCCCAGCGGCTCTATGTCGAGACGGCGCGCCGGATCAAGCAGACCGCCCGCAGGATTGCGGCGAGATTCAAGATCACCGGGCCCTTCAACATCCAGTTCATCGCTCAGGAGAACCGACTGAAGGTGATCGAGCTGAACCTCCGCGCCTCGCGGACCTTCCCCTTCGCGTCGAAAGTCCTGCGGCACAATTTCATCGACATGGCCACGCGAGCCATCCTCGGCGAGGAGGTCCCCCGGGTCGAGGGGTCGAGCCTCGATCTCGATCGCGTCGGCGTGAAGGCGGCCCAGTTCTCGTTCGCGCGCCTGAAGGGAGCCGATCCGACGATGGGGGTCGCGATGGCGTCGACGGGCGAGGTCGGTTGCCTGGCTCCTGAGATGGAAGAGGCTCTCCTCTTGGCGCTTCGTTCGACCGGGTTCGTCATGCGCAAGAAGACGGCGCTCGTCTCGACGGGCCCTCCGGAGACGAAGGCCGAGTTCCTGCCGGTGGTGATGAGGCTCCAGCGCATGGGGTACGAGTTCTACGCCACGTCGGGGACAGCCCGCTTCCTGCGCCAGAACGGGATCGAAGCGGAAACGCTGCGATGGCCCTCGGAGGCGAGCTCCCCCAACTGCCTCGACTACATCCAGTCCGGTCGGATCGGCCTTGTCATCAATATCCCGAAGAACAACGAGGAGGAGGAGCTCTCCAACGACTACAGGATCCGCCGCGCGGCGGTCGACCACCAAGTGCCCTTGCTCACGAACCTGCGGTTGACCGAGCGCCTCGTGGAGGCGTTGGAGGCCGCCGACTTCGAGGACCTGCCCGTTCGCGAGTGGGGCGAGCTCTGAACAGTCTCGGGGCGAGGACCTCCGCCAGGGATGGAGAACCGCCCGTGCAGGGGCGGCCGGGAGTCGATCCCGGCCGCCTCGCACGCTGTCGATCAGAACTGGATCAGATTCGGCGTGGCCTGATAGGCGTAGCGGAAGGTGATCGCGCGGGAGCCGGCCGCCCCCGAGATCGTCTGGACATGGATCTTCGCATAGTGGCCGGAAGGGGTCTTGATCGCGTAGACCGCCCCCTGGATCACATCCATCTGCGTCTGGAAGCCGGCCGCGTCCGTGGTGCTCGCTTCCCAATTGGTGCCGAGGAACTTGACCCCGGCGCGCTTGCTGGCCCACTCCGAGTTCAAGCGGGCGAGCAGCTCGGGGCTCTTCAGGGAGAGGACGGAGCCGGGATCGTCGTCCGCCGCGCCGGTCCCAAGGTAGATGTCGGTCAGCGTGAACCGATCCGGATTCGATTGACTGAGAGCGACGGAGTTGCCCGCCGAGAAGTCGAAACCGCTGTCGCCGCTCGATGAGAACTCCTCGATGATCTTGTCTTGCCCCTCCGCGCGGCCCGCGCCCATCACTTCATTGGAGGCGTCGCTCAGCTCGCTGTCCTCGTTCACCGACCGGACGTGGAAGTAGTACAGGGTGCCGTTGGCCACGACGGTCTGGATCGTCCCGACCCCCTTCCCCACGCTTCCGATCTTGTGGCCCAGTTGCTCGAGCTGGCCTGGATCGATGGAAAGGAGCGAGGAGGTCCCACGGTAGATGTTGTACTGCTTGAAGTCCTCGGCCGACTCATCGGGGCTCGCTGTCCAGCGAACCGTGATCGACAGGTCGCCGTTGACCACGAGGACACTGGTGGGCGGCGCGAGCTTGTCGGGCGGGACCACCGGAGGTCCCGAATCATCGTCGCCGCAACCCCCGAATCCCATCGCGGCCAGCAGGAGCGCGCATCCCAGGAGGAC
>Ga0194126_10006919_pt1 | contig 15940 bp, 16 predicted proteins | sample TA2KigC150mmetaG_FD_148641 | JGI IMG/M metagenome (GOLD analysis project Ga0194126, IMG submission 148641) | Freshwater microbial communities from Lake Tanganyika, Tanzania - TA2015035 Kigoma Deep Cast 150m | ecosystem: Environmental > Aquatic > Freshwater > Lake | place: Tanzania: Lake... | reverse complement strand
CTTTACGCTGGGCATCGTTTAAGAGCGCAGAGCAACCCTGTGCCAGCTTAATCCCCTCCTCGTATTTCTTAAGCGATTCACCCAAGGTGAGCTTTCCGCTACCCAGCTCATCAACAATCTTCTGTAACTTTTTAATATCTTCTTCAAGGTTTATTTTTTCTTTCATCTTTGATTACCTCCTTTACTTCTGCTATGAAGCTCCCCTTGGCTAAAACAGTCTTTATCAAGTCTTTTGGCTTAAGCATCGAGGAGTCTTTGATAACCGAGTTCTGTGGCAATATCATACTTAAGCTATAGCCCCGCGATAATACTGCCAGTGGGCTTAGCGCATTGAGCCTGGCAAAAAGGCCGGATGCCTTTTGATCCAAAAGCTCTAAGGTATATTTCATATTATTGGATAATCTAGTCTTAAGCTCATCGAGTAACTGCTCCTTTTCAAGCAGCCTGTCTAGCGGGCTCTTAAGCATATGCCTAAGGGCCACCAGGTTATTTTTTAGGCCATGTATAAACTCTGATATAGAGGAATTTAATTCATACCGATATCCGTCTAGCTCTGCCAGTATCGCGTTCTTTTTATCCACGATAATCTTGGCTGCTGCCGAGGGAGTTTCTACAAAAAGGTCTGCTGCCAGGTCAGAGAGTGTGATATTTATCTGATGCCCTACTGCTGAAATAGTGGGTATCTTGGAATTATAGACTGCCCTGGCTACCCTCTCTTCATTAAAAGACCATAGGTCTTCGCTGCTTCCTCCTCCGCGGCAGATAACAATCAAATCCACTTCCTTATATTCATTTAGTTCCGCTATCGCCTCTGAAATCTCTCTAGAGGCGCTTTCGCCCTGCACACGCACAGAGCGTATTAAGAGATCCGCGCAAGGCGATCCCTTTTTAAGTATCTGCATGATATCTCTTAACGCAGCCCCTGAGCTTGAAGTCACAATGCCTATGCGAAAGGGCATAAGCGGCAGGGGTTTCTTATGTGCAGGGTCGAATAACCCTTCCTTAAGCAGTTTATTTTTTAATTGCTCGAATGCCAGCTGTTGGGCGCCGATCCCCTTAGGCTCAACCCGCTCTACGATCAATTGATATTGCCCGCGGGGAGGATAGACATCAACCTTGCCGAAACATATAACCTTCAGGCCGTCTTCAAGTTTAAATTTAAGGTTTTTATTATAGCGGCTAAACATCGCCGCAGCCAAAACCGCATCCCGGTCCTTCAGAGAAAAGTAAAAATGCCCTGAGCTATGGGCCTTGAAATTAGACAGCTCTCCTTCTACCCAGACCTGGGCAAAGGTATTTTCCAGGATTAATTTAATATCCTGGGTAATCTGGGAAACCGTATAGATATGCTGCTTTTCTTTTAATTGCGTTTCTTTCTGAAAAAGCTCTGACATATTCTAAAGGCTTCCTATTTCTTATCCGGCAGTCCGCTTAGATTCTGCGCCTCTTGCGGCCTGGCAGTTTCTATTGTGGCATTAGAGACTGGCGCCATCAACGTGGTATTATTGATTTGGACGGTTGCATTTACAACTTGCGGCTCAGATGTAATAACGGGTTCTGGAACCTTAGGTTTCAACTTCAAAAGAATAACCTGTATCGAATATGGGCTAAGCGTAAGTGTTTCTTTATACGGCGCTCCAGCCAATACCTCCTTCTGCTCCATAGGAGAGAATTCAGCCCCTAACCCTAAGGAGGCATCAATTACATATCTTTGATATAGATAATCTGCCTTGAGGTTCTTAAGCGTAAGGTTCACAATGCGACTGCTCGTGCTAAATTTAGTGGCTTTATCATTCAACTCAACGGCCTTCTTGAGCAAGGATTTTAGCTTGCCGGTAATCCTAAGGCTCGCCGGGTCAATCTCTCTACGCAATATGCTATACAGCCTCTCGGAGCTGACCAGGCTAAGCAAGGACCTTCTCTCGGCTACGCTAAGGCTGGCTATATTACGGGAGAGATAGTTATTGGCTATCCCGGGGTCAATATAATTATAAAGCAAGATGGTAAAGGAATCCGCTGATTTGGTAACAATACTGCCCGTAAATTCGTTGTTAGTCTTGGCTAAGGGAAAAAAATTATCGCCTAAATTAGACATAATCTTAAAGATGTTATATATAGACTTTGGCCCGCCTTTATTAGGGGATTCGGGATCAAACCAGAATACCCCCAAATTTCTCACTACGCCTTCTTTGTTGTTTTGAAAATCCTCCAGGCAGAAATGAACCTGATAGTCCAGGCCTGCCTCATACATATTCTTAATGCGGCTTAGGTAATAGCTGGCGGCGATATTACCTCTTGTATGCCTTGCGGAGAGGAAGTTAGCTCCGCTATCATAGTTCCACTCATCTACAATCAAAGGGGTATTTTTGGCGAGATTAAAATATGAGAGCCAATCCCGTATCAAGGCTATGGAAGTCTTTCCGTAAGAAGTAAGCTCTTTATCTACCTGAGGATCGCTGGTATAAGTGTGCCAGCTAATAAAATCTAAGGGCAGGCGGTAATGAGAGCAGAACCTGATTAACTCATAGATCAGGCTTTTCTCCGGGGTAATGATATTATTGCCATCGAGGTTCTGAAACCACCAGCTCACGCTGGGGCCCCCCAGAGGGATATGGATTTTATATTCTTTCTCCAACTCCTTTACGGTCTCAGCGACTACGCGGTAGAGATTCAGGTATTCCTGCTTCCTACCTAAAAAGAAATCATCCAGGTCAGGCGCACTCCAGACCTCATACCAAATATTGTATTTTTTAATACAACTCAAGAGCCTAATGTAGCCCTTGATTAATTCCTTAAAGGCCCTCATATCCCAGGGCGGGCTCTTCTTATCCAGGACTTTACCTAGGCCTGCAGGAGTGCCAAAGATATTCAGGATAACCACTCCCCCGGCTCCGCTAATTTTCTTGATGATGTCTTCATGGTTAGCTAATAACTTATCCTGTAACTGCCTGTTTTTAGCCAGGTCATTAATCTCCCAGAGGTTATATTGCATCCGGTATACGCCGGAAAATCCGACCTCCTTCTGCCAGCTATCTAAAACCTCCTGGGCAGCCAGGCCCTGCGGCCAGCTTAGTTCGCGGCTAAAACCACGGCCGCTTAAATCAATGTTTGGTTTAAAAACTTTGGGCAGGGGAATAACTGCGGCAGAAAGGTCTACGCTAAACTCTATATCTTCGCTTTGGGCAAGGCTGAATTCAAAATTAGCGCAAAAGAGGAGGCAGGCCAGGATAAAACAAAGAAAATGTATTGCGCCTGGCTTACAAATAACTCTTCTCATTATTTTAATAGTTTTCTCTGAATCCTGATAATAGAGCGGGCCAGCCCGCTCTTTTCATCTACATCCAGGATTACGCCCTCTAAAATTACATTATCCTTGGCTACTTCAAATCTCATGGGAAGGGCGCTGACGAACCTGGCTAAAACATCTTCTATCTTTCTTCCGATAACTGAATCATGCGACCCGCACATCCCCACATCAGTAATATAGGCGCTGCCCTGGGGCAGGATCTTCTCGTCAGCAGTAGGTATATGTGTATGTGTGCCCAGGATCGCGGAGACCCTGCCGTCTAGATACCAACCCAAGGCTATCTTTTCAGAGGTGGCCTCAGCATGCATATCTACGATAATTACTTTAGCCTCTTTAGCGAGCTCCTCTACCAGCCGGCGGCCAGTCTTAAAGGGGCAATCCAGGGCCTCCATAAAGACTCTGCCTTGCAGGTTAACTACGCCTAATTTAAGGCCAGTTTTAGTCTTAAATATTGCAGCGCCTCTTCCCGGAGCGCCCTCGGGGAAATTAGCGGGGCGCAGTATCCTCTCCTCCTGGTCAATAAACTCTATGATCTCGCTCTTCTTCCAGATATGGTCTCCTGAGGTAAGCGCGTCTAGCCCTGCATCAAACAATTCCCTGGAGACCTTAGAGGTGATCCCTGAGCCTCCGGCTGCATTCTCGGCGTTAGCAACGCTAAAATCCAGGCTGAATTCCTGCTTTAGCCCCGGTAACAGCTCCTTAACCGCTTCCCTGCCCGGCGAACCTACTATATCTCCGATAAATAATATTTTCATAATAGCCTACTTGGCATACTCGATTGCCCTGGTCTCGCGGATAACATTCACCTTGATCTGACCGGGGTATTCCATGCCCTCCTCTATTTTTTTGCGGATATCGCGTGCCAAGTTTATGGCATCGCTATCCGATATCTTCTCCGGCTGTACGATAACGCGTATCTCGCGGCCTGCCTGTATGGCATAAGATTTCTCGACACCCTTAAAGAGGTTGGCGATAGACTCCAGCTTATCCAGCCTCTTTATATAAGTCTCCAGCGTCTCCCTGCGCGCCCCGGGCCGGCTGGCGCTAATGGCATCTGCTGCTATGGCTAAGACCGCATAGAGGCTCTTGGGTTCCGCCTCTTCATGGTGCGCCTCGATAGAACCTACCACCTCCTGGTTTTCGCCATATTTCTTGGCCAGGTCAGCGCCTATTTTAGCGTGCGTGCCCTCGATTTGATGATCCACTGCTTTACCTATATCATGTAAGAGCCCGATGCGCCTGGCTAACTTAAAATCCAGGCCTAATTCAGAGGCTGTCACGCCAATAAGAAAAGAGACCTCTTTGGAGTGTTGCAGGGCATTCTGGCCAAAGCTGGTGCGATATTTGAGCCGACCCAAGAGCTTGATTAACTCCGGGTGCAGGCCGTTTACCCCAGAATCAAATGCCGCGCGCTCCCCTTCCTCGCGTATCTTATCCTCCATCTCTTTCTTGGCCTTATCTACAATCTCCTCAATCCTTCCCGGATGAATCCTGCCGTCAGAGATAAGCTTCTCCAGGCTCAAGCGCGCTATCTCCCTGCGCACGGTATCAAAACAGGAGAGGGTCACTGCCCCCGGGGTATCATCTATAATCACATCTACGCCGGTAGCCATCTCCAGGGCGCGGATATTGCGGCCCTCCCTTCCGATAACCCTGCCTTTCATTTCGTCATTGGGTAGATTGACCACGCTGATGGTAGACTCTACTGCCTGCTCTGCCGCGCACCTCTGAATAGAAAGACTAATGATCTCCCTGGCCTTTTTATCCGAGATGCTGCGTAGTTCTTCCTCCTGTCTTTTGATGAAGACCGCCTTCTCGGTATTCAGCTCTTCGTTAAGGCGGCTAAGCAGTATTTGTTTGGCCTCTTCTGCCGAGAGCGAGGAGATCTTCTGCAGCCTCTCTTTCTCTTCAGCAATAAGGGCTTGCAATTGGGCATCCTTAACCTTTAACGTCTCCTCCTGTTTCTTTAAGCCCTCCTGCCTAAGCTCAAACTCTTTTTCTTTCTTTTCCAGAAGATCGAGCCTGCGGTCAATATTCTCTTCCTTTTGGGTGAGCCTCTTCTCTAAATTGGTTATCTCCTGGCGCCTCTCCTGGGTAGAGCGCTCAAAATCCTGACGCATACGGTAAAGCAGGTCTTTGGATTCAAGCTCTGCCTCCCGGCGTTTATCCTGCGCTTCTTTTTGCGCCTGCTCCAAAATGTGCTTTGCCTTGGCCTCAGCGTCCTGGATCTTCCTCTCGGCTATATAGCGCCTAAAGATATAACCTAAAGACAGTGCAGCCAGGGCAATGGCGATATATATAATAATGTTTAACATGGTGTCTTTTGCCCTCCTTTATGCAAATTATTCCTAAAATTTTTTTAGATTAACTTTCTGGTTTTGCAACTGGCGTGCTCTTTAGCTATCAGTTAAAGAGCACCTTCTTGACGCTTACATCATGCGTGGTGGCGGGTAAGGAAGGCAAGATTTGAAAGTCAAATGCCAGGCCAATGGTAGGGGTGCGCCGGGGCAATCTCTTAAGTAGTTTATCATAGCAGCCCTTGCCACGCCCCAGACGGTTACCGCGTTTATCAAAAGCAACGCCTGGCACAATCACTAGATCTATCTTGGGCAAGTCGATCAGTCTTTGAAGCGCAGGCTCGCATACCCCGTAAGGGCCTTTGCGCAGGCGCGCATTGCCCTCCAGGACTGCGGGATAAATTATCCCCTTCTTTTTACAAACCGGCACTGCGACTATCTTGTCTAACCTTCTTGCCTCTTCTATCATTTGCCTTGTATCAACCTCGCCATCAAACGAGATGTAAAACATCACGATTTTTGCTTTCTTAAAACCTGAGGTTCTAAAAAGTTTATCGAATATTACCTTGCTTTTTCTCTCTCGGCTTTCCTCCTTCTGTGTTTTTAATCTTAATAGAATCTTAATACGGATCTGTCTTTTTGTCAACATCGCCTGCTATAAAAAAGCTAATGTTCGTGTTTTGGCGTGTCTATATCAAAAGGCGCTGGTTTTCCCTGCCTTTGATAGTAATCCTTGATCGCGCCTTTTAAGGCCTGCTCTGCAAGGACTGAACAATGCATCTTAACTGCGGGTAGCCCGCCCAGGGCCTGGGCCACCGCCTTATTAGATACAGACAAAGCCTCTTCAATAGTCTTTCCCTTGACCATCTCGGTAACTATGGAGCTGGTGCTGATTGCCGCTCCGCAGCCAAAGGTCTTAAACTTGGCGTCAACGATTACCCCATTCTCTACCTTTATATACATACGCATCACATCCCCGCAGACGGGATTGCCGACGTTGCCTATGCCGCTAGCATCAGGGATCTCCCCGACGTTACGCGGGTGCAGAAAATGATCCATGACTTTCTCGTTATAGGGAAGCTGTTCCATATCAAGCAGAGAGTATCAATTTACGCGGCCGAAGAGCCTTTTTGTGGTCTTTAACCGGGTGTATCTTTTTTAAATCAGTGAGTTTGTTTTTCTTCTCTAATTCTTTATAGATTAAGACCCAGGCGCAATCTTTATCCTTGTCTACCTCACACTTTCCCTGATTCATCCCTCCGCAAGGCCCGTTTAAAAGTCCTTTTGCGCAGAGCGTAATCGGACAGATCCCTCCGGTAATATCCAACACACACTCCGCGCAGAACGAGCACTTTTCGTAGAAATTACCTTGGGCATCAATAACCGCGCCAAAGAGGCTGTTACAACCGGGAAGCACCGGCAGACTGAGCCTGTTGTTATCTTTAACTGACTGCGCCCCTAAGCCGCAGGCTAAAACTAAAACAGCATCGGCCTGGCGCAGGACCTTTATATTTTTGGCTAATTCTGCCTTGACTTGCGAGGCAACGCAGGGAGCTGAAGGTATACACATACCTAAAACAGTCTTTCCTTCTTTTTCCAGGTGCGCCTTTAGCGCTAGGAGTTCTTTCTCTCCTCCGCTCTTGCAGGTAGTAGCGCATTCCCCGCAGCCTACTAGAAATACACTAGCATAGTCCTTGAGGCTATCTATAATCTGGGCAATGGGTTTTTGCTCTGTAATAATCATTTTTATCCCCTAACTAAACAATTTTAACATGAATAGACTCAAGGCTCAAGTAAAAATAAGCCCCTTGCCATTTTTATGGTAATATGCTCTCCATCCTGCCAAGGCCAAAGCATGACAAAAATGAAAGAGGAGTCCTGGTCCCAGAAATACAGGGTCTGCCCCTTAATAATCCCGCCAAATTCTTTTATCGCCTTCTGTGCCTGCGAAGAGGGCTGATTCTGGGGGGGGGCCGAAGAGATTCTCCAGCCTTAAGATAAGCTCTTCTAAATTATCTTTTACAATCACCAGCTCCAGGTAATTCTCGTTATCTGCTCGAGAGGTTTGGAAGCCAACATCTTTGACTGTTTTTCTTAGCTGCTCAAATTTCATTTCAATCCCTCTTTAGTTATATTATAAATGGTCCTTGTGGCTGGCCTGGCTGACTTTAACGCCCCTGGATTTTAACTCAGCTAGTTTTTCCCGCGAGCATTTAGAACATAAAAAAACTGGCTCTGAGTCTGTACGGTCGTAGCTGCCGGAGCGCACCAGCCTGCGCAACCTGGCTTCTTTTTTGCACTTCTGGCAGATCCCTTTTTCTTTCAAATGCCAGACTTCAAGGCGCGGGGAGGTAAAGATAAACCTGTCCACCCAGAAGAATATCGCCCCTCCTACTAGGTTTGCAATAACAGTAGGGCCAAGGCCCGCGCCCATGCGTCTTACCACCAGCCATAATATCGGGGTGCTTAGCTGCCATCTGAAGAGATAAAAAATAAATCTTTTCATAATTAATTACAAAAGTTAATATTGTTTTCCTTGAGTTTCTTTATAGCGTAAGCGGCAATAAGGTCATTGGCCTTGGAATTCGGATAGGTCCAGGTTCTTAGGGTGTTTATATCCGGATTTACCCTGCTAAACTCCTCAAGCGGATCGATAATAACGATGTTCTTATGTTTGATCTCCCTTGCCAGTATCTGGTGGATATAGCGGAAGGGATAACCCTCCCGGAAATCCTTAACCGGAAGCGAAAGCTCAGTCACAAGCAAAAGCACCATCTTGATCCCGGCCTTATTAGTTAAGTCTCCCATCTCTAAAACCGCGCTCCTAGCATCCTGCCAGCATTGCGTGCTATAAAAATAACGGTAGTTATCCTCGTCGCTTTTTATGCCTTTGGAGAGCCTCTCTGCCTTGATGCGGCGCTTTTTCATCCTATACAAAATATATCGGGCAAGAAGTGAGTGGCGATTGATAAAGTTCTTTTTAAAATAATACTCAGGAGTATCAGGGTCATTGAGGCAATAATACACTATCACTAAATCAGGATCGTACTTAAGCGCCTTGGCCTTAAGCAGCTCGAGCTCCTGTATGCTGTTATATCCCTCTACCCCCATATTCAGCACTTCAAATCTTTTACCCGGGCAGCTGGTTGCCAGTCCTTGCCTTATTTTCTGCGCCAGGCTATCCTCATATTTAGTAAGGCGGGAGAAGGTTACAGAGTCGCCGAGCATCACTACGCGATAGAGGCTCTTCTCTTTTTTAAGCGGGTATTCTGGGCCGCGGAAACCGTCGGAGTTTATGGCTACCCCTTCATAATGACCTGGTATATCAAGCCGGGCCCCGGGTTTTAACTCATAACGTAAGACCGCGTTTGCGCTCTTCTGATAAAGTTCACCCTTTAACCCGCTCATCTGCCAAAATAGCCTAAGAAGCAGCTCAAAAAACAAAAGAGAGGCTACCAGGACTATGGCGACCTTGACTATCGTGCGCAGCATTTTTTTCAGCTGCTCTCCTCGACAAACTTCTTGATCTCTTCTATGTTTTCTAGAATAAGCTTGGCCTTACTCAGGCCGAAAGAGAAAGGATACTGGTCGTTTTCATCCCTTTTTATAACTAGTATTGGTTTTCCCTTGTATTCGCTGCGCTCAATCACGTCCGCCTCCTTGCTGTTATTTGTGGTTTTGCTCTATTTTATCATAAAGATAGGCCCGGTATCCAGGGCCGGAATAAGAAGCGGGATAGTCCACCTTCCAATAGGTATCGTAAGAATTATCTCCGGCTATATTAGCAATAAACCGAAAACCCCTTTCTTTATTTTGCTCTAAACTAAAATTGGGGGCCAGAGTAACGCTCTGTCGCCAATCATCTGGCAATATGTGCATCCCGGTTACTTTATCTACAAAAGAGGACTCTAGCTCCTCCTGAGTCATCTGAGGATGCTTTATGTAATATTCATAAAGCTGCCCAGGGGTTATGCCAAGAGTCTCGATCCATTTGGTATCCTTTGTGTAACTACTATAAAGTGTTTTGGCTGGCTCTTCTACCTTAAATTGCTCAGAGGCTACCTCCCATTTTGACCAGGGATAGCTATTCTTGACTAAGGCTACCTGACAGAGCTTACCATCCGGAGCCCTTATAGTCATAACCACATAATCTACTCCTGCCAGCTCCCGCGTACCTAGGTTGACTACCTCTATAATCTCGAAGGCGCCCTCATAGCTACCTAGTTGCTTAGTGAGGAAAAAGACCAGATTATCCTCTAGGTCTCTAGTTAAAAAGTGCGGCCTCTCTGTATTGACTATTAACCTGGCAGGACGATAGACTGCCTTTTTGTCGCGATAATTCCAGTACATTATCAGGCCTACTGCCGCAATCAACACAACTTCTAATAACAATATCAGTATCCTTTTCATCCGAGAGGGCTTCTCCCCGAGGGCAACTTATCCAGGCGCTCTTTAATCTTGGCTTCGTAGCCGGCCTGGAGGGGCTCGTAGTATTTAACTTTTTTTCTAGTATACTTCTGTTTTACATAATGGCCTGTGAAATCATGCGGATATTTATAACCCTCCCCGTGGCCCAGCGCACCAGCCCCAGGATAGGAGGCATCCTTCAGGTGATCTGGCACCTCCTGCACCCTGCGTTCTTCTATATCCTGCGTAGCCCTTTCAATAGCCAGATAGCTTGCGTTTGACTTGGGAGCGCAGGCAACATAAATCACGGCCTGAGCCAGAGGTATGCGCGCCTCGGGCATCCCTACGAACTCTGCTATCTGAAGCGCGGCATTAGCCAAGACCAGGGCCAAGGGGTCGGCGTTGCCCACATCCTCTGCAGCAGCGATGCAGACCCTACGGGCGATAAAACGAGGGTCTTCTCCGGCAGCGAGCATCTTGGCCATCCAGTAGAGAGCAGCGTCAGGGTCAGTCCCGCGCATGGACTTGATAAATGCCGAGGCTGTATCATAATGCGCATCTTCATCCCGGTCATAAAGCAGGGGTTTTTTCTGGATGGACTCCGCAGCTACCTCCAGGCTGATATTGATAATTCCTTCTTTAGACTTGGGGGTGGTTAAAGCAGCTACCTCCAAGGCGTTCAAGGCCCTACGGGCATCGCCCTCGCAGGCCTTAGCTAAAAAGGCTAAGGCCCTCTTTTCAATTTTGATCTTCAAGCTGCCCAGGCCTTTTTCTTTATCCTTAACAGCCAGAGCGAGTATATCCGATATTTCATCCTCTTTGAGGGATTTCAGCTCAAATACCAGCGAGCGCGATAAAAGCGGAGCCACCAGCGAAAAATAGGGATTATGGACGGTCGCGCCTATCAGGATAGGGTTACCCTCCTCCAGATCAGGCATTAAGACATCCTGCTGAGCCTTGTTAAAACGGTGTATCTCGTCGATAAAAAGTATGGTCTTGCTAGAGACGCTTGATTTTTTATGTTTTGCCTGGGCGATTACCCGGCGCAGCTCCTCTACGTTAGAGGTGGTGGCGTTTATAGCTACATAGTTGGACTTGGTAAGATTAGCGATACACCAGGCTAGAGAGGTCTTGCCTACACCGGGAGGTCCATATAATACCAGGGAGCTGACCCGGTCTGCTTCGATTGCCCGGCGTAAGAGCTTCCCCGGCCCCAAGATATGCCTTTGGCCTGCGAACTCATCGAGTGAGCGCGGCCGCATACGCACTGCGAGAGGCAGGTCTTTGTTAGCTTTAGTTTCATTAGTGAAAAGGTCCATAGGTATTTCCTCTCCCGCCCTAGGAATGAGTAGGGGGGCGGGATTATTTCTCCCGCACGCCCATCTTTTATGTTAGGCGTGCGGGAGAAATAAAAATCCCCGCACTGTGCCGTTGAATACGATGGTCTGAACCGATTTGGTTACAGGTGGACACTCACCCAACTACGCCGCAGCGTAGCTGGAGCCAAGCGCCCAGTTTGTTGGTGTTGGTTCAACAATCATCAAATATTTCAACGCGCACGGCAGGGATATTTTAAAAGAACAATCCTGATTGTTAAAAAATTATAGCACATCTTGGGTAAAAGTCAACTCTTAACGCATACTGGCGCCAAAGCGCTCTTTTAACTTGGCAGAGACCTGCGCATGCACAGGGTTAATCTCTGCCTCGGTTAAGGTCCTATCCCCTAAACGATACAGGCAAGACAAAGTCAAGCTCCTGTGCCCCTTGGGGATCTGTTTACCTTGGTAAGAATCGCTGATTTTAAACTCAGCCAGATACTCTCCGCCTATCTCTTTGACGCTAGCCAATATCTCTCTTATAGGGGCATCCTCTTTTACTATAATACTGATATCCCGCTCTATCCCCGGGTATTTGGGAAGAGGGTTAAATTTTCTTTCTTTACGCATAGCTGCCAGGATTTTCTCTAGAGATAATTCCAGACAAAAAACCTCTTTATTCTTAATATCTAAACGTAATAATACCTCTTTGCCTAAAGCAGTTATTGCCCCTATCTTTTCCTGGCCAAGCAGAATGGCTGCCTTATCAATGCCATCGTTAATAAAAGAGTGCCCTTGTATATCCAGCCTGTTGAATAAAGATTCTGCGATACCCTTTAGCTGCCTGGGGCCTGATTCTTCTTTGGCCAAGCCCTTAGTTAAAAGCAGGGGTTTTTCTCCGCAGAGAACGATCCCCAAAAATAAGTCTTCCTGAGGCGTGCCTGCGCTAGAAAGCGTAAATACCTTGGCTGTCTCAAATATAGCAATATAATCCTGCTTCTGGTTAAGGTTATAGGCCAAGCATCTGGCAAGGGAAGGCAGAAGCGTAGGCCTGAGTATCTCCTGCTCCTTGCTCAGGGGGTTCTTAATAGAGATGGTGCTGCCTGTGCTTACCCCGCAGTCGGATAATAGTTGACTGCTCACCAGGCTATGAGTAATCACTTCGCTTAGCCCTAGGCCCACCAGGATATTCTTGACCAGGCCCAGGTGATCCCTTGCGGAGCCGAAGATAGGCTGAGGCTTAAGCGCAGGCAGGCTGGCCATTATTTTTTCGTAGCCGTGTATGCGCACTAATTCTTCAATTAAATCTATTGTCATGGTAACATCCTGGCGAAAGGCTGGTGCCTCAACCAGGAATTTACCCTTAGCCCTTGTGCGGATACTAAAGCCCAAGTTAGAGAGTGTAGTTTTTATCTCTGCTGTTCGAATATTGGCGCCAGAGATGCGCCCTACTTCTTTTAGGTCTAATAATATGCTGTTGCCCTTGGTTTTTATTGCGCCACAGGATCTACTTAAAACATATTCTCCTGCGGCAAGCTCAAGGATTAAATCGGTTGCCCTAAGGCTTGCTGCCTCCAGCATCTTGGGATTTACCCCGCGCTCAAACCTATAGGCTGCCTCGCTTTGCAGGCCTAGCTTTTGTCTGCCACGTCGAACGAGAAGCGGGTCGAATATAGCTGCCTCAAGAAGAACGTTTCTGGTATTATTACTTACTTGCGTAGCTATACCGCCAATAACCCCGGCTACTGCTACAGGAGCGAACTTATCCGCAATGACCAGGATGTCTCGATCCACGATACGCTCTTCCGCGTCAATAGTAGTAATACGTTCTTGGCTTTTGCCCCGACGAATAATGATGCTGGAAAACCGCAGCCTCTCTAAATCAAAGGCGTGCAGCGGATGGCCGTATTCAAATAAGACGTAATTAGTAATATCCACTACATTATTTACCGAGCGGCAACCTACCAGCTCAAGCCTCTTACGCAACCACTGCGGAGAGGGGGCGATCTTTACATTTTTAATAATCTTGGCAGTATAAAGCGGGCAGTCTTTTTTATCTTCGATCTCAATGGCAAAATCTTGCAGGCCCGCTGCCTTCGCAAGAGAAGGGCTGGTTAGCCTGGGCAACTTAAGCTTGGCTCCGGTAATTGCCGCTACCTCCCTGGCGACCCCAATAACGCTTAACCAATCTGGCCGGTTAGAGGTTATCTCTATCTCAAAAACAAAGTCTCCTGCTATTTCTTTGAGTGAGACAACCTCAAGGCCTGCCATAGTCAGCTTCTCCGCCAGGCGGCCCGGCGCAATCTTAAGCTGCGCAAAATCTTTTAACCAGTTATAGGTAACTTTCATTATATTAGAACTGTTTTAAGAACCTCAGGTCGTTTTCAAAAAAGAGCCTGATATCATCAATCCCGTATTTAAGCATAGCGATTCTCTCTATACCCATGCCAAAGGCAAACCCGGTGTATTTTTTAGGGTCATAGCCTACGTTTCTAAAAACATTGGGGTGGATCATCCCGCTTCCTAATATCTCAAGCCAACCCTTCCTGCCACAGACAGAGCAGCCCTTGCCTTTACAGATGATACAAGATATGTCTACCTCAGCAGAGGGCTCGGTAAAAGGAAAGAAGTGCGGCCTAAAACGCATCTTAATATCGCTTCCAAATACGGCCTTGGCAAAAACTTCTAAGACTCCCTTTAAATCAGAAAAACGTATATTCTCGTCAACCACAAAACCTTCTATTTGATGAAACATATAAGAGTGGGATGCATCTGTAGCATCGGGCCGGTAGACCCTGCCCGGGACCACCGCTGCCAGGGGCGGCTTATTTTTTTTCATTGCCCTGATTTGTACAGGAGAAGTATGGCTGCGCAGTAAAAGCTGGGCCTTAAGTTCCAAATAAAAGGTGTCGAAAGCATCCCGGGAAGGATGCTCCAGGGGGATATTGAGCCCGGTAAAATTATTATGCTCTGTTTCTATCTCCGGGCCTTCTATTACTGTAAAACCCATGCGCATAAAAATCTCACAGACCCGGTCCATGACCTGGCTTATAGGATGCAGTTGGCCTAGGCCCTGCGCAAGGCCAGGAAGGTCGATCTCCGCACTACCCCTGCTAGATTCTCTTGCCAGGGGGCCAGAAAGAGAGGCCCTTTTTGTTTCTATTAACTTATTAAGGCCTTCCTTAAGGGCATTTACCTGCCTGCCAACATCAGCGCGCTGCGCAACAGGCAGGCTGGGTATGGAACCGGTCAGCTCAGCCAAGACCCCTTTCCTGCCTAGATATTTAAAACGTAACTCTTCCAGGGAGTCGAGCGAGTTTACAGATTCTATTTTTGATTCTGCTTCTTTTTTAATGAGCTCAATATCCATAGTAAAGATAATAATGCTGCCAGGGCTATTATTAGGTTACGTTTGCCCAGATTAAAACGCTCTATTACTAGGCCTCCGGTACTTAACTTACGCAGCGACTGCGCGTGTATATCCAGGTCTCCGCCGTGCTGAAGGCAGCTGCGGTTAAACAAGCCCACCACTTCAACCCAGTCTCCCCGAGATTTATAGCTTCCATTATTATGTATCTGGGAGGCTAGGCTGCGCTCTACCCATACGCCAATGGCGCCTGCTCCATCATTTAAATTAACCCAGGCGTAATCGCCGCGTAGCATAACATCTCCGATCACCTCTCCGGCAAAAACCACGGTTTTGCCGTCGTAGAGCCGGGAGTTTTTAATCAGCTCCGCACTTGATAAGGGCTGGGCATGCGCAGGCGTAAAAATTAAAACGCCAAACGCCAAAATAAAAAACAGTCGGCCTAACTTTTTGCTTATAATTTTGTGGGTTTTTTTCATTTGCCTTTAATAACTGCTACAAGGAAACCGACTAAGGTCAAAACCGACATAAATTCGAGGCGGCCTGACCACATCTGCAGTATATAAGTAACCTTTAATGCCGAAGGCATGTTTACATTAGTAATCCCGCAGGATAACCCTACATTAGCTGCGGCTGAAGTAGACTCAAAGAGCGCGTCCAGAAAAGGATAGCCAAAGAGCATCCCCGCGATCGCGCCCGCCCCGCACAATAAAAGATAGGCTAGCGTAATTAGAAGCGCCGTCCGTACCTGTTTGTCTTCTAAAAAGAGCTCTCTGATATGGTGGAACTTCTTTACTACGATGGCCCTGGGAGGCAGAATAATTCTTTTAATATCCTCCTGCATTGCCTTATAGATGATCCCGATGCGCAGCATCTTAATAGCGCCTGTAGTGGAGCAGACCCCGCCGCCTAAGGCCATGGCGCAGATCACCCCGACCAGCGCCAATGGGTTCCAGTCTTGATGGAATTGTTGGGCATATATAGTCATGAAGCCTGTCCCGGTGTGCCCGGAGACCAGCTGATAAAACCCCTTACGAAATAAAATTAACGCGCCCGGATAAGAGCCTAACTGTTTTAAACCCACAGCAACAATAAGAAAAGTCAGCACCACGGTTATAAAAAAGGTCCTGGTCTCTATATTTTTCAGGATCTCCTTACGATTGCCTATCCAGAGGTGGTAATGCAGCTTAAAATTGATCGCGCCCAAGACCATAATCGCAATAGTAATTATTTCAAAAGGCAGGCT